>JGI12210J13797_10002615_pt1 | contig 20215 bp, 19 predicted proteins | sample ElkSlonscriptome_3_FD_13797 | JGI IMG/M metagenome (IMG submission 13797)
GCTCGACGCGGTCGGGTTTGCCGTCGCCATTGCTCACCGCGGCATTCGTTTGGTCCGGATACCAACAACGACCTTGGCGCAGGCCGATTCGGGTGTGGGAGTCAAGAATGCGATCAACTATTTCGGTAAAAAAAATTGGGTCGGAACGTTCGCGGTTCCGTGGGCAGTGATCAACGACACCGCATTTCTTCATACCTTGTCCGACCGAGATTACGTCAGCGGCTTTAGTGAGGCGGTGAAGGTCGCCTTGCTTAAAGATCGTCGCGAGTTCGATTGGCTTTGCGAGAACGCGACCAAGATCGCCGCCAGAGAAGACGGCGTCGCGACGCGGGCCATTTTTCGCTCGTGCAGGTTGCATCTACAACATATCACTAGCGGAGGCGATCCGTTCGAAATGCTCGAAGCAAGACCTCTTGATTTCGGTCATTGGTCGGCTCACCGATTGGAAGCGTTAACGGACTATGACCTGCGTCANGGCGAAGCCGTGGCAATCGGTGTTGCCATCGATTGTCTCTATTCGGTCGAAAAACTTGGCTTTCCACGTCTCGATGCAACGCGTGCCATCGATTGCCTACGACAGTTGGACTTGCCGCTTTGGCATTCAACACTCGAACCAATGGATCCGATCATCGAGGGATTGGAGGAATTCCGGCAACATCTTGGCGGTCGCTTGACCGTCACGATGCTGAAGGGAGTCGCGGAAAGTGTCAACGTTCACGAAATTGATCTGCCATCGATGCAGCGGGCGATTCAAAACTTGAAACAAATGGCGAAGGATGGGTAAGGCGGCTTCGTCTGTAAACACCCTTCAACACTAACTTCTGAGAACTCGAGTATGGCTCGTCACCAAACACTACTGTTAACCGTCGCCCTCTGTAACCTATTCGGTTGCGGACCCGTCGATGCACCGAAGAGGACAGCAGTCGAATCCAAGTCTTCCACACGAGAAATCAATTCGTCATTGGCGGTAAATCAAATCGAAGCGTTGGGAGCGAAGCTCCGCCGTGATGGAAATGATGCCGTCATCGAGGTCGATTTTCGAAATACCGATTTGGGTGATGAGGACTTGGTATTGTTGTCGTCCTTTCCGCAGCTTCGCTCCGTGCTACTGGCCGGTACAAACATTGGGAATGCTGGATTGTCCACTCTCGGAAACATCACGACGCTCGAAAACCTCGATCTTCGCGAATGTCCGATCAGTGACGACGGCGTACTCCACCTTCGCTCCCTAGGAAAAATGAAGGCACTTAAGCTATCAGGAAAAACGGGAAAGTGCGCCGTCAGCGAATCGTCAATGGCGACGATTGGAGAACTCAGCAACCTGAAAGTATTAGCGATTGACTATTTGCCGGTTGGAGATTCAGGAATTAGGAAGCTAGTGAAGAATGATAAACTTGAAGAGCTGTATGCAGCCAGAACCGGAATTGGCAATTCGGGGGTCGAATCGATCGCAGAGCTGGACCAGCTTCGAAAGCTGCGACTTGCACAGAACGAAATGGAGTCGATCGCGATCCAATCATTATCGCGTTTGGACAAGCTTGAAGAAGTGGATCTTAGTGAGTGTAGTCATCTGAATGACGAAGTGACCGTTTTGCTGTCAAAGTTGAAGCAGCTTAAGAAGTTGAATCTGTGGAGCGTCAAGATAACGGACGCCGGCATGGATTCGCTCGGACAAATCGACTCACTTGAGTCCCTAAACTTAGACAATACAGCGATCAGCGATGCCGGATTGCCACCGCTGGGCAAGCTTCGTCAATTGACGTTCTTGCATCTCGGGTCGACATCGATTAGCGATGCAGGATTACCGTACCTGGAGACGCTAACGAATCTTCAGGAGTTAATGGTAACACGAACCGCAGTCACGCAGCAGGGCGTCGAGAAGTTACAAGCGAAGTTGCCCGGTACGAAAATCCAGTTGCAATTTGAAGGGTAGGCTACGAGAGAATCAGCGACCTTAGCGATTTGATCGGCAAATTGACCTTTATTTTGACGCGACACTTTGTCGATACTTGAAATCATGGACTTGTCGGGCCGCGCCCGACCATGGTTCGGCCCGCGTGTCCACTTTCGTCAATCGCTTTCTCGCAAGAGGGAAAAAAGATGAAGTGGCCTATTTTGCTTGCCGTCGTACTCGATTTGTCCATTCGCTGCGTGGCGTCTTTTGCTGAAGGACCGCCCGACGCTGATTCTCTTTCTACGGCACGAAGCGGCCCCCACATCGACAAGCTTTTTTCCGATGGGGGTGTGGTTCGATTTCAAATCATCCAAGGGCGTCTTTGTCTCGATGCACCTCGGCATCGCAAAGGTGCCGAAACGATCGAGTCGGATCTTTCGTTCGAGAGTATCGTGGTCACTGCGGATCGAGGGCTACCGTCCGTCCACTACGTTTCGAAACGCCCCGATCAATCGCTCAAACTGGACGTGCTCGATGCGGTATCCGTCCGAATGGAATCGACTCTAAACCAAACAAGCGAACGAAGTATCCTCGAACAACCGCCCTACGGATTGATCGGCTGGACGATCGAGCGAGCGGGGTTAGTGGACCGCTATGAAGGAACGACGCTACTGCATGTTCGCTACCAAAATCCAGAAGTCTTCGACATGCACTTCGGTAGCTTGATCGAACGCGTCCTTGGTGGTCGCTCGTTAGCAAATTTGAGTAGCGAGACAAGGCACTGGAGCATGACACACGCGATCAAGGGCACCTTGCCGCATCGTTCCGCGATTGATGAATGTGTAGCGATGTTGTCTTCGAAGCGACAGTCATCGAGGCGGAATGCACAACAGCAATTATTGTCGTGGGGAACGCCAATCATCGCTGCACTTCACGAAACGCTGTCGTCCAATCTTGATGCGGAACAGCGACTTCGAATTCAACAAACCATTCGCATGCTGCGCCCGCAAATAGAAGATACGCCGCGATCGTTAGCAATGCTGATGGTCAACGACCGCGATTATTGGAAACTTGTATCCCCTCAGCTTTCGACGATGCAAATCGTCGCCGTCAATGACCATCTCGGTAGCGTGGGATTGTCGCAATTGGATGCTAGCGGCCAACCTTCCGCTCGTGTTGCTGAACGTTAAGGGCAACTATGTTTTGCCGCGTTGTCCAACTAACCAATCGATCCACTCGGGCATGCCATCACCTGTTTTTGCCGATACTCGAATGATCGGCATCCCGGGACGAACACGTTCGACACATCCTCGGGCTGCGGCTTCGTCGAACTCAACGGCGTCCGCAAGATCGATCTTTGTGATCACCGTAGCATCAGCTGTATTAAAGATGGTCGGATACTTGCACGGTTTATCTTCGCCTTCGGCTACCGAAAACAAGACAACACGCAGACTTTCGCCTAGATCGTAGCTGGAGGGACAAACCAAGTTTCCAACATTTTCGATGAACAAAAAATCGAGCGGAAGGTCATTCCACGGCTCAATCGCCTCACGCACTAACTCCGCTTCCAAGTGACAAAGCGTGCCCGTGGTGATCTGGCGAACCATTGCGCCGGAGCGAGCCAAGCGATTGGCGTCGTTTTCAGTCGCCAAGTCACCCACGACCGCAGCAACTCGATAACGCTGACCAAGTTGCTCAAGTGTTTTCTGTAGCAATTCCGTTTTTCCTGACCCAGGACTCGATACCATGCTAACGACAAACCTTCGCTGCTGGGCAAATTGCTTACGCAGTTCTCGAGCAACCACGTCGTTTTGTTTTAGTATTTGCGTCCTCACTTCGACTAAACGTGTCATTTTAGCTATTCGTCCTTTACTTCGAGTGCCACAATTTCGAGTTCTCTTCCCCCAACGATGTTACCGGATATTGCACCACACTGGCGGCAACTGAGATCGTTTACCGAAACAGCGACTTGATGGTTGCCACAGTGTGGACAGTCGATGACTAATTCGGTTTCTTCAATCACAAGCTCCACCTCGGGATACCGTGTTTGCTCTCGAGCAATCGTGAATGCCGACTCGAGTGCTTCCGGTACGACACCTGACATCGGCCCGAGTCGAACGTGGATGGCGACAAGATCGGATTCAGAATATTCGTTCATCGTCTGCTCCGCGATATCGAGAACATTCAAGGCGATTGAAAGCTCGTGCATGATGAGGCACCTGTTTGTACGACTCGCTGAGTATGTCGGTCACTTCACAGGACGACCAATCGATTCGACACCAACGTGGCACGCTGCCGCGGATCCAATTCAACCATCCAATCTCGATTGAGATGCTCGAGAGCCATTTCGACCGTGCCATACCTACCTTTAACAAATCCGTGGCAATTGCTCACCGATCGGGATCGACACGATTCGTTTGGTTCCTACCGGGGTGCGGGCGACGACCAAGTGGTGGTCGTCATCGACGACGCGACCTATGATGGTCGCGTCTTGCCCAAGTGGATGTTCCCTCATTGCATCGATTAATCGATCGGCATCGATGGCGGCCACAATCGCTATCAGTTTTCCCTCGTTTGCGACCAACAGAGGATCGAGCCCTAAGAATTCACACGCTGAACGAACGGACTCCTGAATCGGGATGCTCTCTCCGTCGAGCTCGATGCCGCAACCAGAATCGGCAGCGATCTCATTCAAACTCATCGCCACACCGCCTCGCGTCGGGTCACGCAACACTCGAATGCTCGACGACACGTCAAGCATCGCCTGAACCAAATCTGGTAGTGGTGCACAGTCGCTTTGAATCTGACTTTCGAAACCTAATCCTTCTCGGACACTCATGATCGCCGTTCCGTGATCACCAACCGTTCCGCTGATGATCACCACGTCCCCGGGTTTGGCTTGATCCGAGGCGATGTTCCGATCGTTCGGCAACACGCCAATCCCTGAGGTGTTGATGTAGCATCCGTCCCCACAACCTCGCTCGACCACTTTCGTGTCTCCTGCAATGATCGACACGCCTGCTTGTTTGGCAGCTTCGGCCATGTCGCTGACGATGCGGATCAGTTGTTCGATCGGCAACCCTTCTTCGATAATGAAGCCAGCTGTCAAATACAACGGTCTGGCACCACACATCGCCAGATCATTGACGGTACCGTTAACGGCTAGGTGCCCGATGCTTCCGCCAGGGAAAAAAAGAGGCTGAACGACGAATGAATCGGTCGAAACCGCGATCCGCTGCCCAGGTAGCAAGAGAGTCGTCGAATCGCCAAGGAGCGTCACATGTTCGTTAGCAAATGCAGGCGTAAAGACATGCTCGATCAATTCAGCCGAAAGCTTTCCACCTCCCCCATGAGCAAGAATGATATTTGGGTAGTCACGAAGCGGGATTGGACACGGAGGCGATTGAGTCACGGGACCAAGAACCTTCCATAGTTGTAGTACGCCGCGCAAGCTCCTTCGCTCGAAACCATCGTTGCGCCAAGAGGATTACGTGGCGTGCATTGCTTTCCAAAAGCGGCACACTGCTGTGGCTTGATCGCCCCTCGCAGCACGTCACCCGCCCGACATACCGTGCTCAGGTCCCCGGCCACCTGCTTCACATTGAACTTCGTTTCCGCATCAAAGTCAGCATAATTGCTGTTTAGTTTCCAGCCACTATGCGGGATCGTTCCGATGCCACGCCAATCACGATCGGTGAGTTCGAAAACCTCAGCAATCGTCGCCTGGGCTGCTTCGTTGCCCGCTTCGCTGACGACCCTCGGGAAAGCGTTCTCGACGTACGCTTCGCCTGTCTCAAGCTGCATCACCGCGAGGCGAATTCCCTCGAGAAGGTCGAGTGGTTCGAAACCGGTGACCACGATCGGCACCGCATGATGCTTGGCGATTTCATGGTATTGGTGATAGCCCATCACACTACAAACATGACCTGCGGCCAAGAAGGCTTGGACTCGATTCTCTGGCGAAATCATGATCGCCTCAATCGCTGGAGGGACGAGCACATGCGATACGAGTACAGAAAAGTTCTTGATCGATTGCCGTTTTGCGATCTTGACTGCCATCGCATTCGCGGGCGCCGTCGTTTCGAAACCAATCGCCAAGAAGACGACTTCGCGAGTCGGATTTTCACGAGCCAACTTGACGGCGTCGAGCGGTGAGTAGACGATTCGCACATCACCGCCACTGCCTTTGACACGAAACAGGTCCTCGCTCGTACCCGGCACGCGGAGCATATCGCCGAAAGAGCAGAAGATCACCTCGGGCCGAGCCGCAATTTGCAGTGCTTTGTCGATCACGGAGATTGGCGTCACACAAACGGGACATCCCGGCCCATGAATCATCTCGATCGATTCAGGCAAAATCTGATCGATTCCATTGCGAATGATCGAATGCGTTTGGCCACCACAAACTTCCATGATCGACCACGGCCGCGTACAAATCCGAGAAATTTTCTCACTAAGTTTTAAGGATTTCTCGCCATCGCGATACTCTGTCAGATGTTTCACGTTTCTTCTCCCGTGGCCACGTCTCTACTGGCCCGAAGCTCTTCGATCTCGTCGTCAAGCAATCCCAGTTCGGCAAACGTTTCCAACGTTGCTTGTGCCGACTCTTCATCGATTTGATTGATTGCGAACCCGACGTGGACGATGACATAGTCGCCAACCGTGATCTCTGGAAGGAATGCCATGCAGACTTCCTTGACGACGCCGCCAAAATTGACTCGCCCCATTGGTGTTTCGTTTTCATGAAACAGAGATTCGACTTGTCCAGGAACAGCTAAGCACATGATCGTTACGGTAGTCGTTTGAGTAAAAATCTACATCAGTTGTCGATCTTGATCGTAGCTCGGTCTTGATCGTAGCTCGGTGCGTCGCCACCGAACAGATACCTTTCGCGGTGAACGAGCACCGTGCGACGCTGGGCGATCCACGCTTGCCCCAGTGCTAGACCCCCGTCATTTGGCGGAACAACGGTATGCGTCATAACCTCGAACCCTTCCTGCATCAGCCGTTGCCGGGCAAGCCGGGTCAAGAGGACGTTTTGGAACACGCCGCCGGTCAGCCCGACTCGATCGATTCGGTGTTCGGCACGCGCGTGAATACTGATGCTCGTAATCATTTCAGCAATGGTCAGATGAAAACGAACCAAAATCTCAGCTGCGGATCGTTTTCGATGCAGATCCGAAACAATTTGGTGAATCAAATGGGTCGTATTGACCCGCTGAATGTCACCGCCGATAACGGCAATTTCATAGGGCGTGGCCTGCGACTCATCCATGGCTCGAGCGGCAATCGCTTCGCACTCCATCGCCGCTTGCCCTTCATAGCTAACTTTGTGACGCACGCCACAAAGCGAAGCGACAGCATCAAAAAGTCGCCCCATACTGCTGCTCGGGATACAACGAAAGTTTTGTTTGAGTTGCTGAACGAAGACACTTCGGTCTTGCGGTGCCATTGCGGAGACGCAGGCCAACGAATCGGACCACTCAATCCCGGCTCGATAGAGGGCCGCCAGCGCCGCCCTCGACGGATAGCGAATGCAGGCGTCGCCTCCTGGCAACGGAAGATAAGACAGATGCGCGTAACGTTCAAAGTCACTTGCGTTTGCAATTAACCATTCGCCACCCCAAATCGCTTCGTCGGTTCCGTATCCTGATCCATCGAAGCAAACGCCGATGATCTTTTCTTCTGGCACGATGGAATGTTCGGCGAGCAGTGATGCAACATGAGCATGGTGATGTTGAACTCGCAGTAGCGGCACGTTGTGTTTGATTGAAAATTGCTCTGCCCACGCACTCGACAAATAGCTGGGGTGCAGATCCGCGACGACCGAGTCTGGTTCAACGTCGTACAGACGCAACAGATGATCTACGGAACTTTCCATCGCCATCAAGGTTTCTTGATTGCCCATGTCACCAATGTGTTGGCTCAGAAAACAGTGGTGTCCTTTGCTCACGCAGGCAGTCGCTTTGATCTCGCCGCCAACCGCCAGCACCGGAGGCCCATCGGTAGGAAGCTTGATCGGCAGCGGAGCATAGCCGCGTGACCGCCGAATCGGTAACACCTCGCCATCGAAGACACGAAGAACCGAGTCATCGCAAACCGTTTCAATTCGCCGGTTATGGAACAGGAACGCGTCGGCAATTTTATTCAAACGGTCCGTCGCATCCTCGTTGTCGTATGCAATCGGCTCGTCGGACAAATTCCCCGATGTCATCACCCAGACATCACCGGGCGATATTAGCAAACTGTGCAAGGGTGAATAGGCCAACATGACACCCACGAAATCGCTGCCGGGGGCAACCGATTCGCACAATGCTTCGGCTGCATCGCGCCGAGGCAGCACGACGATAGGACGTTGTCGACTTTCCAGTAGGACTTTATCGGCATCGCTGAGAACGGCAATGGCTTGGCACGTTCCAACGTCAGCCACCATGACCGCCATTGGTTTTTCAAAGCGATGCTTTCGCTCTCGCAGTTCGGTGACCGCTTGCGGGTTGCGGGCGTCACACGCCAGATGGAAACCGCCGATTCCCTTGATAGCGACGATGCCACCCTTTGCAACCGATTCTTTTACCGCTGCGATCGCATCTCCACCATGACTTTGCTGACTCCTGTGATTGTCAACAAACCACACCGAGGGGCCGCATTCGGGGCATGCGTTGGGCTGAGCGTGAAAACGTCGGTCCGCAGGATCGTCGTATTCCTGTTGACACGCAGGGCACATTTCAAAGTCAACCATCGTCGTTGATGCCCGATCGTAGGGCAGTTTCGAAATGATCGTATAGCGAGGACCACAATCCGTGCAGTTGGTAAAGGGGTATTGATACCGTCGATTCGCCGGGTCATTTATCTCGACGAGACAATCAGGGCAAACGCTGACATCGGGTGAGACAAACGTATGCGGATCCGTTTCGGTTTGCCCCGCATTGATGCGAAACGAATGCTCCTTTGGAATCGAATCGATGACTTCATGCAGAACGTCGCGAACAAGCGATAACGACGGAGCTTCGGATCGAAGTCGTCCGCAGAATTCGGCCAATTCCGACCGTGCCCCTTGAGCCTCAATTAAGACTCCCATCGAGTCATTACGAACCCAACCGGAAAGTCGGGAAGAATGGGCCAACCGCCAAACGAAAGGTCGATATCCCACGCCTTGCACCACGCCTGTCACCCGAATTCGCCATCGTTGCATTCTCATCGCCAACCTCATTGAGAGTGATTGATGTTTCTATTGTATCACATTGAGGTGACACAGGCTGGATCAAGTCGTTTTTCTAAAAAAACGACGTAGACCCGGCATCCACGGCTTACAAGTCATTTTGAGGAAGAGAGCAATTTCGATTCGTTCCGTTGTGGTTGCCGGGTCGGCGTCACAAAGACTTCTTGACCGAACCGACACTCCAACTACCTTTCGAGCCATTCGATTACTCCGATAAAGGCCTCCTCCAGATTGCCAAGTGCGTCGACCGACAACCCTTCCCCAAGTTCAAAGTGAAAACCTCGGATGGCCATCACCCAGGCCTCGGGCCGATGATCAAAGTGATCGTGACAAATCGCTAGAACGGTGCCTGGCGTCACACGATGGCTGGTGAATGCGATCTCGCTCGATGGAGCAAGCGGCTTGAGTAAGAACGGTGACGGTGCCGTGACGCTGGCGTCGACGAACAGAATTCGTTCGTGGGCTGCAACCGTTACCGCGTCTTCGATGTTAAGTTGATAGTCGACATCGGTTTCGATATCCGATCGATCGAGCCAAGAAAGCCGATCGATGAGGGCTGGCCCCAATCCGTCATCACCTCGCAGAGGGTTGCCACAGGCAATGATTAACTTGCGAGCAGGATTCATGCTCGCATTCGCTCATCGAGCACATCACCGTGTGGCCCTATCAATTGCACGAGCAACCGCATTTGGCCCAAGGCATGCGTTGCACAACTCAGGCAAGGGTCGTAAGCGCGGATGCCGACTTCGATCGCGTTAAGCATCCCCTCACTGATCTCGGCCTGTCCTTCGAGATACTGATCGGCGACTACGCGAACTGCTTGGTTCATCGCTTCGTTGTTATGCGTTGTCGAAACGATCAAATTGCCCCGGACAACCTGATCATTTTCATCGACGTCGTAGTGATGAATCAGTGTACCACGCGGCGCTTCAATGATGGCGATTCCGCTGCCACGACGCTCGCCACTAGTCGTCAACTCGCCGCGCAGAACATCTGGATCGGCTAACAATTCTCGCATCTTCTCGGCACTGTGAACTAACTCGATTAATCGAGCCCAATGATACGCCATGGTGGCATGGACAGGACGCCCGCCACCAATCTGTATAAACTCTTGGCGTTCCGCCTCGGCGATCGGTGTATCGATGAAGTCGCAATTGTTGATGCGAGCGAGTGGGCCGACACGATACCACCCCTTTTCCTGTCCTAGATCACGGATGAACGGAAACTTCATGTAACTCCAATTTCGAACGCCTTCCCGGATCACGTCCAAATAATCACTCGGGTCGACTTGGTCAAAGATGATTTCGCCATCAGCATTCTTTGCTCGGAGGTTTCCATCGTAGAGATCCAGGCAACCGTCGGCGCGAACGATGCTGAGAAAGTTTGACTCAAACGCGCCGAAGGGGAGCAGCATTTCATCCCCGTTGCGGGTCAATTCTTTGCATAACTGCAATCCCTCAAGACTCCACTCGACCATCGTGTCAACGTCAGCAGCCAAACGGTCACGATCTTCGAGCGTCAAGTGTTTGTTCACACCGCCGGGGATCGAGCCGGTTCCGTGGATCTTCTTGCCCACAGTCGCTTTGATGACTTCCTGGCCAAACTTCCGCATAAGCACCGCCTTCTTTGCGATTTCGGGGTACGCTCCGATCACGCCAATCACGTTACGTTGCTCGACCGGAGCATCAAACCCAAACAACAAATCGGGTGACGACAGGTGATAGAAATGGAGGGCGTGTGATTGAAAGGTTTGCCCATAGTGCATCAATCGCCGAATCTTTTCCGCCGTCGGTGTGATGGCCTCCGCACCCACGATCATGTCACACGCTTTCGATGCGCAAAGATGATGGCTTACGGGACAAATACCGCATAGCCGCTGCACCATCACGGGAACCTCCCAGTAAAAATGGCCCTGGACAAAACGCTCGAATCCGCGGAATTCGATGATATGCAGCCGTGCTTGAGTCACATGGTTGGCCTCATCCAATTGAATCGTCACCTTGCCATGACCCTCGACTCGAGTCACGGGATTGATCACAATTTTGCGAGTGCCATTTTGAGTGGTTGTGGTCATTTCATCAATCGTATTTAAGTAGTTCGTAATCGAGTCTTGGTTCTCTGCCTTCGAGCAGCGCCACAATCGCGGCCCATAATGCGTCGGCCGACGGTGGGCATCCAGGAATGAAGTAATCGATCTTGACCACCTCATGGGCCGGGTAAACACGGTCGAGCATGATCGGGATATCGGGATCGTTGGGGATCACCCCATCCACAACCGACGGGCCACTCAGAAACGCTTCTTCGAGACATTCACGTAGCGGCACGGTATTTCGCATGGCAGGCACGCCGCCGGTCAGAGCGCAGGCACCAATGGCAACGAGGGTATGACAATTTTCACGGAACATCCGCAAAAACTCGACATTCTCGTCATTGCTGCAACCTCCTTCGATGATTCCAATATCGACCATCCGATCAAAACGCTTTTTGTCATTGATCGGAGACTTATCGAACTCGACCCATTCGGTCAGTTGCAAAATTCGCTCGTCGATATCGAGCAGCGACATGTGGCATCCGAAACAACCGGTAAAGTGGCCCGTGGCAATGGTCGGCTTTGGCATTTGAGGTTCAACCTTTGTGTGTGTAGCGGACGTCATCAAGATTTGGCACGTATCGTTTTTTTCGAAACTCTTGACGCTTATCCGCTACGATGACTTCGCACATTCAATCTCCGATCCGATCGGCGTATGGTCATAGGCTCGTTGGCCAATCGGAATCGAATAGCCAACGCGTTTGGTACGCAAGCAACCGGTTGGGCAAACGCGTGCCGCTTCGTCCGCGACATCCATCGTCGTTTCGCCCAAGCCATGCTCGGCGTTGACCGTGATCACTTTGTGAATGCCTCGACCCTCAAACGCAAACACGGTCTTGCCGTCTTGTAATGCCGACGCTCGCACACAACGTCCGCAGAGGATGCACAAGTCCCGGTTGATGAATACATCGGGATGGGTCGCATCCACTTCTCGGTGAACTTCAATGTAAGGCAACGTCGGTGTAATCATGCCCAACCGATACCCTTCGGCTTGCAATTCGCAATTGCCGCTTGCTTCGCACGAGGGGCAAAAATGATTGCCTTCGACAAACATCATCTCGAGCACCATGCGACGATGAGCATTCAGCTCTTCGGTATCGTTTTCGATCGCCATCCCCTCTTCGACCGGGATGGTGCAAGCGCTTCGCGGACGGCCATCGACTTTTACCACGCACAACCGACAATGACCTCGTGGTGGCAAATCCTTTTGGTGACAAAGTCTCGGGATATAGATTCCGGCGTCATCTGCCGCCTGAATGATCCTTTGGCCCACTTTGGCTTGGATTTTCTTTGAGTCGATCGTAATCGTGACCGTATTTTCGCTCATCGGTTGATTCCCTTTCTCGACGGATCGTTAAATGATTAAGTCGATATTCTGCAAGCACGACCGGCTTTCATCGCTTCTTGCAAATCGAGCCGTGGGTAATAGTCGCCCTTTTGCAAACGGGCTTCGTATAATTCGGGGAACTGTTCAATCGTACTCAGAATCGGATTCGGTGCGGTTTGACCCAATCCACATTGACTCATTGTCTTGATCGTCCCACACAATTTCTTCAGTGCAGCCAATTCGGAATGCGTTGCATGTCCATCGAGAACCTCGCGAAGTTCTTTGAGTAATAGCGTCGTACCGACACGGCACGGAACGCACCAACCACAAGATTCCTCGGCAAAAAATTCACCAAACTGATACATGTATTCCAACAGATCACGGTCGGGTCCAAAGATGATAATCGAACCGCCCGTCGGCAGATCTTCGAAGGCGATTTTGCGTAAATAATCCTTGGGGCCGATGCACCGTCCTGCTGGACCACCAATTTGGACGGCCTTCGCATCCTCTGCTCCTACCTGTTGCAACAGCTTGGCAACCGTGATGCCATACTCGACTTCGTAAACACCCGGTAAACGGCAATCGCCTGAGATGCTAAGTAGTTTCGTTCCCTTGCTCAGCTCGGTGCCGAAACGTGAGAACCATTCGCCACCGTTTTCGAGAATTCGCGAAACGCCGACAAACGTCTCAACGTTGTTCACAAGAGTCGGTTGTTCCTTGTAGCCGCGTTCGACAGGGAAAGGAGGCCGGTCTCGCGGCGCTCCGCGTTTACCTTCTAACGATTCGATTAACGCCGACTCTTCGCCACAGATATAAGCTCCCGCAGCCGCTTGGATTCGGATATCAAAGTCGAATCCTTCCATACCGCAGATATGATGCCCCAGCAGCCCCAGTTGGCGTTGGTTTGCCAGTGAGCGTTCGAGATCACCTCGTAAATAGTCATATTCGCCGCGAAGGTAGATCAATCCCTCTTTAGCACCAATCGTAAAACCGGCGATGATCATGCCGTCGAAGACTAGCTCGGGATTTTCCATCAAGATCACACGATCCTTGAACGTTCCTGGTTCCCCTTCATCCGCGTTGCAGATCACGTAGTGCGATTGGCCAGGCGAGTTTCGGCACTTCTCCCATTTACTAGCGGCCGGAAATCCTGCGCCGCCGCAACCACGCAAGCGGGATGCGTACAACTCGGCAATGATTTCCTCGGGCGTTTTGCGGATCGCATTTCGCAGCGCCGCTCCGCTGTCGTACGGTCCTAAGAGAATGGGGCCACTCTGCCTTATATTTTTTCGCACTCTTGCCTGCGGCAGCGTATCAAGCTCGCCGCCCGATCGGATCGCGGCAACAATCCCAGGAACATCCTCGGGGGTGAGTTGGGTTAAGGCGATGTCGTTGACCAATACACTGGGAGCTTGGTCGCTAAGACCGATACAGGAAGCCTTTTCCAAAGTGACTTTGCCGTCGTTGGTCGTCTCACCAAGAAAGATGCCAAGCTCTTTCTCGAAAGCTTCGATCAACGCATCAACACCCTTCATCTTTTCAACGACAGCCGTACAAATACGGATGACGTTCTTGCCTTGCGGTGACCGCGAAAAGAAGGCATAGAAACTAACCATGTCGCGAACTTGAGCACGGTGGATACCCAAGTTCTTAGCGATCAGACCGATGCTAAGTTCCGAAAGATGGCCTAATCGCCCATGGACAGCTCGGGCGACGTCCATCAACCGGGTAGGGTCGTTCTCAAACTGATGTGCGATCTGTTCGATGACCGCAGTCGTTTCTTTTGGCATGGTTCATAACCTCCGATTGAAGAGGCCCTCATTGCCGTTTTAGAAGAATGAACGGTTCCGAACGTGATGACGTTCATTCGCGATCTCTCTAACACTTCAAGGTAACGAACTTCTTTGAGAGATGACACAAGAATCGGTCCTCGAGCGGTGAGAATTTTCGAAATATATTTGTTGGCGGTTCAACAGGTCGTCCAAACGAAGTCACGCAAACGCCGGTGAAGCAACCGGTGCGACCGCTTCATTGGCTACCGCAATCATTCGGCAGGGGACGACGGAGTAGAGTATGACACTGCGGCATAATGCCGCGTTGGCGATGTTCGAGAACTCCTCTCGAGTGTATGCCGACTGGATTCTCATCGGCATATCATGCTGCAGCACGCGGGATCGTGTCAGCAAAAGAGAGGCTGTTTTAGCAACCGCTCGATTCCATCGAGTTCTTTCGAAATCACATACCATCATCGCCACACGAGAGGATTGCTGCATCGATTGAAGTAACCGAAAGACTTGTGGTTGTTCGAGTTGGTGCATCAGGTCGGAGCAGACAATCACGTCGAAGCCAGATGGGAGCGGATGGTTTAAACAGTCGAGCTTGGTCGATTGAACCGCAACGTTATGTTTCGAAATGCCCTGTCGCTGTTGTTCGAGGAACGGTTCACGATGATCCGAGGCGGTGATTCGCAGATCAACGTTTCGCTGTTTCGCCTTGATCGCCCAATGGACCGGTAAGTCTCCATTGCCGCTCACCAAATCGAGCACCTTGAGCGGACGGCTTGGAACGGTTGCAGCAAATCGCTCGAGACGTAGAAACAGAACATCCGCAATTCCGCTCAACCGATTCAAACGCGAAATCCCCGCTATCGCTTGCCGTCGCTCCCTTTCGCCAAGCGATGGGTCGTCTAAACACGGAGCTTGTTTGACTCGATCCAAAATCATGCCTTCATTTCGTCGGTTCGCTGCTTCCGCCCGAAACTCCAAACTAATCCTGCAACGGACAAAGCGAATACCAACACACTGACCCACTGTGAAATCGACAAATCAGTCCCAAATTGTCCCTGTTCATCCACACGAATCCACTCTAACCCAAACCGCAAGACTGCGTAACTGGCGAAGCCCAACATCATAATCGCTCCTTCGCGGCGGAACCAATACGAGGCGGCACACAGTAGCCCGCACAACAAAATCGCCGAGACGCTACTGATCAATTGAGCGGGCTGAACCGGCATCGCTCGCTCGGGCAACTCGTCGCTGCTCCACTGATAGACCTTTCCATCGATCATTGCCAACACCCCGCGTGGCGCACGTTCAAACGGCATATCGCGGGGCAACTTTTGTAGATCTCGGTCGTCGAGCTGTATTCTTTCAAGGTGACTACCACTCTTGATTCCTTCCTCTGCAGCCAAACTTTCCGGTCGAACCTTGCGGATGAAGCCACTGTCGGCGTCGACATCGAGTCCGACCAGAGAGCCGCTTTGCAGTTGATCGACATAGACAGGACTGCCGACCGGAAAATGCAATGCTGCCCAATAGTCAGGACACGCCCCGCCATAACAACATCCATTGAGAAGGCAGCCGATTCGGCCAAACGCCAAGCCGATAAACATACAGGGAACAATGGCATCCCCCAATCGCCATAGCGGCAATCGCTGGCGAACGGCAAAAAAGACACCGGCCAGCGTCCCAAAGATGAAACCACCGTAAACAACCAAGCCGCCTTCGGTGAACGTCAACATGCTGCGAATCGTCTCGCCCCAGGTGTCGTGTATGAAGCGATCAGCATACTGGACGACGTAAAAAAAGCGAGCTCCCGCGATTCCGCCGATAAAAACCCAGGGTGCCATGTGGATGATCGCGTCAGGATCGATGCCCCGCCGGCGAGCACGGTACATGGCCAAAGCGACTGCCGATAAAACGCCCACCAATAGCATCACTCCGTAGCCGCGAATCGCCATGCCAACGGGCTCGCCCTCCAAGTTTTTTAACTCGACGACTGGCAAAATGAATACGACCGCCAAGGCGATCAAACCCCACATCGGCCCTTCGCTGCTCAGCACCGCTCGCGGCGATTGATTGGTCTTCTTGGCTAGAAGCAGCCGAATGATGAAACCAATTGCGATCAGAATCAAGGCCCAGCCGAAACCGAACACCGGTAGCCCGGCGATTTCGTGCGGAATGAAAAACAGAGTGCTACGCATAGAGGTGCAACTTTACTGGAAAACAAAGATTTACTGGAAAACAAAGATACTGAAAAACGAGAAACGGGTTGGTCTGGACGTGTCGCCAGCTTCTTTTCTACGCTGTAGCCAATCGAAACGTCCAGACGTCTTCGCCGCTACTAAGGACTAAACCTACCATGACGCAAATTTCAGTGTCTTTCGTGACTCCCTTCCTGCTCGCTGCTGCGATGGTGGGCACGATGGCCGTTGTCCCGCCAGCCAACGCACAACCGCCTGCGCCATTGCGTTTTCGCGTCGAGACCAAGATCTACGAAGGCAAACAAGCCGAACCGGCGGCTCAGCATTTGATCCTGTTTGACAACGGATTGGTGTACGATGTGCCAGTAATCAACGACCGCTTTGTGACCGTTTACGACTCGCCCCGCAGCCGAGTGATCTTGATCGATCGCACGGCCAAGACTCGCACTACGCTTTCGATTGACGATCTTGTCCGCGTGACCGCTCAAGCGAAAAGTGCTGCGGAAACACGCCAACTGCAAGAAAGACTTGGCATTTTAGCTGTTCCCGAAGTCGATGAAGAAACGAATACGTACCGAATCTCATTTGCGGACACCATGTACGAGACGGTCGCGGATGACTCGGTCTCCATGGATTCCGCGATCTCGTATGGTCAATTCGCCGATTTGGCATCTCGCTTGAACTTGGTCCGACGGATCGGATTGCCGCCGTTTGCACGCATGTCGCTCAATCAGCGGATCGCCGCCGATGGTAAAATGCCCAAAGAAACGACGTTGTCGATCCGCCGCGGCATTGCGACCGATCGATTCCATGCGAAACATCAAGTCATCAACCAACTGAGCCAAAAAGACTTGAAGCAGATCGAAGAAATCGGCAGCATGATGGCTCTCTATGGCGAAGTTCCGCTCGAAGAGATCGAGTAGCCTTCTTCCGTCCCATTTGTGTTATCATAAACGTTCGTGAAAATCGGATCGATTAAATACACTGATGGAAGATGGGGAAAAGGTTGACGAATCCTGATCACAGGCAGCGGATGCTCCCGCGCCGTGGTGCTGCGTTTCTACTATTGGTCGTATTGGTATCGATGGTCGTGTTAGCGGCTATTCGGACGATGGTGATCGCCGAGTCTTCGTCTCGTCGTCATGAGTTGCAAGGGCGACGCAGCCGAACTCTCGTCGCAGCAATCGAAGCGGCCATGCCAATCGTCGATCAATCGTTTGAATCGTGCAGGCTTCCCATTGACGAATCGGCCAACGAATTTATTAAGGTCACTTTGGACCAAGACCACTCGACCGTGACGGCGACCTGGTATCAAGGCGACAAGGTTGTTGACGAACTGTCTCGGCAAATCCATTTGGAAGAAGAAAGAGCGGCCCTATGAACGCAATGACACAGCACTCGTTCCCAGGCTCCTTTCTGGGCAACCTCATCGGCACAAAATGCAGAGGGCGTGTGGAAGATAGAGCCAAACCCGGTTTTACCCTCGTCGAACTGCTTGTCGTGATCGCCATAATTGGCGTTTTAGTGGGCCTCATGCTGCCAGCGATGCAGAACCTTCGTGAAATGTCGCGGCGGTCGAGTTGCCAACAAAATCTGACCCAGCTTTCTTTGGCTCTCTCTGCCTACGCGATGGATCATACGCATTACCCGGTTGGCACGTCCGCCGCTTCAGGGCCAATCAAAAGTGAACCGGTCGGTGACCACCATAATTGGATCATTGGATTGTTGCCGATGCTCGATGCACCGGCGGTCTTTGAGGCTGTCGATAAAAGCAAGAGTGTCTACGCAGCAGAGAACGCCGAGGTGCGAAACCTCAGTTTGCCTTTTCTGCAATGTCCATCGGCGACCAAGATGCGAGAAAACACAACTTGTTACGCAGGTGTCGTTTCGTCGACCGAAACGCCAATCGACACCAACAACGACGGCGTGATGTTTCTCAACGTCCCCGTCCGCGATGACGACATCCGCGATGGGCTGGCCTATACCGCCTTCATTAGCGAAAAGCTATCGCGGTTCGAAGACGATCTGGGTTGGATTAGCGGGACGCGATCGAGTTTGCGCAACACCGCTCATCCGATCAATGCAGAACTTGTCAACGTTCGCGGAAAAGCTAGCTTCACGACAACCTTGGATCCGCTTTATGTGGGGGGCATCGCCAGTGACCACGGTGGCGGTGCTCATTTGTTGATGGGCAGCGGCGAATACAAATTTTGCAGTGAATCGATCGACCTGGAAATTCTCAAACAAATGGGCAACCGCGCCGATGGCGGCATTCCGATCGAGTGGAAAAGTAGCGAGCCGAATAGCGAAACCTTGACGCCAACGGTGGCTCCAACACCCGCAGTAGCACCAACTCAGACGGAGGCAGCGGAGTGAACCGAAAACCTGCGTTTACCGTGGTCGAAGTCTTTACCGTCGTGGCGATCATCGGTGTGATGGTCGGGCTTTTGTTGCCTGCGATTCAATCGGCGCGAGAAATGGCGCGGCGGACGAGCTGTGCAAACAATTTCATGCAAGTGGGTCTAGCCATCCACGGCTACCATCATGCGTTCAAGCAGGTGCCGGTTCCGTTATCGGGCAGCGAAGGCAGTACAACGCCTAGCCTCGACAACGATCGCCGGCTTAGCGTGTTTGTCGCTTTGTTGCCATTTTTGGATGAACAACCAAGATGGGAACTCATTAGTCAGTCCATCGAGAAGGATGACGTTAGACTCCGAAGCTATGCCCCCTATGGTTCCTATGACTACGACTACTTCATGGGCATGTCAGTAGAAGAAGAGCAACCGGAAGCTTCGGACTCTGATGCGATGTGGGTAGCAGGTGGTCCGGAGCCATTCGATGCTAGCTATTATCCTTGGTCATCGGAAGTAAGGTCGCTGCGCTGTCCGAGCGATCCAGGGATTGGGCTTCCTGGACTGGGAAGAACCAATTACGCGGTCTGTCTTGGCGATGGGATGGTGACGGCGGACTCAGGACCGTTGAAAGAGGTAAACGGTCGATTCGTTGTCGATCCAAAATTGGAAAAGCAAACGGAACTGGCGATGCGAGGGATGTTTATCCCGCGAGTCATCACGCGGTTTTCCGACGTCACCGATGGGCTGAGTACGACGATCATGATGGCGGAAATCGCGACCGACCTCGGCGATGCTGATATTCGCACCAAGCCAATTGCGGGTCCAGGTATCGTGTTAGCGTCGAATCCGAATTGGGCTCGCGATCAACAGCTTATCGATCTTGACCGACCGGAGTTTTGGCAAATGCAATCGAGCGGTTCCGTCTTGGCTTCCGACACCTCCATTGGGCGAGGGCTACGTTGGGCTGATGGGATGCCGGTTTACACAGCCGTCAATACGATTTTGCCGCCCAATCGCGAGATCGTTTTGGAAGCCGATCAAGAAGATACATGGGGTGTACTCGGCGCCAGTAGCCGACACCAGGGCGGTGTTCACTCCTGCATGGGTGATGGTAAAGTTACCTTCGTCAATGATAGTATCGATGCAGGCAACCCGAGTGCGGCAAGCGTCTTTGTCGGCAGCGTCAATGAGGATTTAATGGAAAGCCCCTATGGATTGTGGGGAGCATTGGGAACAAGAGCTGGTCACGAGCTCAAAGCGATTAGTGGCCCGTAGTGGATACGGTTAAAGATTTTGCGTTAGAGTTTTTCTTAAGACAATTACAAAGAGATAGATACATCATGAGAAACG
>JGI12210J13797_10081992_pt1 | contig 20204 bp, 16 predicted proteins | sample ElkSlonscriptome_3_FD_13797 | JGI IMG/M metagenome (IMG submission 13797)
CTATTCCCTATTCCCTGTTCCCTGTTAACTGTTCCCTTAGGCTTTAGACAATATCCCATCCCATAAACAGTTTCTATCCATTCAGATACCCCAATAAACTGAGCGGTTTCCCCATCCTCTACACCATCGACAATATTTCCCACGTCCGACAAAGCGGCTTGGATGGGTTCCAACTGTTCTATATCGTCTTCGACTAACAAAATTCTCATTGAATGCTGCACCGTTCGTCCTGTTAACCAGGATACTCGATTAATTATCTTGAGAGGTATAGTGCGGAGGAACTGTCACCGTTACTTTTCCGTATTTGTGTCCGAAGTATTCTAGCCATTGATAGCGTAAATTTGAGAATTGTACTAGACTCGCAACTAAAGGGCAGGATAATAGGAGATTAATCCCTGTTAACCACGGGATCAGGCTTTAATCTTCTTCTTGGGGCAAAGGTTACAAGCGTTTGGTATGTCTTGATACATTCCCCCGTCAGACGACTGGCGGGGACTTGTTGACTTTTGAGCGTTAGAAATCCAACACTTTGTCAGCCGCTAAAATTAAGTTAGGGATTTCATTATCCTCTAAGGCAAGTTGACTTCCAGGACGCAGAGAATTTTGATCAATCCCGACGGCGCTAGCACAAACCGGACAGACGATAATCTTGCCACCTGCTGTCACAAAATCCTCATAGAGTTCAGCAATAGTCATAGTACTGTTTCCCCAACGCAGATCTAAGGGTTGTCTAGCATCTGCCAGTCGCACGCCTTCCAGGGTTAGCACCACTGTAACCTGCGCCCCTTTCCTTTGCATATTGCCTCCCAGCTTCAGCGCCATAAAAACAGCGTGAAGATCATCGGTGCTGTGTTTAAGATGCACAATAATTTTCTGCTGGTTAGCGGCGGTAATTTCCTCCCCTGTGTTGGGTGTGATCTCGCCTGGTTGCGCGTAACCCGGTAATTGGGTGGCTAACGGTAATACCAGCACTGCGCCTAAAAGTGCGATCGCCCCTCTACCTACTCTGCCACTGCCCTGTTGCATAATGTCTATACCTCAAGCCGTTTAATTATGTTTATGTAGTTGCTTCGGTGCGGCACAACGTTTGAGAAATGCCGAATCGATGATCATGCTTGTCTTGTGTTTTGTCAAAAGACAAACGGTCAAATCTATGATTAGGGGCGATCGCACTCTATGCTCATGTCATCATACCCATCTGTTATAGTTCGGCACCATTGTAGAGACGTTGCATGCAACGTCTGGAACATAAATGATGTGTCCTAACAGCCATGGCGGTTGCTATAATTCGGGGCGATCGCGTCTTTTTTTGGTTAACCCGTCGCCTCATCTTTTTCGTTCTTTGGATTGGGTGTCCTCCGGTTGGAATTCTGCCCATCCTCTACAGACAATTTCGTAACATTTTGGTGGGGCAATGGGTAAATTTGTCAAGTTAAAAAATGCTGCTTGATTGGCATACTCCAGCAACAAAACAACATCTTTGTAAGGATTATAATGATCCACCACTTGCAGAATATAGCCATTCATGAAATGTTTTTGCAGTAGCACCGTATCAGGAGCCGCCAGCCATGCATTTAAAAAAGCAGCTAGACGACGGCGCGGTACAAAATGAGCTGGGAATGTTTCTCCAAAGGCACCAACAGTCGGAGTATTGGTACTACAGACAACAGCACCACGATCCCCACTCAAGTAGCCAACCCAGGCGTTATACCCAATGACTAATAGGTTAGTGGCGATAAAATCGTGCTGCCAATCTTGAGAGTTTGTTTCAGTCATTCGTCATTTGTCATTCGTCTTATGTGATAATTGAATGGTTAGGTCGGGGCGGGTTTAGTGACGTTAGGGTGGACAAAAAACGATAGTAGTGAAACCCGCCCCTACACCCCTACAATAGACGTTCTAATTGCTTCTCCATCTTCCCCAAGCACTTAATCCTGTAGGTTTAGAAAACTCTGACCTTAGTCGCCAATCCCAGTCTTCGCAACAGACGAATGATCAGCCAAACCAGGTCAATTTCCCACCACAATACGCCGTACCGTGCAGAAGATTGGCAAGCATGGTGATTGTTGTGCCATCCTTCACCAAACGTCAGCCAAGCCACCCACCAGCAATTCGTGGAGTGATCGCCTGTCGCGTGGCTGCGATAACCAAATTTGTGACATACGCTATTCACGCAACAGGTACTATGAAACCCGACAAACAGGCGCACAAAAATGCCCCACACCACAAACGGCATTCCTCCTAACCCATACAATAAAATCGCCAACCCCACTTGCAAACCAATATAGTGCTGGTGGCAGAACCGATAAAATTGATCATCAGCAATGTCTTGAGTAAATCGAGACAATTCAGTTTTTGCTGACACCTCATGCATTAACCAACTGATATGACTCCACCACAATCCCTGAGTCGAATCATGCGGATCAAAGGGTTGATCACTATACAAATGATGAATTCTATGGTAACCAACCCAACCCAGAACCGCTCCTTGTCCCGCCAACGTACCGCAGAAAATCAGAGAATATTCCAACCATTGAGGCACTTGTAAACTACGGTGACTGGCTAAACGATGGAAACCCAAAGAAATACCTAGTCCAATCGTTATCCAGTGCAACAATAGGGCAACACCAACAGCACTCCACTTAAAATTACTCGGCAAAAATGCCAAGAGAGCTAATAGGTGTAACGCGCCAGTTGCGAGAATAATTGTCCAACGTGGACGGGGTGAATTTGACATGTAAATGCTCAAAAAATTAATAATTATTACCAGAAACAGGGCTGAAATTCATGCCAACGCCGACGAACTTGTCGGTCACATTCAGGAGGGTAAATTTTTAGGTTATGCAACAGATGAATTTCGGTTTGAGTCTGCGCCGTGAGTAGCAAGATTACATCGTCGTCAGGGTGATACCGATCCACCAATAGCATAAGTTGGTCAATGACACCTTCCTCAAATTTGTGTGCTTGCATTTGACTCATTATCTGGGGTTTAGCCATGAATTCAGCACGGAACGGTATCCAATCCAGACTGATTATCTTTGATGCGATCGCGGCATCCTGCACATCCACACAAACTATCCCGCGACCCGATTCAACATAACCGTTCCAAGCGTAATACCCAATCACCAACAAATTGGCATGAATAAACTCATTTTGCCAGTAGCCAAAATTACCTTGCCAAACACTATTTTCCGGACGCATGGGTTTCCTCCCGCAGCATTTTTGCCGCTTCTACCATATTTTTCAACGCCGGAATCACTTCGTCCCAATGGCGAGTTTTCAAGCCACAGTCGGGATTCACCCAAATTTGTTCAACGGGCAAATTAGCCACTCCTGTCCGTAGTTGTTTCAGAAGGTGTTCTGTTGTGGGAATTACTGGACTATGGATGTCATAAATCCCATTCCCCACCTGATGAGCATATCCAGCATTGGTAATTTCAAACAAGGTTTCATTATTACTGCGGCTATTCTCAATCGATAAAACATCCGCATCCAGACGCTGAATGTGCTGAATAATATCCCCAAATTCGGAATAACACATATGAGTATGAATTTGGGTTTGGGGTTTGGCAATTCCGGCACTGAGACGAAACGCATCCACTGCCCAAGACAGATAATCCTGCCACCGTTCTGATTTCAGCGGTAAACCCTCTCGCAATGCCGGTTCATCAATCTGAATAATCGTCGCTCCTGCTGCTTCTAAATCCGCCACTTCTTGCCGCAAGGCTAAGGCAATTTGGAACGCCTGTTCCTGTCGGGAAATGTCGGTACGGGGGTACGACCAATTAATCATCGTTACGGGTCCGGTGAGCATCCCTTTAATCGGTTTTTCCGTTAATGACTGGGCAACTTTAAACTCACGAACCGTCATCGGCGCTTGACGCACGACATCACCATAAATAATCGGGGGACGAACATAGCGACTGCCATAACTTTGTACCCATCCATGTTGAGTGAAGGCAAAACCTTGGAGTTGTTGCCCAAAAAACTCTACCATATCGGTGCGCTCAAATTCACCATGCACCAGCACATCTAATCCGGCTTCTTCTTGATAGCGAATACACTGAGCAATTTCGGCATCAATTGCTTTTTTGTAGTCAGCCAGAGTAATTTCGCCGCGCTTCCATTGCCGCCGTAGTTTCCGCACCTGTGAGGTTTGCGGAAATGAGCCAATTGTGGTGGTTGGAAATGGGGGAAGTTGAAGTTGTAGTGGCTGTCTTTGGGCATAGGGGAGCGATCGCTCAAAGGCATCAACATTCAATGACTGAAGCTGTTGTTGAACCTGTGTATTGGGGGGACTGAATTGCTCAAACGCCGTTTGACCTGTGGCAATATCCTGCAATTGCGATCGCCTGTCTTCCCCTTGGAGGGTTTGCGCCAAAATTACTACTTCTTGGAGTTTTTGTTCAGCAAAACTCAGCACATTTCGTAGGGGTTCGGGTAACTTAGTTTCCCTTGTTGCATCGTAGGGAACAAACTGTAGGGAGGCGGAGGGTTGAATGGATAGGTTGGAGGTAATTGGTTTAATATCGTCCAGGATTGGTAAGAGGCGATCGGGTCGAATTTGCCAGATGTTTCGTCCATCTACAATACCCACACCCAGGCGTTTATCGCTGGGAAACCCATGGCGTTTAAGTTGTTCTAGATTGCGCCCACGGGTAAAGTCTAAACTGATGCTGGCAACGGGTAATTGGATCACCCAGGGATAACTTTCACCCAAATCATCAAAATAGGTGACCAAATCTAGCGGTATACCAACCTGCACCAATGAAGCGTAAGTTGATTCATAGTCGTCTTTAAACTTAGCCGTATCTCCCAAAACGAGGGCAGGTTCATGAATTTGGACTTCCTCTATACCCAAGGGTTTGAGTGCCTGTAGCAGATTCACATAACGATCGCACAGAGGACGAATGATCTCCGAAATCGGCATGTCTAACCGGCTCAATCGTAGGAGTGTCATCGGGCCTAAAATAATCGGAGTTGCCCGTTTTCCCAGAATTTGTTGGGCGCGTTTAACTGTTGCCAAAACCGGATTAAAATCTGTCGGTTGCAGTTGGGCGGAAATTTCCGGCACGAGGTAGTGGTAATTCGTATCAAACCACTTGGTCATTTCCAGGGCGGGAATGCCTTCTTTCCCCCGTGCCATGGCAAAGTATTGCTCTAAACCGGATAGATGCCGAAATCGTTCTGGAATCAATCCCAGATAAATGGACCAATCGAGTACAGAGTCATAGAGGGTAGCGTCACCAATCCCAATGCGATCGATACCGGCTTCACGTTGGGTTTGCCAGTTGGTTTCTTCAACCTGGCGCACAGTTTCCCATAAGGATTCTGCGTCTAATTTGTTACTCCAGAAGGCTTCTAAGGCTTTTTTGACTTCGCGGTTTTTGCCGATGCGAGGATAGCCTACTGTTGCGGTTTGAATGGACATGGTTTTTCTGGGTTTAATTAAGGTGTAATAGCCCGGATTTGATCAAGCGCTAAGGGTAGCACTTCACCATCAAGGAACAGCACTCAAGCTATCTAATGCCTCAGGCAATTAATCGGTGTTCCCGGAGTCATTAGAGCGATGAAATGCTATAGGTTGTGTTTAATTGGTGCAATTTCCTCAAAGGCAGAATCTGTGCCAGAAAATCCGGTTCAACGGTTCAGGCGATTCTGACCTAGGCGGGAAAGCCTTGGATATAGTAATGCTATATTTCCGGACAGCAGAAGCACTGCCTTGGATGGATAAATTGCCAAACCAATCGAGTAATGCCAGTTAGCATCTGTAGCGTATTTCTGGCACGATCAGAGCGTAAAATCGCGGGATGAGACTATTCATGATTGTATACATCTGTACCTCGCAGATGGATGAAATGATTTGACTAAAATTGCTTGACATTCGGCGGGCATTCTGACTCAAAGACCTCAGTCTCATTACAGCTGCGGGACAGCGTCGGATTTGCACCGAACTTTCCCCATTACTTCTAACGGCTGATCCCCGTTAGAACCGAAGGTTGATTTTCACTATATCACCATTATGTCTTTTTTGTCTCCCCAGCTCCCCTGATTTTGCTCAGCAGGGGAATAAACAAGGGGAATGGTGGAAATGGTTAAGTTTTATGACTCTCTGTTGCCAGCAGATATCCACAAAACAGATGATATGAGCCTCTGGCATCGTAACCATTAGCCAGAGAGGTGACATGCTCCCTCTGCTTCAGCCGTAACGAATTGTCCGAAAGTCCACACGGTTTGTATCCGGCTCATAAAATGTGTAAGTGGCTTTTCCGGGTTCTCGTCCCACATTACCCACCCCAATAACCCGACGAGGAGATGCTGTTGCTGTCTGAACCGACTGTTGACCCTCAAGCGTGGTGATTTGTGAAGACACAGAACCTCCTTGCAGTTGGTACTCAAAAGTTAAACCCGATCGACCACAAAATAGGTTAGTTGCACCCACACGCATCAAGCGATCGCACATCTGCCAAGGGGGTGTCTGAGGCGTCAATTCATCATCCACACTCACGCTGCTACCATGAATCAGTAGACAATCGAGTTCTAAGAACCCAAAATCTAGGCGGCGAATCCATTCAACCGTTTGCCGGGAAACAGCATCCCAAAGCAATTTTACGGTGTCAGCACCATAGTTCTCAATCAGTTGAGTCGGTTCGCCTGTAGCTGCCAATCCATGAAGAATCAGACATTGTTCCTCCCACCAACCTGTACAGATTTTGGGTAAACATTCGTTGGGTTTTGGAGAACGAATTCGCCGCACGACCTGTTCACTTTCGGGTCGAGAACTAATAAAATCCCCCAAAATATAAATATCATTTACGCCTCTATTCTGGTGTTGAATATCGGAAATTACCGCTTCATAAGCAACAATATTTCCTTCAATTCCACTTAAAATTGCCCAGGTTTCCATTGTTATTCAGTATGGGGGAGAATTGGACTTAACGGTGGAGAAGTCGTTTGTCATTTGTCAGGCTTTAAAGACAGGATAAACGTGACAACCGTCTGCCTTCTGTTAACTTATGACCAAGAAAGGTTTATCGCGCACAAATATGAGTTGGATCATCCGCTTTTTCGGCATACTCCAATCCTCGTGCCAATCGCCACGCAAAAATAGGAGGTAAGCCTTTATCAATAATTGCCGCACAGGTTTTTTGGTAGTCGTACTCAACCTCCCTCAACGTTACCTGTTCGGTTTCATTATCGTAAATAACATAGGTGGCATTCGGGCGTCCGTGACGAGGTTCTCCGACAGAACCCACATTGATAATCCGTTTCAGGGGAGCCTGGAAAGTTTGCTGTTGTTGCTGTTCCTCGCTACTCATCTTGACTTGCAGTTGACCCCCTGCTAACGTCCGCACATAAGGCAGATGGGTATGTCCACAGAAAAGGACATCAGCACCCGTCGAGAGAACTCGTTCCACGGCTAAAAAAGCATCTAACTCCGGCAACAGGTATTCATGATTACTGTGAGGACTCCCATGAACAAAACAGAGGTTCCCTTCTTTTAAGCTATAAGGTAGTTGGGCGAGGAATTCTCGTGTTTCAGGGTGAATTTCCTGATTCGTCCATTCGTGAGCAATGCGTCCTCGTTTTTCGGCTAATAGTGAAGGATAGGAACATTCGCAAGCGTTTAATCCTTCAACAACATCTTCATCCCAACATCCCTGACAGGTGGGAATATCGAGAGAGCGAATTTGTTCGACTACAGCATTGGGATGGGGTCCATAACCCACTAAGTCGCCAACACAAACGATTTTGTCAGCGTTTTGGTGATCAATATCTAATAAAACGGCATCTAAGGCTGGGTAGTTTCCGTGAATGCAGGAGATAACAGCAAGTTTCATGCTTCTTCTTCTTCTTCTTCTGGATCTAAAATAGCTAAGGATTCTTTGATTTGTTGTTGGTAATGATGAACAGCTACATCCGATAAACAGCAATCTTTCAGTGTTTGGGCGATCGCGCTCTTATCCAACGCCACACCCACCACTTCAATCCCACTGAAGCGCTGGGGACGACCTTCAAGCCAACGCGGAAGCGCTAACTCGGTGTAGGTACTATTTATCCCCGCGACAAAATCAAAATAAAAGGCGCGTCCATCGGCTAGGTCAAAAATTCCCTTGGCTCGATTCACATTGCCATAGGCTCCCTGGGTTAACTCCGCCCAAAAGACATCCAGACTAGCTGGATCAAGCACTTGACCGCTAATCGGCGCACGCCAAAGCTCAGGATTTCCCTCTGGGGTGGCAATTGTCACCCCAGGCACGACTTGGTCTGCCCAAACGTGCCATCCGGTATCCTGAACATTGGGTGGCATCACGGCAACGCGACGATAGCAGAGGTGATCTAATGCGGACAACAGTGGCTCGAGGGACTCTAAATCTAGATGAAATCCCAGTTCTATATAGGCAAGACACTCCAGCCGAGCTAAGTCTAACAACCTATACTCATCCCCTTCTTTGAGAAGTGTGACTTGGGGAAATTCGACAGTGATACCCGTTATATCAATGGGAACAGGCTGAGAACCCGGACTAAAATACAGCACGGGTTGGTTAGCAACGGCTAGCTGTTGTCGAATCCAAGTGGTTTTTCCGGCTCCCGGTAAACCAGCGACAGCAATAATCATTGAGAAAAATCTTGGGAATGATTATCATTATAATAACTCAAACGGGTTCCCCTTAGAAAAGGAACGTCGCTCGGAGCGTACCAATCACTACATCCGGATTTCGCGCGGATTGGTTAGGCGCCGTCAACCAAATTACACCAGGAGTCAGATAAATATGATCGGTCAGCTTATACCGATAGAATCCCTCAATATGCCAAGGAATCGCATTATCTGAAATCAGGTCAGTAGAATCTTCTCCTAAATCAGAACCCAAGAACCAATTTCCCCCAGTCTGGAACGGTGTTGGAACTTCTGCTCTAGTCGCATAAGGAGAAGCGCCGATAACCAAACCACCGAGATTTCCTTCCCCTCCTAAGTCGGGAAACGCCAGAGCGATGCCATAGGTAAGAATATCAGCGCTACTGCCTTCATAATCTACATCGACGAAGCTTCCCCCTTGAAAAATTCCGGCGCTGTCCGGGTTACTATTGACGCGACTGTAGGCAAACCAGCCATTGATGGCAAACTGAGGACTCACTTGCCACAACGCACCAACACCATAGGAATCAACCGATACCTCTTGAGCTGGAATAATCGGACTATTGCTCAAGGCTGTTCCTTGATCCGCCAAAAAGATGGGTGTACTGCTAAACGGACCCCTCGCAGGATGATAGCTGTGGTTATAGGTCAAACCAAAGGAAAAAGTATCGCTGGGTTTGACCGTTAATTGTGCCAAAGCCGAATATCGACCGCCAAATAAACCCCCAGCGAGAGGATTCGTCGAACGGGCGGAACTGGGTTCATTGGCGTATGTGGCGATATAACCCGCACTCAGACTAATGGCATCACTCAAGTGGTAAGTGAATCCTAGACCGGCTCCTGACTCAAAATTATAAATCCCACTGCGTTGTCCAAAAACCGACAGAGAACCTGTACCCCCATTGTCGTCATCCCAAAGACTAAACGTGGTGGGAATATAGTCGTGATGTTCGCCGCCGGCTGCCATAATCACGGTTCTCAGCTTTTCGCCCAGGGAAAACTCATAGCTCAAACTCGTCAACCCTACAGTATTATTAGCAGGTAAGGACGCGATATCGTTAAAGGTTTGCTGACCTTCAGGGGAAAATTCCCGTCCCCCAAAGAAACCAAATAGGGGATTCGGACCATATTGAAATCCGCCGTCGCCTCGATCGGGGTGGGGAAAGTTCCCACTGGCAAGCCCTATTTTTAGCTCATCCTCACCCGTAAAACTGGTGAGGAAATTGAGACGAACGCGGTTGGCAAAAACCGTATTTTGTTCAGGACTTTCACGAGTTATGGTTCCCGTTGGGCTAAAGACTGACGGGAACGTCACTTGAGTTCCGTCTCCTACTAAAACATCGGTAACGGCGATGATCACTTCTCCTTGCAGTTTGGTGGTGGTGGAAAACTGATTCGCTTCCAGAGACGCGGTACGATCTTCTAGATTATCCACCCGTGTACCCAGGGTGACTAATTCGGTTTCAAACTCTTGTACCAGCCGTTGCAAAGTGTTTACGTCGTCCTGGTGACCTAAATCCCCTGGGTTTTCCGCGAAGATACGCTCGATTTGCTGCAAGCAAGCATTCAATCCGGCGGCAAATTCATACCGACTCAACGCTCGATTCCCTTGAAATGTGCCATTGGGATAGCCAGCGATACACCCATAGCGCTCAACCAGAGTCCGTAAGGCTTCATACGCCCAGTCTCCAGGGAAAACATCCCGCAGTTGAGACACGGAGTTAACTTGGCTCATGGGATCACCTTCCTCTGGAAAAAGCACCACCGATTCATCGACGTGGAACTGAACACTGGACATGGACGGGACTTCACGGATGACTTCTTCCCTTGCTACGGCGGTATCAGCACGACCACACAGCAGGACAACCGCTGAAATACCGACAATCACCTTACCCCGGAACCTGTACATCTGTAGCATTTTCTCCTCCTCACACCTTAGTAGGTGAAAATGAAAATCATTCTGGTATATTTGAGTATGATAATCATTATCACCCAAAAAGGAAATACGGGAAAACCACTACACAAGGCAGAACAGGATGGATCGCGTGATCGGGCAAACAGCACCGTGGTATCGGGCGCTGACGTTAATTGAACGAATCCCAGACTCAGGGACAATCAGGGAAGACTCTGACACAGATGGCTTTAATCAGGACTTAGCCGAACGCAAAATGCAGCGCTGGTGTTCCCAAATCCCCTTTACAAATTCGGCTTATTTTGATCAGCGATTGGCTATTGAGGGAATGACCCGAGAGCAGTTTCGCGATCGCCTCGGTGAATCCGTTGAATCTTTGGTCAAGCGTTTTCCCCATCCGCCCCATTGGTTAGAGGAACTCCAGCAGGCGTTTTCTCGCCTAAATTTCACAAATGTTCAGATCGCACCTGTGGCGCAACTCTCTCCTGAGCGAGCAACACCAACTTTCCTCTACGGGATTAAACCCTTACTGAGTCATGCGATCGCTCGTTTAGACGCCGGAATTGGCGAATTAGAGAAACGTTACTCCACTTTACCCTTTGATCGGCAGACTATTAAGGGACTTTTAGTTGCCAATCTCCCTGATCAGTTGATCACAATGATCAGTCAAACCATGGTATTAGAACTGAATGTAGCTCGGTTACAAGGACAATTATCTGGGGAGACATCAACCGAACGATTTCACAATTTTATCCAAGAATTAGACAATCCAGAGCGAGCCATCGCCCTGCTGCAAGAGTATCCCGTTTTAGCCAGACAATTAGTCATTCACCTGGAACAATGGGTGGACGCCAGCTTAGAATTTTTAGACCGTCTCTGTTCAGATTGGCAGGACATTTGCCAGACTTTCACTCCCCAAACCCATCCAGGGATTTTAGTGCAAGTGCAACAAGGCGCAGGCGACACCCATCGCGGTGGGCGATCGGTCATGATCCTAAAATTTAGCTCCGGGTTTCAGGTGGTTTATAAGCCCAAATCATTAGCCATTGACTGCCATTTTCAAGAACTGCTTCAGTGGCTCAATCAACGCGGTCAGCATCCACCATTTTTCACCTTAAAAATTATCAATCGGTACACCTATGGATGGGTTGAATTCCTGTCTGCCTCCAGTTGTACCACGCCTGAACAAGTTGAGCGATTTTACTGGCGCATGGGCGGTTATTTAGCACTATTCTACGTTTTAGAAGCAACAGATTTTCACCTAGAAAACCTGATTGCCGCTGGCGAACATCCCGTTCCCATCGACTTAGAAACCTTATTCCGTCCCGTGGGAAGCGCCCCCGATTCCCCAGCATCTGTATTAATGGCTAACCGGAAAATGGGTGAGTCTGTAATGGGAGTGGGACTATTACCCCAACGCACTAACATCCAAGAAGCCTCACCAGGAATTGATACCAGTGGAATCGGTGCCATTGGGGGTCAAACTCTGCCCACTCAATCCCCTCAATTAACTGGCATAGGCACCGATGAAATGCGCGTGCGTCGCCAGCCAGGGAGGTTAAATAGAAGTAAAAATCGACCGACGTTGAATGGGGACGTGGTTAATGTTTTAGACTACCAAGAGGCAATAGAAACTGGATTTGCCACGATTTATCGGTTAATTAAAGAACATCGAGAAGACTTTTGTTCTACATGGATGACAACCTTTGCTCAGGACGAAATCCGAGTGGTTTTGCGGGATACTCGACTCTATGGATTATTATTACAAGAGAGTTTTCATCCCGATGTTTTGCGGGATGCACTGGATCGCGATCGCCTCTTTGATCGGCTTTGGGTTGATGTCCCGAATCGCCCGTTTCTGGATCAGGTGATTCCCTGGGAGAAAAAAGCTTTATGGCGTGGTGATATTCCCTTGTTTTCCACCTATGCAAATTCGTGTGATTTGTGGAGTGATGGTGAACGAATCACGAACTTTTTTGATGAATCGGGAATCGAACGAGTAGAACGTCGAATTCGACAATTGAGTGAAACCGATTTAGACGAGCAACGTTGGTTTATTCGCACAGCTTTAACGGCGTTAAAACTGGAATCCCCAAACCCTGGGCATTCAAGTTATCATTTAGTGGAACCGGAAACGATTCCAGATCCTAAACAATTGTGCAAACACTCGTTACAAATAGCCGAGAACATTGCCTCACGATTGGAATCCCTTGCCTTGCAAGATAACCATCAAGCCAGTTGGATTGGGTTAGTCTCCGTTAGTCAAGGGTATTGGACTCTTAAACCGCTGAGTTGGGATTTATTTGCCGGAATTTCTGGGATTGCTCTATTTCTGGGTTATTTCGGGGCGATGACTCAAACAGAACGCTATGAAACCTTAGCGCGAGATGCCCTGTCTACTGTATTGCATCAGGTGGAGTTTGATCAAAATTTAATTCGTTCGATTGGGGGATTTAATGGTTGGGGTGGATTAATTTATACGGTAACTCATTTAGGCAGTTTATGGCAAAATCAGGACTTATATGATCGTGCCTTGAAATGGGTTAACCAACTGCCTAGGTTAATCGAACAAGACAAACAATTGGATATTGTTTCCGGTTCAGCCGGATGTATTATCGCCTTAATGAATCTTTATCGCTGTATTGGTAATGAAGACATTAAAGCTGTTGCTTTACAATGCGGTGAACGTCTTCTGGCTTGTGCCCAACCCATGGAACGAGGCATCGGTTGGGTAACCCTTCCCCATAAAAAACCCCTCGGCGGATTTTCTCACGGTGCGGCGGGAATTGCTTTAGCCTTGTTAGAATTAGCCGCATTCACGGGAGAAGAACGCTACAAAAATGCGGCGGTGGCTGCTTTAGAATATGAGCGAAGTCTCTTTTCGGAACCCGCTAAAAGTTGGCGAAATAGATTACAGGAAGACGAAGAAAATTTTGCCGTGGGGTGGAGTCATGGTGCAACGGGAATAGGTTTGGCTCGCTGGAGAATGAGCGCCTATTTAGATGATCCAGAAATTTACTCAGAAATTGATGCCGCTAGGGAAACAACCCTAAATCGAGGCTTTGGTTACAATCATTCGTTATGCAACGGAGATTTAGGAAATTTAGAATTACTCTGGCGGGGAAAATCTGGAATAGAAGTGGAAAACGAGTCTCAAGAGTTATGGCATAAACGTTATCTCCAGAAAACGGCTGCTGTTTTGGACAGCCTTGAACAGCAGGGGTGTTACTGTGGTGTACCTGGGGGAACAGAAGTTCTCGGTTTAATGAACGGTTTAGCCGGAATCGGTTATGGCTTACTGCGTTTGGTTCACCCCGATCGCGTTCCTTCGGTTTTAGTTCTCGATCCGCCTATTTCCCGGCATTACCACGTCTAAGACAATGGAGTTAATTCGGTTTGAATAAGATTAAAGTTTCGCGGCGTGACTGATGAAATACCCAGTTGTACTCCAGCACAATGAAGAAGATTGCGGCGCAGCCTGTTTAGCCGCGATCGCTAAATATTATGGTCGGATTTTCTCGATTAATCGGGTTCGAGAAGTCGCCGGTACTGGACCCTTGGGGACTACATTACTCAACCTCAAACAAGGGGCAAAAGCCCTTCGATTCGATCCGAGAGGTGTGAAAGTTCCGATTGAACTCATTGATCAAAAAATAATTCCTTTACCCGGAATTATTCACTGGAACGGTAATCATTGGGTAGTTTTGTACGAACGCAAAGGAAGAAAATACGCGATTGCTGATCCAGCCATTGGGATTCGGTATTTATCGAAAAAAGAGTTACTAACGGGGTGGACTAATGGAGCCATGCTTCTACTCCAACCGCGTCCAGAATTTCCCTCTCAACCGGATGATCGTCATAAAATTGGCAGTTTTCAACGTTTAAGTCAACGCTTCTGGGAAAAACGAGGTCTTTTGGCGGAAGTGTTGCTGATTAACGGGGTTTTTGGCTGTCTATCTCTCACCTCTCCATTTTTACTGCAAATTCTCACCGATGATGTCTTAATTCGCGGTGATGAGCAACTGCTTAATGGTGTGATTATTGCCGTCTTACTGTCGCACTTACTCCGGAGTAGTCTCCGATTTGTCCAGTCTCATTTAATTGCCCATTTTGCTCAAGGTTTAGAGCTTAATTTAGTCCTGGAGTTTTGCCGTTCAATTCTCGGACTTCCTCTGGCGTATTACGAATCTCATCGCAGTGGTGAGGTGGCGAGTCGTTTGCGTGATATTCAAGCGGTTAATCAACTGATTTCTCAAGTGGGGATTTTACTTCCTAGTCAGTTGTTTATTGCCTTGGCATCTCTGGGATTTATGCTCGTTTATAGCCGAAAACTATTGCTGGTGACGTTGGTAATTTCAGCAACCATGACGCTTTCAACGTTAGTGTTTCTTCGCCAACTGAAACAGAAAACCCACAGTCTTCTGGCGTTAACTGCCGAAAACCAAGGGATTTTAGTAGAAACGTTCAAGGGAGCGCTGGTTCTGAAAACTAAAAATGCGGTGCCTCAGTTTTGGGAAGAATTCCAATCTCGATTTGGACGACAGGCAAATTTAAATTTTAAACGATTAAAAATTGCGATTATTAATGCGGTGTTTTCGGGGTTTGTTTTGTTAAGTGGTGAAGGAATTTTGCTGTGGTTTGGCGGTCAGTTGGTTTTTGCCAATCAAATGAGCATCGGACAATTAATTGCGTTTAATGCGCTGAATCGCAATTGTCTAAATTTCATCACCAGTGTTATCGATTTTGTCAACCAATTTGCGTTTACGGAAGCCGCTCTACAGCGGTTAAATGATGTGATTGATGCGACACCGGAGGAGCAAGATAACCTATTTAAACCCCAGGTTAACTTGGCGAACAAGGCTGAAATTGTTTGTAATAATTTAACCTTTCATCATCCCGGTCGAGTTGAACTACTCAACGACTTCTCCCTGACCCTTCCTGGGGGTAAAGCGATCGCTTTAATCGGGAAATCGGGTTGTGGGAAGAGTACGTTGGCAAAACTGTTGGCTGGGTTATATTTTCCGGACTCTGGCACAATTCGTATTGGCGATTACAATCTTGATGACTTGTCTTTAGATTGTCTCAGACAGCAAATTGTTTTGATTCCTCAAGAGGCTCATTTTTGGAGCCGTTCGATTATCGAAAATCTTAGTTTGGGCGATTTACCTGTCGGGTTTTCTGAGATTGTTCAAGCCTGCAAAATTGCTCAAGCTGATGAATTTATTAGTAAACTTCCTAATAAATATCAAACTATTTTAGGTGAGTTTGGAGCCAATCTTTCCGGAGGACAGCGCCAGCGACTAGCGATCGCGCTGGGTATTGTGACGAATCCTCCGATCCTCATCCTTGATGAATCGACGGCTAGCCTTGATCCGGTGAGTGAAGCTGAAGTCCTTGATCGCCTCCTTTGTCATCGTCAAGGTCAAACCACGATTCTGATTAGTCATCGTCCGCGAGTTATTAATCGGGCGGATTGGATTGTACTACTCGACACAGGACGAGTGCAACTCCAAGGGACTCCCTCGGATTTGCTCTCTAAGTCAGGTTCTCACCTAGATTTTTTGACTCCCTGATCAGGTTGGCTGGACATTCATCCCTGTTAACCACGGGATCAGGCTTGACTTTAATATAGTACAAATGTACTTTAACCGCTTAAACAAACTTTGCAGTAAAAATGATAATCATTATCAAAATTAGGTTAATATAGTCTCGCGGCAAAAAAGCCGCTTCAAGACTAGATCAATAGGAGGACGAAAATGTCTCAACTTGATATCATCCGTGCGTGGAAAGATGAAGACTACCGTGCCAGTTTGAGTGCCGAACAACTCAGCCTGTTGCCGGAAAACCCGGCGGGGTTGATTGAACTGAGCGATGAAGATATGTCGTCGCTCTCCGGTGGCTGCACCACCTGCACGGGGACGACTATACAAACGCTTCACACTTGCAACAGCTCTTGCAAGATTTCGGTTGAACCTGGTGATGGCTTGACCATTGGCTAGGCAACGATGGGTCATGATCGCCCAGTGTTGAGGGCTTAAAACGCCAGCCAAGGTGACTGAGTTGGATTTTGCTAATTTTCTCAAATTCACCTGTGGTGACGGTTTTAAGCCGTTGTGTATTGACCCAGAACCCTTTCTGGGTCTTTTCCTAGTTTACACTCCATGATTTCCGAAAGAATACTCAACCGTGACCAATCGGCAAACCTATCAACAGTTAAGAGTGCAGATTTTCTGCCTCCCATCAGCCCTTGGCTGAGTTGGGGCGGACTATGTTTAGTCGGCACAGTCGGTGCGGCGTTTACTCTAGCAGCTATTTTCACCTACAACGTCACCGTGAACGCCAGGGCGACAATTCGTCCTTCTGGTGAACAACGCCTCGTACAAGTGGCAACAGAAGGAACGGTTAAAACCATTGAAGTGAAGGAGAACCAGCAAGTTGAACAAGGGGACATTATTGCCACGATTGACGACTCTCGCCTCCAGACGCAAAAGAGTCAACTTCAAAGTAATATTCAACAAAACCAGCGTCAACTGACTCAAATCGATGCCCAGATAATGGCGCTTGATCAGCAGATTATTGCTGAACGCGATCGCACGAAACGCACAGTTGCCTCAGCGCAAGCCGAACTCAGTCGCAGTCAACGGGAGTACCAAGATCAACAAATAACCGCAACAGCCCAAGTCCAAGAAGCCGAAGCCCATTTGAAGCAAGCGCAAGAAGAGTTACAAAGAAGTGAGGCTGAGTTAAACGCCGCCCAAGCTCACTTAAACTCTACGGAAGCCGCGTTAAACGCTGCCAAAGCCAGACGCGATCGCTATCAGCCAATCGCCGAATCTGGCGCTCTTTCTCAGGATCAATTCCAGGAAGTTCAACTTGCTGTGACTCAACAAGAACAAGCCCTAGAAGCCCAAAAAGCCACCATCCTGGCACAAAAAGAAGAGATTGAACGACTCTCATCGGGTGTAGATGCTGCCCAAGCTAGACGAAAAGGGGCATTAGCCGCGCTCAACCCCAGTGAGGCAATGGTGACAATGGCGAAGGAGAAAATTGCCCAAGAACGCGCCACTGGAAAAGCCAGCCTATCTCGATTAAACCAAGAACGAGAGCAGCTCATTCAACGTCGCGGGGAACTCTTGAACCAACTCAGTCGCAACAAGGATGAACTTCAGCAAATTGAAACGGAACTCCAAAACACGATGATCCGCGCCTCAGCCTCTGGTATTATCCAGCAACTGCATCTTCGCAACGTCCAACAAGTTGTCCGTGCCGGAGATTCGATCGCGCAAATTTCCCCCAGTGCAGCACCTTTGGTGATTAAAGCCTTCGTGTCATCTCAAGATATCAGCCAAGTCGAAATGGGTCAACGGGTGCAAATGCGCATCTCAGCCTGTCCCTATCCGGACTACGGCACTCTTCCAGGTACAGTGACTGCCATTTCTCCAGACGTGACTATGCCCACCCTAACCCCACAGGCGATCGCAAGTTCCACTCAAGCCAGTACAACCTCTGCCACTCATGCTGTTTATGAAGTCACGATTCAGCCAGGACTGTTTCAGTTGAGTGAGGGTGAACGCCCTTGTGTCATTCAATCGGGTATGGAAGGCAGAGCCGATATTATTGCCACAGAAGAAACCGTTCTCAACTTGATTCTCACCAAAGCTCGGTTACTCACGAATTTTTGACAATCACCGTCCTTATAGGGCGGTGATTCTTCCGTCGTAGGGACTAGAGATGAGTTTACCCTCGGGTCGAAGCGGCAATCTACGACTTCAGGCGCAGGGGCAGGGCGTAGTCGATCGAGAAAGTCGTACTCTCCGGGGGGCAGGGAAATTGCCAGGGCGCTGTTGGCAGCGAGGAAGATGCTGCCAACAACGCACAGGAGAGCGCAAAGGGCAGCAAAAAGCCGCTGGGTTGGCGAAAGTATTCGTTTCATTTTGGTTAGATAAACTCCTGAGAGTTGTTGTTTTGGTCTTTGTTCGATCGCCCTTTTGAGGAGATCGCACCAGTCTCCCTGGCTCTTCGCGTGCAAGCTTTTTACCCATCCTGGCTTGATTTCTTGCACTATAAGTCGGCTTTAAACCTCCTCTAACTCTTCAGAGATTTGGGTTCCTTTCCTTGTGCAGCAAGCCCTAATTAACATCATTTTTTTGTTACTTTTCTTCTGGGGTTGGAAGTAGGGGAGTAATGTAGTCTAGAAGTTCAGGGATAAACTTTTTGACGACTTGCCACACTAAATCAAGATTGACTTCATCGTAGTCGTGAACCAATCTATCTCGCATTCCGGCAATTTGTCGCCACTGAATTTCTGGATGAGACTTACGAAAATCATTGGATAGTCTTTTAACCACTTCCCCGATAATTGTAATTTCGTATAAGACTGCCAATTGGGTTCTTTCGTCCCCATAAAAATCTGCTTCGGTCATGGTCTGGGTTAACCGGAGAATAGTCTGACAAAGTTTTGCTAAATCAAGCAGATAGGATTTGTCCTGATTCATAGATGATAATAGCAGTATCCAAAATGTTTTGGCGGCGAATCCAATTATGGCTCTTTTCAATAGAGCGTTTTTCAATAAGATCTACTTTTCGTCCGATTTTGTCTTCAAGTTGGTATTGGATGCTGACTAAATCCATTAAGCTGAGTTTGATTTTGGGGTTGAAGACGACAAGGAAATCAATGTCGCTTGTCTTGTTAAAATCCTCTCTGAGAACAGAGCCAAACACGGATAATTCTTGAATCTGGTTTTGTTTACAGAAATTGATAATTTCTTCTTTAGTAACGTTAAGTCTGTCTTGTATTTTTTGATTCATGACTAACATTTAATCATCAATGTAGAGGAGAGGAGGCTTCTCAAAGCAATGCTGTTGAACACTATCATGCCCCCTCTACTGCCCAGTCCTCGCTGCTGCGACTATCCCGACAACTTACTCGTCGCCAGCCTCGATTGGGGTCAAAGAACATGATTATATTATTTTTACCCACAAAATACCCACCATAGCTAGTATACCTAAGAATCGCACATTCCTCTCACAATGACTGCAACCCCTGAAAAATCTACGATTTTTCTCAAAAAAAGCGAAAAAACGAGCAATTATGAAGTTTTGTTGAGACCCGTACCTGATTGAAAAATTTAAACCGTTCTGAAAGAAAGAATCGTTTAACTTATCAGAATTGGACTGGACTTTATCCGAATGGCACTCTCCCAGGTACAGTGACTGCCATTTCTCCCGACGTGACTACGCCTACCCTAACCCCACAGGCGATCGCAAGTTCCACTCAAGCCAGTACAACTTCTGCTAATCATGCTTTTTATCTGTAACAGGGGTGATTCTTCCGTCGTAGGGACTAGAGATGAGTTTACCCTCAGAAAGCATCGTAATCCGCCAGCAATCGGCGGTTTATCCGCTACTTACCTTTTTTTACCGACGACAAAATTGTCATCCGCTACTATAATGATTATCATTATCAAAAAATGAGCGTTGCCAAAGTCAAACCTGCTATCAATCAAGCAAAGGAGACTAACCTATGCCAAATTATCGCCGTCTAGTTACCACAATCCTGGCTTTAGGAATCGTGTCTTTAGTCGGCTGTGGACAAACTCAAACGAATGAAACAACCGAATCCGCCCAATCTTCTGACTCTAACGTCTCAGAAAA
>JGI12210J13797_10084206_pt1 | contig 20201 bp, 9 predicted proteins | sample ElkSlonscriptome_3_FD_13797 | JGI IMG/M metagenome (IMG submission 13797)
CCGATATGGCAGAAGTGGTTAAGAAGCTCTCGAAAATTATGCAAAGAAGAGAATTCGACTTACCCATGCGTCCCGACCACGGCCACAGCCTGCTTGATGATCAATCAAAGATAACCAACCCCGGCTATTCAGCTATTGGGAGGCTGAAGGGATTGGCTGAGCTAAGAGGACTTGAAATGGGCATTGCTCGCTTCATGACAGAATAGGGGTTAGCCATTCTTTCATTTATACGCTCGGAATGTCTGTGCTGAATTATCTGCTGGATCAATCGGTTTTAGGCTTTACTTCTACCGTTTCTCGCTATAGCGACGAGCTATTGCCCAACATTAATATGAGCCCTTTTCCACTCGCTCACGATATGCACTGGGAGAAGTACCGAAGAGCTTTTTAAAACTTTTTCCAAAATAGTTGAGGTCTTGAAAGCCAACGGCATAGGCGATTTCGGAAACCCGCATTTTCGAGTGGCGAAGCATACTCTCTGCTTTTCGCAGACGATAATGACGCACATAACTGCTGGGCGAAAGATCAACCAGCGATTTCAGCTTGCGGTAAAGATGTACCCTGCTTAAGCCGAGCTCATCACTCAACGCTTCCACGCTCAGGTTGGGTTCTCCGATATTTTTTTCAATCAGTTCATCGAGTTTTGCCAGCAGCTGCTTATCATGATCGGGTAAATTCGGCGCAAAGTCTTTATCCAACCGACCTTCTTGTCTGTAGTGAGCTTTGAGCTTTTGCCGCATGCGTAAAATATTGTTGATTCGAGCTTCGAGCTCCTCCATCATGAAAGGTTTCATGAGGTAATCATCGGCACCGTGGCGCAACCCTTCCAGCCTCCCCTCATCACCTTGGCGTGCAGTAACCAGAATGAAGGGTAGGTGACTTGTATGCACTTCTGACTTGAGTTTTTGACAAAATTCAACCCCATCCATCCCGGGCAACATAATATCAGAAACCACGAGATCAGGTAAATTATCTTTGAGCTGATCGAGTGCTTCTTCAGCGCTTTCGGCCTGAATAACGCGAAAGGACTTTCTGAATTTCTGCACTACATAGTTTCTCAATTCTTCATTGTCTTCTACAATCAACAGAGTAGGTTGGCTTCCGTCGCTTTGGTTTAAGTCCAACTCCCATTGTTCATCTCTGATTGGGACAATATACTCGGGAGGTAATTCAAGAACTTGGCGCGAATCCACGTATTGATTTCCTTCGGGTAGTCCTTTGAAAACTAGTTCTACAATGAATCGACTGCCCTTTCCCTCAGTGCTCTCCATATGTATGGTGCCTCCCATTAAGCTTACCAGCGACTTCACGAGCGAGAGACCGATTCCGCTGCCTTGTTTTCGACCGTCACCTCCCTTATAAAAGCGTTCAAAAATTCGGTCTTGATCTTCAGGATTCACACCGATGCCCGTATCACTTACTGTGATTACGCAGTGTTGACAATTGTTTGCGACAACCGCTTTCGCCGAAAGGCACACTTCACCCCCTTGTGGGGTAAACTTAAATGCATTGGAGAGTAGGTTAAGCAAAACTTTTTCCAGCTTGTCTACATCAGCTAGAACGGGATGCTCAGGAAGATCTGCATCAAAACTGAGTTTGATGCCTGTTTTATCGGCCATACCTCGATACGCGTCGCATATGCTGCCGAGTATGTTTAGTAATTTGATGGGTTGAGGATCTGTATTTTGCTTTCCCATCTCAATTTTTCTCAACTCTAGGAGCTGATTCACGAGCAGGAGCAATCGACGAATATTGTACCGCATCGCTTTAAGCGATTTACGCAATTCCTCGTTCAAGTCAGCGCGGCTCAGCAAATCTTCAAGTGGATTGACAATCAAGGTAAGAGGAGTACGAATTTCGTGGCTCACATCCGTGAAAAACTGAAGTTTTAGTCGATGGTTCTCTTCGATTCGTTCTTTTTCAAGCACTCCGAGGCGAAGGTTTTCGCGGAGCCTTGCACTGCGTAATGCATTGGTTCGAATAAGCAGAATTCCGCCGACGATGAAAAGCGCGTAAAGCAAGAAGGCCCACCATGTGCGCCATGGCGGGGGGAGAATATGAAGCCTAAGTTCGAGTTCATCTTCATTCCAAATGCCATCATTGTTGCTCCCTCGAACACGGAGCACATAATTGCCCTCGGGCAAATTGGTGTATGTGACATCCCGTTTTTGTCCTGATATGACCCAATCTTTGTCAAATCCTTCCAAAATGTAAGCGTAGGTGTTATTGGCCGGGTTTATATAATTGAGTTCGGCAAATATGAAAGTCACTACATTCTGATGGTGCTCCAGGGTGAGCTCCTCCATTTTGTGAATGGATCTTTTTTCGAGATCGTCCACTTCGGTAATACTTTCATTCATCACTTGAATGTCTGTGAAAACCACCGAAGCCTTGTACTCGTTTTCACCCAATGTTTGCGGATTAAAGGCACTCCAACCGCGCTTACCACCAAATAGTAAGTACCCTGACTTGCTCGCGAATACTGCCCCTTCATTTATTTCAAAAAGAGGGAAACCCCTGCTGTAGTCGTAATTGCGTATTTTGAAATCGTTAGGGTCTATCTTGGCTACTCCATTCAGCAATCCCGCCCATATGTTTCCTGCGGCATCTTTGACACATCCCAGCACTGAATTATTCAGTAGGCCATCAGTTGTAGAAAGTGAATAAAACTTCCGTGTTTTCAGGTCGAACTTGACCACACCATAATCGTTCGTACTTATCCAAATATTACCCAGATCATCTTCGAGAAGGTGATTGCATTCTGCCAGTTCCGGACGTTGATCGTGAAAAAAGACCCCTCCCGACGGATGAAAGGCAATGAGTCCCGATCCTTTCGTTGCCAGCCAAACATTGCCCAAGCGGTCTTGTAAAATGTGTTTTACAGGTGCTTTATTGATGAGTTTTTTGAGGGTATCCTCATGTGAAAAAGCTAGAAGTTTTTCCTCTTTAATATTCGCAAGATGTATACCTCCGCTTCGGTCAGTACCCAACCAGTAGTGAGCTGTTCCGTTCGCCGGGGTTATGCAGTTGATCAGGTCTTCACGGAACCATACCGAGTCGGATGCAGCTTTTATTTTGAGACGGGTTAGTTTTTTGTTATCAGGGGAAAAAAGATGAATTCCCGATTTGAATGTTCCGAGCAATAATCCGAGTTGCTCATCGTAACACATGGATTTCACCAAGAGTTCATCGCTCTGCCCTTCGGGTCTGAGAGAAGCATGGTTGAAAAGTGAGTTTTCCGGATTGTAAATATCTATACCCCCTCTCTCGCTGGCAGCGTATATGATGGATTCATCATTTTCCGCAAATGCCGAAATAACAGAGGTGCTTGGGTCAGCTTGACTTCTGTCTTCGCTCCCGAAGAACAAAAATCGTGAAAGCAACGGGTGATGTAAAGCTAAGCCGTCATGATAAGTTCCTACCCACATGATGCCCGCCGGATCGCTTTGTAGACTGCGCACGGATATATCTCGGTTTTTTTTTGCCTGGTCAGAAAAAATCGACAGCTCTTTCGTTTCACCGGTTTGGGGGTTTATGAGATTGATACCGCTTAAGGTTCCTGCCCAAACAAATCCTTCTTGATCCGCTTCAAGACAGCGCACATAATCATTGTTTATAGCCTGCTCGCTCTTGCGGTGCCAATGTCCTGCAATTTTTCCCTCGGTATCAATACAATACAAACCTGCTCCATAAGTTGCAACATAGGTGGTTCCATTTTCATGAAAATGAACCGCCTCAATTCTGTTATCCAGGATTTGCCATTCGCTGCTGCCTTCAAAATGATAATGGCGCAAAAGGGTTCCATCAGACTCCATGACGTAAAGTCCTTTTCGCGTGGTGGCTAACCACCAACGCCCGTCTGCATCTCGCCAAATTCCCGATGCAGATTCCATCATTAATTCAGGGTCACTTTTTGAGAAAACAGGACGAACCAATGTATTCAGATCGCGGTCAAACTTATAGGTTCCACTCCAGCCACATGCGTAAATCTCACCGTCGATCAACTCAACGAATCTTAACTCCTCGTTTATGTTTGTAAATCCCTCAGGAACATAATGCTTAAAACTACCCGTACTTCTATTCAGCACGCTTAGTCCGCGGTTATTTGCAATCCAGAGGTTGCCTGTGCTATCTGAGCATATACCATTTACAACATTTCCGCCAAGCTTTGTAGAATCATTAATGACATGTTTGTATGTATTGAATTGATAAGCATCGTAACGATTTAGACCATCACGGGTACCCAACCACATAAAACCATATTTATCGCGATGAATGCTCAGTACTGAACTCTGCGATAGGCCATCACTTACTCCAAGACTCGAGAAAGCCTTCTTCTGAGCGCTCTGCTGCCCGTGTACAAAAGATGGAGAGGAGCTCAAAATGAGAAAAACGAGCAAAAGTTTTTGCAAAATAATATCAATTAACCTTAACTTTACCATCTTGAGACGTCTGAATCGGTTCATTCTCTTACGCAAAAGAAATAACCGATATGACGAAATTAAAGCATTTCCCACCTTTCTTCTGCTTAACAGCGGTATTATTCTTTTTTGCGCTATTCGAAGCACAGGCTCAACGAACCAAAGTGAGCCTTAATGACGCATGGTATTTTGAAAAAGGCTCAAATTCCAGAGCTTTTGAAGAGACCTATGACCACAGCGCATGGTTGCCGATACAAATTCCACACACCTGGAATGATAAAGACGTCCTGGCCGACGGTCAGCGAGGCTATTTTCGTGGTGAAGGATGGTATCGCAGGGATATCCATATTCCCGAAGATGGAAAGCGTCGCTACCTGCACTTTGAAGGAGCCAATCAAGTCACGGTACTTTACGTAAATGGTCTGGAAGTCGGCAGCCATACAGGTGGCTACACGGCGTTTACCTTCGATATTACCCCGTACCTGAAGTCGGGAGCAAATGTATTGGCCGTCAAAGTAGACAATAGCCATGATGCCTCGATACCGCCCCTTAGCGCAGACTTCACCTTTTTTGGTGGTATTTACCGCAATCTATGGCTGGTTACTACTGAGCAGATTCATGTAGACATGCTTGATCATGGCTCCAATGGCGTGTTTATAGACTGTACAAAGCTCGACAAAAACAGAGCTGACCTTCGGGTGAGGGGACGGATTGTAAACCATTTCACTGAAGACACGCAGCTCAAAATCGTCAGCACGGTGTATGATCAAAACTACACGAGTGTTTACGAAATGACTGATTCCGTCACTGTAAATGGTCAAGGATCCACCGACTTCAAGCAGGTAAAAAAGGAGCTAAAGGGCTTTAAATTGTGGAAGCCTGAAAGACCTACCGTGTATACTATACGGACGGCTGTTTATGCCAATTCGCAATTGCTGGATGAGGTTTACAACCCTTTTGGATTCAGATGGTTTGAATTCGATCCGTCAGATGGTTTTTTGCTAAACGGATCACCGCTTAAGCTAATGGGAGCCAACAGGCATCAGGATCGGATGGGTCTTGGAAATGCATTGAGCGATGATTTGCACCGCAAAGACATCGATTTGCTGAAAGAAATGGGCGCGAACTTTTTGCGTACGGCTCATTATCCTCAGAGTAGAGCCGTACTCGAAGCTACCGATAGATCGGGAATATTGGTGTGGGAAGAAATTCCGTTGGTCAATGAAATAACCATAAGCGAAGCATTTACTGAGAATTCAAAAACGATGCTGAAGGAAATGATCCGTCAACATTACAATCACCCTTCGGTCGTGATTTGGGGATACATGAACGAAATTTATTGGAAGCATAGATTTCTTCCTGAGGAAGAGCTACCTGATCGAAATGATTATACATTATTTCTGGCAAAAGAACTTGAATCCATTGCACGGTCCGAGGACTCTACTCGGTATACGGCTATGGCCGTGCATAATTATCCCCTTTATGAAGAGTCGGGTATTCTTGATGTGCCGATGATTATAGGGTGGAACCTTTACCATGGCTGGTATTACGATACTTACGAAGACTTTGGCAAATTTATGGATGCCCAGCACGAGAATCATCCCGAACGGATTCTAATGGTGAGTGAATTTGGTGCAGGCTCGGATGTGCGCCTGAGCAGCTCCACCCCGGAGAGGTATGACTTTTCAACTGAAGGCCAACTCAATTTTATGTCGGCTTTCCTCTCACAAATTGATGAAAGACCATTTATTGCAGGTGCGGCAGTATGGAATCTGATTGATTTTAGTTCAGAACGGAGGGTAGATCCGATATCTCATCTCAATAGCAAGGGATTGCTTACAGCCGACAGGCAGCCAAAAGATGCCTATTATCTCACGCAGTGCTTCATGAGTAAGGATCCACGGTTGAGAATCGGTCATACTTGGCAGGATAGACTCACCTACAGGTCTGTCGCTGTAAATGATTCCATTTGGAAGGGCGAAATCAGGGCTTTTAGCAATTCGAAGATTTGTAGTCTTTATGTAGACGGACATTATGTAGGAACAGCTGTTCCTGAAGGCTGCATTGCGCGCTGGAATCTGAGCCACCCTGCAGGAACTTACAAGGTATGTGTAGAAGCTGATGGAAAAAGCCACTGCTCGGACAAATTATTAGAAGTACTCCCATTCGAGCTTTCAAGCGATATTGACGTGGCCCTGAATTTTGGTACCGATCAGTATTTTTTTGATCCTTTGTCGGGTATCAACTGGGTGGCGGCTCCGATATATGAATCAGGGAGTTATGGATATGTTGGAGGCGAAAGGGTCTATGTAGGTGGAAAACCGGGTACGAAAGAAGATATTCTGACCACCGAATCTCTTGATCCGCTTTACCAAACCATGTTGGAAGATATTGAGACATTGCGGTTTGATGTACCCGATGGCCGTTATGAAGTTGAATTGCTGATGGTGGATTATTTATCTAAAAGCAGACGCTTTGCCGATTTGGACGAAAAAGTGCAAAAAGAGTCAGGGAAGAGAATCGTTCATTTGCATGCAAACGGTGAGCCAACGATATTAAATCTGGATTTGGGAGGTGAGTATGGTAAAAATATGCCGGCCCGAATCATTTTTGCGGTGGAAGCTGAAAATGGTGAAGGCGTATCTGTAGACTTTATTCCTGTAAAAGGAAAGGCTCTATTGAGTGCCGCGCGCCTCAGAAGACTCTGAATATTCCACTTTTTGATACTCTCGGGTGCTAATTGAGTACAAAAACAATGAAAATCTGTTTTGATCTCAAATAATCTCATTCGTCTGAAAAACAATACGATAATATCGAAATTGTAACATACGAACGACTAAATGTAACGGATTTTGCAGATGTGTAACCTGTACACCATACTTCGGATACGGATTGCTGACAAGATCAAGGTACCGGATTCTATGTTTGTAAAGCGTAAGTGAATGAATCGAAAATGACGGACAAGAGAAAAGACAAACAACGACAATTGTACAAGGTCTATTTTATTGAAATAGTCGTCGCTGTGATTTTTTCTATGGCCATTTTAATCATGATTCAACTTTTATGAACACTCGATTTCTATATACCCCTATTTTGATTGCCGCACTGATTGGTGCATGCACTTCTGCTGCGGGCCAAATAAATAGTCTGCGGGGAGTAGTAGAAGACAGCCTCTCAAGTGAACGACTTCCGGGAGCTACTTTGGTGGTAAAAGACACATATAATGGTGTGAGTACCAATGTTGACGGGACTTTCGAATTTCGGAACTTGCCCGAAGGAGAAGTGATTTTGGTCGTCAATTATCTTGGTTACAAGCCTAAAGAAATAAGCATCCGCATGCCTGATGAGGATGGCAGTTTTCGTAAAATTCAACTACCCCCGATGAGCACGCGATTGGGGGCTGTGAACATTGTCAGTAGCTATGATGGCACGCAAAGAGCACTTAACCAGCAGAGGTCGAGCGATAACATCAAAAATGTGGTTTCTGCTGATCAAATTGGAAAAACACCCGATGTAAATGTTGCTGAAGCTCTACAACGGATTCCCGGAGTCAATATAAATCGAGACAAGGGAGAAGGATCGGAGGTGTCCATTCGCGGTACGCCTATTCATTTTACGACCGTAAGTATTAACGGCGAGCAAATTCCAAGTGTGCAACAAAGTGGAGTTAGAACCGAAGCCTTGGACTTGATTCCCGCAGATCAATTGGGGTCTATGGAAGTTACCAAGGCCATCACACCGGATATGGATGGTGACGCGATAGGCGGAAATATAAATTTGCGAACTCCAACAGCTCGTGGTACGGATTTGAGTATTCGCGCAGAGGCAGGTGCTGGCTACAACGATCTCTCAGGAGGAATCAATGGAATCGGTCGCTTGAGGGTTGCCAAACGCTTTTTTGCAAATGACGAATTACCGCAGGGTCGATTAGGAGTCATGACGGGTGTAAGCTTTTTTGGAACTGACAATAGTGAAGATCGCATAGACGCGCGATGGCAAGGATTACCGCGGCCCGTTCAAAGCATAGACGGAGATACTATCGTAATGCAAGACTATCAATTTCGAAAGACCGAAAACAACCGAACCCGTATCGGTGCAACTGCTACCATAGACTACAAGTTCAATAAGAATCACGACATCATTTTTAATTACATGTATAACCAACGTGAGGATAATGATGTGCGTAATCGTCTGCGCTTCGATTTAGATCGGTCGGCATCTACTTGGTTCGCTCTGGACAGCATCGGAGAAGGCAGGGTTAGGCGGGATATAAATATTTGGGATGAACTAAAAACGAACCACAACTTTAATCTTCAGGGTTTTCACACAATGGGGCTGTGGAAACTGGAGTGGGGCGGTTTCTACACCATCAGTGAACGCGATTTTTCCAGTACCCGAGGAGATTTTGCAAGAGAGGGTGTAGGAATCGTAGCACGCAATGAGGGTGGAATTTACAATGAAGTACCTCAATTTGATATTTACGGCAACATCCCTTCGCTTTACGACCCCTTATTGCTCGATGATTTCAGGCGATACGAAGAGGATGAAGAATCGGCTCGTGCTGACAATTTAGTCGGGAAAGTCAACCTAACCCGTGAGTACCTTCTGGGTGATTACAAAGGCTTTATAAAATTTGGAGCCAAAGTTCGCTCGCAGCAGAATAGCAAGTCTCGCAATAACGTCGTTTTTGCCTGGAATGATCCAAATCAGGTGTTGGGACTTGAAGAAAGCTTTGTTCGTGTAATCAGCGACGAAGAGCCGAATGAGTATCTCAACGGACGATATCGTTTGGCCCCACTTATCGATGAGGAGAGTTTTACCGCCTATATTGAAGATAATCGCCGCTTCCTCACGGTTAGTGATGACGCTTGGGATTCACGCCGACTTTCATTGAGTGATACTTACGATGCCTTCGAGGATATCTACTCTGCCTATGCCATGACAAGGATTCAAATTGAAAAATTAATGGTTCTTGCCGGTTTCAGGTACGAATACAACGATGTGAGATATGACGCTTTCGACGTTCTCAGAGAAGGTACAAACGTTGTTGCATCACCCATACAGGGAGGTAATAATTACGGATTTCTGCTGCCAAACCTTCAGCTCAAGTACAACCTCAACAAAATGACCAATTTTCGCTTTGCGTACACACAAAGTTATGCTCGGCCAAATTTTGTAAACCTCGTCCCTTTCATCAATTATGATGTGGATGCGATAACCCTGCGTCTGGGAAATCCTGAGCTTCAACCGTCATTATCGAATAATCTCGATCTTATGTTTGAACAGTATTTCAGCAATGCAGGACTAATTTCGGTTGGAGCTTTTTACAAGCACATGGATCGTTTTCAGTTTACGCGGTCAGAGCCATCACTGGCTGAAGATTTTCCCGGATTCCCGGGCACGGCTGGCTTTAGTTTTGAACAAGAACAGAATGGCGAACTGGCGGAAGTATTTGGGGTAGAAGTAAGCATCATGTCTCAACTCAACTTCCTGCCGGACGCTTTCAAAGGGTTCAATGTGGTGCTTAACTATACATTTACCGAGTCAGATGCTTTTACGCAAGAAAGGAATGACATCTCCTTGCCGGGTCAGGCTAACCATACTTGGAACGCCATGTTGGGCTATGATTACAAAGGATTTTCTTCAAGAATCAGTGTCAATTACAACGGCTCCTTCCTCAATTCAGTAGCGGGCAACAAGAACGATGATATCATTCAGGATGAACGACTGCAAGTAGACTTTAATGTCAATCAGCGTATTGCGAAAAGACTAACCGTCTACGCAGAATTCGTGAATATCACCAATGCTCCCGCAATACGCTACCAAGGCATTCCTGAGCGGATTTCGCGCATTGCCTACTTCGGCTGGTGGACTCGATTTGGATTAACCTATAGATTATGAAAAGAGTCATTGTAAATAGCATCCTTTTGGTAATGGCCATGGCTTTCTTTTTCCGCTGTGAAAAGGAAAAGCCATTTGAAGGACCCGCTCCTACCGTGTTGGTTCTGAACTATGAAGGCGGGCTTATTTTGCAAGAGCCGAATGCGGATGTTGTTGTAGATGTACAGGTGGGCGCAAGTGCGGGAATCGAGCTTTTTGAGATTTTCATAAACGACAGCCTGATCCGGAGCGAAACGTACAGCGATGAGTTCCGTTTTGATTTCTCCTACACTTTCCGGATTCCGGAAAATGCACAAGATGGCGAGAACTTCAATCATGTCTTTAAAGTAACCGGTAGCGATGGAGTAACTGCAGAATCCCAAATCGTCCGTATCCGTGCAGGGAACCCTTACTCTGTTTCAGAAGAGACTATTGACGGCATTGTTTTTACCGTAATCAAGGGTCGTATCAATGAAGATTTAAAATTAAGCTCGGGAACCAATTGGTTAATGGATAGTGTGGTATCGGTCGAAAACGATGTCACGCTTACAATAAATGAAGGTACAACGGTTTATTTTCGCTCTAGCCCTTCCGATCAATACGTAAGTCGGTTGGCCATCACCCAGGGCTCACGAATTGTAGCAGAAGGCTCGCCTGTTGCTCCAATAGTTTTTACGAGTGATAAGGTATTGCTTGGGGGGCCGCAACAACAAGATTGGGGAGGTCTTTTTTTATGCGGAAATGCCCCCACAAACCAAGGAAGTGCCCTCTTGGAGGATGGTTTTAGATATGGTGGCAATTCAGTTACAGACAACAGTGGTACCTTAAGCTATGTCCGAATAGAATATGCGGGGAAAGATGAGCTTCATGCATTGCAACTCTACGGTGTTGGACGTAGTACCACACTCGATCACATACAGGTGTGGGAATGCTACAATATCGGAATTCGCATACGCGGAGGGGATTTCAGAATTAAGTATCTGGCAGCCATAAATCACGGAGGCTATGGCCTGTGGGCAGACGAAGGTTGGCAGGGAGAAGGTCAATTTTGGCTTTTTCAAACTGACATCATGGCGACGCTTATTCCAATAAACTACTGGAATCAGGCCAGATCTCTTGAATTTCGCAATGACGAAAACTTCTTTCTCAACCAACCGCGAACAAACTTTAAGATAGCCAATGTAACCCTGATCGGAAATGGTTGGGAAGAAGGTGGCTCCTTCGGCACAAGACGAGGGTTTCGCGTGCGACGGGGCGCACTTGGTGTACTTCAAAATGTACTGGTTACCAACTTTCCGGATGACGCAGCCAGAGTTGAAGACCTCGATCTACAGGAGCTTGGAACCGATATGATTTTGGATAATTCGCGAGTATGGGGGAATAGGGTGAACTGGGGGCAGGAGGCAGAATCCTTCTTTTTTTCAAGCGGAAATTACAATCTCACGGAAGATCCGGTAAACGGATTGGGGACGGAGAATTTTGTCGGCTCAGTATCCAGTCCTTTCAACCCAATAGCATTGGGTAGCTGGTTTGACTCGGCTCCCTACATGGGAGCGGTCGAAAACAACGCAAATGACTGGACGGCGGAAGGAGAGTGGTTCAAAGATATAAATGGAAACATAAGATAATCCCAAACATAAAAACCAAAGTAACAAGTGATGAAAACAACAAATCTTTTATTTAAAACGGCAGTGATCTGCCTGGCGCTGGCCGGCACTTCTGTGCTGCAAAGCTGCAATGACGACGATGATGATGACGATCCACCCGCACCGAATCCCTCGGCTATAACCATTCAAGGGGATGATGTGAGGGTTTTAGCTCCCGGAGAGACCACTGACGTGGAAATGACTTTTGACGCAGGAGGGGCTGCTGCGGCAATTATAGTAAACCGAAACGGTGGTTTTCTTGAGGAAATCCCGCTAAGCGCAAGTGCTTCAAGTTTCACTTACACGACACCTGCTGTAGAAGATGACGCCATGGAAGGCGAGGAGATTTCCTACGGTTTTGCATTGGAAAACACAGCGGGCACGGTGTCAGGGGAAACTCCCCTTACCATAAGCGTCGCGGTCTATCCGACTATCAGTCTTGGAGGAACAGACGTATACAACGTTACCCTTCCCGATGATGGTATCATTCCTGATGGGGCAGAGGTATTGTTAAGCGAAGGCAGGAGCTACTACATCGAAAACAATGTGTTTTTCGGATCGGGATCAAGCCTTACTATTGAGGCCGGCGTGACCATCTATCTCAATTCTACAGCCGATGCCGCTGTTGAAGTTGAAGCACAACTTGGCTCTTCAGTCAATATCAACGGAACATCAAATGCTCCGGTGGTGATGACTTCTGATGCCGTTTTGACTACCGGCGACCCACAACCTGGTGATTGGGATCGTTTCAGATTAGATGAAACACAAAATGCAACGGTACGCTACCTGAGATGTGAATATGCTGACAACGGCTTCCGAATTTCAGGTTGCGACAACTCGAATACCATTGAATATTTTCAGGCCTTTCGATGTGATGCTGAAGGGCTCTATATAACAGACGGAAATGTGCATCTTTCTCGTATTATCAATACCAAGTCAAACGATAACGGTTTCCGAATCGGCGATGCTTACAATGGAACAATGCAATTTGTGATTTCTCAGGGAGAAGATCACGATGAAACGGAATTCAGACTTAGAGAAACTGCCAGTATCGAAGCAGCCAACTTAACCATCCTCGGCCCCGGTCAGGATGCATCTCAAGGCGGCGACCTTTTTGAAGGAAGTGCAATCGAAAATACCTTTAAGATTTACAACTCTATTTTAGCTGAGTCTGTTGATGAAGATTTGAAGTTAGAGCCAATAGTGGTTACCGACTTGAATGGTGATTACGTATTTGCGTATTCTTACGTGTTTAACAATGCAGATCCTATAAAGGATGAAGCCATGGATTTCTTCGGTACTTTCGATATGAACGGAGATCCGGTTACAAATCCATTCTTCAATAACGCATTGTCAGGAGGAGAGAGTCCGGACGATTTCACATTTGAAACCATTCCCGGCATTGCTGTCGATCAATTTGTTCCTAACACTACTGTTACAGCGAAAGAGAATTTTGATCCTTCTTCAGTAAATCCGGTTTTCGAGTCGGTTACGTTTGTTGGAGCGGTTGAGAATGCTACAAATGATTGGACGCTTGGTTGGGCGAAAAATCCGGATGGCACCATCCGCTGATTTTTGTGTTGTGTAATGAAACGCAGGGGTGTATCCCCTGCGTTTTTTTTAAAATCGCTTAATTAATTTCCAAGTAGTGAAGCTTGTTGTCAAATTTTCTTTAGCTATTTACACCTTACTGCTGTTGCAGGCATGTGGTGATATGACGGTACCTGCTGATAAGGATCGTATTAAAGAGCTTTCGCCAAATGATTCTTTTTTATTGGCCAAGCACAGCCCTCCGGAACATGCAGCCTTGCCTTTTTCTCCGTCGCCATTTGCCGATAGAATCAGCCTCACTTGGCAAGGTGAAGAGTTAAACGAATTGACCATAACCTGGCGCACAGATACCAGCCTGAAAAACCTGGAATTGCATTATACCGAGAATGCATCAGGCGCCGACTTTAGAAACGATTTTCAAAAAGTTAAGGCTGATTACGTTGATGTAGAGGGTATTTCCTACACTTCTCGCTACCATAGCGCGCGAATTGGAGACTTGAAGTCGGGTGAGAATTATGTTTATCGAATAGCAGGTGAGAATTACGAAAGTGAATGGAATTCCTATGATTGTCCCGATGAATCATCTGATTCATTCAAGTTCATCTACATGGGCGATGCACAAAACGATCTTTACGACACTTGGGCAAGAGTGATGAGAAGTGCATATCAAAAATGTCCTGAAGCGGCATTCGTTCTGCACGCAGGCGACCTGATAAACCATGCAGACAACGATTACGAGTGGGCAGAATTCTTTGCTGCAACAATGCCATTTAGTAACAGCATTCCTTTGATCGCTACACCGGGCAACCACGAATATGTTAAAGATATCGAGGGAGAAAAAATCTCATTTTCGAAATACTGGGAGCCTCAGTTTAATTTTCCCAATAACGGTCCCAAAGGCTTCACAGATCAAGCCTATTACAGAGATTTTCAAAACGTTCGAATTATTTCGTTGAACAGCAACCGCGATATTGAGGCGCAAAGCGACTGGCTCGATAAAGTTCTTAGTGAAAACCCCAAGACATGGAGCATTGTGACTTTTCATCATCCCGTTTATTCAGGTTCTAAGGGGCGGTACAACGAAGGGGTGAATATCCATTGGAAACCTATTCTGGATAAGCATCGTGTAGATATGGTATTACAAGGTCATGATCACACCTATGCACGAGGAACCAATTTCAGTGCCAACCGGGCTGATGATGAGTCGATCCAAGGAACACTTTATGTCGTGAGCGTGAGTGGCAGAAAGCAATACCCGCTCGAAGTACAGCCTTGGATGGATCGGTATGGCGAGAACCTTCAGCTCTACCAGCTAATCGAAGTCGGTGATAAAAACATTTCTTTTCAGGCATTTACGGCGAATAATGAGCTCTACGATGAGGTTTTGATCGAGAAAGTTTTAAATGGGCCCAACCGGATTTCTTCCCGCTTTAAGAATTAATAAGTCAAAGACTTGCTGGAACCTACAGACATAGCCGTTTTTTCCGCGTACATCGTCATAGTGTTGGCCATAGCACTTATCATTTCCCGAAGAGGCCAAAAAGCAAACCAAAGTGCCGAAGGTTATTTTCTTGCCAGCAAGAGTTTACCGTGGTGGGCCATCGGAGCTTCACTTATTGCTTCCAATATTTCTGCCGAGCAGTTTATTGGCATGTCGGGTTCGGGCTATGCCATTGGTTTGGCAATAGCCAGCTATGAGTGGATGGCTGCCATCACACTCCTGGTTGTGGCCAAATTTCTCTTACCCATCTTTTTTCACAAAGGGATTTATACCATGCCCGAGTATCTTGAAAGTCGCTTTGATGTGCGCACGCGAGTGAGTATGGCGGTCTTCTGGCTTTTGGTTTATGTTTTTGTCAATCTTACTTCGGTGCTTTATTTGGGAGCACTCGCTCTTAAAACCCTTATGGGCATAGAGCTTCTAACGGGTGTGCTGATGCTCGCCGCCTTTTCGGCAGCATATACGATCTACGGAGGCCTTAGAGCTGTAGCCTGGACAGATGTCATTCAAATTGTTTTTTTGGTGATCGGAGGTCTGGTAGCTACTTGGCAAGCGGTTAGCATGGTAGGAGAGGATGGAGGATTTATTGCCGGGTTTGAACACATGATTCAGACTTATCCGGAAAAATGGGATATGATTCTGAAAAAAGGGAGTGAAGGCTATCAATATTTACCGGGTTGGGGTGTGCTATTTGGCGGGCTTTGGGTGGCCAATATCTCTTATTGGGGTCTCAATCAATACATCATTCAGCGTGCGCTGGCAGGCAAAGACTTGCCTGAGGCTCAGAAGGGTGTGGTACTTGCGGCTTACCTTAAAATTTTGATGCCTCTTATCGTAGTGGTGCCCGGTATTGCCGCTTTTGCACTGAATGCACCCATCAATGCCTCTGATGAAGCTTATCCTTGGATTCTGAGCAATGTGTTGGGCACGGGCATGCGAGGACTCGCTTTTGCGGCGCTTATGGCGGCAGTAGTGAGTAGTCTGAGCTCTATGATCAATAGCACGGCCACTCTTTTCACACTGGATGTGTACAAACGCGTCTTAAAACCAGAGGCATCCCAATCTCAGCAAGTATTAACGGGTCGTTTGGTGAGCGCCGGAGCATTGATAATTGCGGTCTTCATCGCGCCAAAACTTGCCGCTCTCGATCAGGCGTTTCAGTTCATACAAGATTTTACCGGACTCATCAGTCCCGGCGTAGTTGTCATTTTTCTGCTGGGAATGTTTTGGAAAGGAGCCGGACGCCATGCCGCATTTGCCACCGTGTTGCTTACTATCCCGGTAGGCTGGGTACTCGAGCAGTATTTATTTCAAGGTATGCCTTTCCTGAATCGAATGGGGGTGAGTACACTTATACTGGCACTTATTTTTATTGCCATTTCTCTTTATGAGAAAAAGAGACCTGAATCTTTTACCGTTCCCAAGTGGGAGTGGTTCAATACGGGCCACGTATTTAATTATGGTGCTCTCGGTGTTATTGGAATCGTTGCAGCCTTGTACTATGTTTTTTAAATGATAACGCTTGAATCTATAAAACTCGAGTTCGAGAGAGTTCACGGCAAGCAGCCTGACTTTATCGTACAAGCGCCGGGTCGCGTAAACCTCATTGGTGAACACACCGATTACAATGATGGTCTGGTAATGCCTGCAGCCATAGACCGCTACATATGGTTTGCTTTTGGTCTTAGCGAACGGGCAGCGACCCATATCACCGCGCTGAACCTAAAGGAGAGCGTTGAAATACCGTTGTTTTCTGAGGTGCATAATGAGTCCAATCATTGGAGTGCGTATTTGCGGGGAGCGGCAATAATTCTCTCTGAACGAGGCGCCAAAATTCCACCATTTCAATGCGTATTTGGAGGCGATATTCCAATAGGCAGTGGACTCTCTTCTTCGGCAGCGCTGAGTTGCGGAACAATAACCGGACTCGCAAAATTGGCTGGTATCATCTTTCCGGGAAGGGAGATGGCTCGAATGGCTCAGGATATTGAACGGCGCTTTCTTGGTCTGCAATGTGGCATAATGGATCAAATGGCCTGTCTTTTCGGAAAAAAAGGAGGGGCCATGCTGCTTGACTGCCTTACTTTGGAAATAGAGGCTGTCGAACTTAGCAGAACAAGGGGAAAGTGGTTCCTCGTTGATTCAGGAGTGAAACACAGCTTAGCAGCTGAAAGTGGCTACAATGAGCGGTGCCGTGAAACTGAAGCCGGCTTGGAAGCTATACGAAAAGTGTATTCAGAAGATATTCAATTCAGAGACTTAAATCATCGCCATATACAGGCCATTGAAAATGATATGCCTGTTGCCTCGCAAAGACTCCGCTTTTATCTCGAAGAAAATACTCGCGTTGAGTCTTTCAAAAAGCTGACAGACGAAGGGGAGAATCCTAGAGCTATTGGTGCATTACTCAATGAATCTCACGCAGGTTTAAAGCGAAAATATGAAGCAACTTCTTTTGAAACGGATTGCTTGGCAGCATTGCTTCGAGACGCTGAGGGAGTTTACGGCGCTCGACAAGTCGGAGGAGGGTTTGGCGGTGCCGTCCTCGTTTTTGCCGAGGAGGCTTTGAGTCGGACTCAAAAGGCATTATTGATAGAGCGCTACCACTCTAAAACAAGTGAGACGGCTGAATTTTTCGAATTCGAGCCCTCTGATGGATGTAAACTTTTAAATAGAGACACATGAAAGCCTTTGATCACGTTCATCGCCGCTACAATCCACTACTGGATGAATGGGTTTTGGTCTCGCCTCACCGAAACAAAAGACCATGGCAGGGATACGAAGAGCCAGCTGCTCAGTCAGAAATTTCGGAGTATGATCCAAACTGTTATCTGTGCCCCGGAAATAAAAGAGCAGGAGGGAAGTCTAATCCAGACTATGAAGGCACTTTTGTTTTTGATAACGACTTTCCGGCTATTTTGCCTCCTGATGCAGAAGAATCAGCTTCTTTTGACTATGACTCAGGAGGGCTTTTGCGTGCCTTGACTGAGCGTGGACGTTGCAGAGTGGTGTGCTTTCATCCTGATCACAGTAAAAGCTTGGCTCACCTGAGCAAATCAGAATTAGAAGCAGTAGTTGAAACGTGGTTTTTGCAAACGTTAGAGCTTTCTGCACTCGACTACGTGAAACATATCCAGATTTTTGAGAATAAGGGATCCATAATGGGCTGTAGTAACCCACATCCACATGGTCAGATTTGGGCTCAATCTTCTATACCTAGCATTGCAGCACGAAAAGTTTCGCGAATGGAGCTTTATTACTCCTCTCGAAGGCGTACGATTCTTTCCGCTTATCTTTCAGAAGAATTAGCATTAGACAAACGCATTATCTACAGCAATGAGTATTGGGTAGTCCTGGTGCCTTTTTGGGCTTGCTGGCCCTTTGAAACAATGTTGATTCCAAAGCGAGCTGTTCCCGATCTCACTCAGCTGGATCAGTGCGAGCGCGATGCAATGGCCGATGCGATTGGAGTTATCACAAAAAAATACGATAAGGTTTTTTCTACTTCTTTCCCGTATTCCTCGGGAATCCATCAAAAGCCTTTCAACGGAAAGCTTCATCCCGGATATCACATGCACATGCAGTTTTTTCCTCCGTTGTTGAGGAGTGCTACGGTAAAGAAATTCATGGTAGGCTACGAAATGTTTGCTGAATCCCAGCGGGATATCTCAGCGGAGCAAGCTGCTGAAATTCTGAAAAGCCTATGACACGAGAATTTTCAGTAAAAATCGCATTGCATTTGCTTCTATTCGCCTCTGTTTTGTTTTGCGATTCAGGGGCGGCTCAATCAAACTCCGAGGACACCCTTATCCTAAAAAATGAGCTTATAGAATTGCAGCTGCTGCGTAGCGGCAAAGATCTGATTCCCGTCAAACTCATAAATCTAAAAACCGGTGAAGCCATCGTTTCACACAAAAACTCACCACTTGGACGGTTGCCGGTCGATGCGAATTCCCCGAAAAAAACCTCCGTGCTGCGACAATCCATAAAAGCCACAGCTCGCACTGAGGCTTATGAGCGACTTACGCATTCTGCCTCATTTGAGCAGTATGAAATTCGCCAGCACATTGATCTGTTGGCTGATTTACCGATATGGGTGCATAGGATAGAAATAAAGCTCAGAGAGCCTCTTAAGTCAATTTCATCTCAGAGCGCAGAGACAAAGGAAATGATTGAAGCGGCTGAACTTTTGCAATCTGAAGGAATAGCTTACAGTCTTTTTCCTTTTATCGGAGAGCACTACTCAGTTGAGGCCACTCGATTTCAAGATGCCACGGACCATCACAGCAATCCCATACAGGTAGATCGTTACATGGCATACACCAAGAAAGCTACGATCGAGGGTAATGTATTCATACTTGAAAGTGGAAGAAATGGTCACCGACACTTCGTACTCAAAGAGTCGCCGATATCTCAGTCGCAGGTAAATTGGCCCGGATATGACGCAGCTATCCTTCCGGGAAGCTTTGAGGTGCACGGTCCGGGTTTCGATAGAGAACTCACGGGAATGTGGCAAAGTGCATATGATGTGGTGTACGGTACTTTTGCCAAAAGCAAAAACGAGCTTTACGAATTACTGTTGCGCTACAAACTGGCCCAATACCGCTACCTCCCTGAATACGATAATACCTTTACCCTAAATACCTGGGGCGATCGCAATAGGGATTCCAGAGTGTCTGAGTCTTTTATTCTCGAAGAATTGGAAGCGGCTGATCGGCTTGGGGTTACACATTATCAGATCGATGATGGATGGCAAGCAGGACTGTCGCGCAACTCGGCAGAGTCTGCAGGAGAAAATTGGGAGTCATGGACTTACGATGATTGGCAGCCTCACCCTGCGAGATTCCCGAATGGGTTAACTCCGGTGGCACTAAAAGCTGATTCTCTGGGTATGGAGCTTGGATTATGGTACAATCCGGGCGATGCGAAAGCATACTCTGATACTTCTTTGCACCTTTCAATTTGGCGGCAGTATCATAAGAGAAACAATGTGCGGCTATTCAAAATCGATGGAGTGAACCTTGGAAGTAAGATTGCAGAAAAAGAACTCCAAAGCCTACTTCACGAGGCTCAAATTTCTCATCCCGACATAGTGTTCAATATGGATGTTACGGCGGGCACCCGCGGAGGGTATCACTTCATGGATCGATACGGAAGCATATTCTTAGAGAATCGATACACTGACTGGGGAAACTACTTTCC
>JGI12210J13797_10361348_pt1 | contig 20200 bp, 17 predicted proteins | sample ElkSlonscriptome_3_FD_13797 | JGI IMG/M metagenome (IMG submission 13797)
AGAAAATGGAGGACGCACTCGCAGCCCCATCCCAACTGGAATTTGACTCGTTTATGATCATCCCATTTCCATTAAACTCTTTTATTGCGCCACTTTCCGTACCGGTAATTTTTAATGACCAATTCACTTCACGACTGAATTCAGCATTAAAAAACATCTCATTTCCGCTGCTAAAATCAATTGAAGATGTGGAGGCAGTCAGATTATTTTGCAGAATTACATCGGTTAGAAAATTTATCTCATTGCCATATCCTGTCCCCGATGAGTTTACACCGTAAGCTCTGGCGAAATAAAGTGCACCTTCTTCTAATCCTGTAATAGTGCTACTAAACGAATCGGTAGCTCCGATTTCCGTAGTGAATGAATCTTCCAAAGATGGATTTGGTGAAGTGCTGTAGCAAATACCCCTGACAGTTACAGCAGAACCTCCTTGGGAAGTAACTACTCCGCTCACTATGGCGCCGGTGTTGTTTACACTATCCACCGGAAGAGTAGACAACTTGGGCAATAGGGAATTAATTGGCTGGTCTTCTTCCTCGTCTTCTTTGCATTGTACTAATACAATTACACACACAAGCAGCAGGGGTGCATGAAAAAATTTCATCGCCTTTGGTATTAAATTTTTAAAAACCGAAAGATAAAAAAACCCGGGAAAAAAGGAGCCTGTAAACTACTCCGCATTCCGCACCATATAGAGCCTACCCTCTTCTACAAAGGGTTTCCCACCCCCATCTTTAAAACTGATGATGTAGCGGTAATAATCTTCGGGTACTGCACTGCCTTGGTAAGTTCCGTCCCAGCCCATCTCGATGTCGGATGTACGGAAAAGGAGTTCCCCCCACTTGTTGTAAATCTCCATGCGGTAGGTCTCAAAATCGACAAAGCCCAGTACGGGTTTGAATTGATCGTTGAACCCTCCGTAAACCATGGCCGAGGGAATCCAAATCAAAGGCTCTTGAGTGACGCACGAAAGATTTGAAAAGGAAGTAGCTCCGGGGCCAAATTGATTGGTGCTTTCGACTGCTTGAATGCGGTAGCAAAACCGACCTTGATTCGTCAGGAATTGTTCGACGTCTTCAGACCATTCAAGGATATTGGGGCCACTTGCATCGTAGAACATAAGCTCCTCATCACCCAGACCGCGAAAGATTCGGTACTCCACCACTTCTCCGTCCCAGCCTTCGTATTCAGACCAGGTCAACCTGTTTACCAAATCGTTTCTATTGGTTCTCGATTCTAAAACAATGTTGGATCCTTCATTGGAATCGCCAAGAACCTTTCCACATCCATCGATGGCTGTCCAGTAATAGGTGTAAACGAATTCATTCGCTCGCACCTCGGTATCGACGTATTTTAAGGTGTCTTGTCCCGCTATCGAAGGAATGGTGGCAATGCGGCTGAAGTCGCCATCCTCTTCCGCCCGATAAAGCTCATAACTCGTGCCCACCCCCTCGCCGTCTTGGTAGAGAGTGACTTCAATTTCCTCTTGCAAATTAGTAGAAACAGAGCTTTGGTAGAAGAATGTAGCTTGGGACGGATAATCGATATAAATCAGCACTCCGTTTGAAGTAGAAGGTCTCTGATCGCCATTCGAATTTGCTCTGATGTAAAACCTGTATTCCTTTTCGGGCTCGACCGGAACTTCGAATTCATCCAAAAAATCATACGAATCGATATCGACGGTATCGGTCATTAAGATATCCATGCCGTCCACAATGGCTCGGATCTCGTAGTTCCTCACTCCTTCCGGCCATCCGCCATCTCCTTCGCCATAGGCAGTCCAATCGATGGTGACAAAATCATTGCAGTCTTCATAAGTCACATTCACCTCCATGGTTGTGAGGGGCCGGTCAAAACTGTTTTCGTTTCCACAGGTATCAAGTGCCAACACCACCCAAGTAACCGGATCACTGGAAGCAGAAAGATCCAGATTATAACTTTGGTTATCTCCTGAAATTGAGTCCAATCTCGTATAAGTTGTATCCGAACCAAAATTGACATCTTGGATAATGTAACCTGCTAGATCCGGAGCCGGGGATGGCATCCAAAAAATAACAACCTCACCTGTCTCGGGGTCAACGCTGATGGTCTCAACAACCGCCGCCGGCGGCCCCACGCCATCTTCAAATTCTCCCGATACTTCTTGCGAAGACATGGAGCAGTCGCCTCGCTCGTATTTTACTCGGTAGGTGAATTCTGTCAATTCACAAACGCTGTAAAGCGTATCGAGATACAAATCTGCGGATGGTGGCAGTGAAACCAATTCGAGAAAAGGGCCGCCTGCTTCGCTTCTTTCGATGATAAATTCCCCACCCAAAGGCATGGGATTGAAAGGAAAATTCCACTCTAGCTGGGCCACGAGGGAAGTACCCGTAGGTATGAGTTCTAAAAAGATGGTGCTGATGGTATCAGGGACTGCTCCACTCGGAGCATCGCGATCGACCACATAGTAACTGGTACTGCCTTGATCGGCACCCGCCCCCGCATCACTAAACGACAAATCGGGAAACCCAACAGACGGAGTCAAAGGGCCCTCAAAACCTGCACCTATACCTTGGTCTCGGTAAACCTCGTAAACCGTGCCGGGCATGGCATCATCATATTCCCAAGAAAGAAGTACTTCGCCATTTGCGTCAACATCAGCGCACAGAGAGTTGGGTTGACTTTGTGCCACTAAAAGAAGCGGCAAGCAGGAAACCAATAGCACTAAGTATGTCAAGGGTCTCGACCTCATCTAGTGAAGATACATTCTTTAAGCAACGTCATTAGTAGTCAGTTATTTTGACGCTTAGATCAATTAATCGTTGTCAACAAAATCCGCACCAACGACCGCGATGGTGAAATTTTCGGGGTCGAAGTATTTCTGAGCAACCCTCAGCACATCCGAGGCTTCTACGGAATAAATCTTTTTGAGGAACGCCGGGTAATACGATTCCGATAATTGGTGCGTCAACATTGTTTTTAACAATGAAGCCCGGCTAAAAGTACCGTCAAAATTCCTCAACAAACCTCCTGCCGTATAGTTTTTGACCAATTCTAGTTCTTCGATCGGTACGGACTCTTCGCGCAATCGATTGACTTCGAAACGAATTTCTCTCAGGGTTGCTTCCGTGTGTTTTGCTCCCACTTGGGTAGAAATAACCACGTAGGCCAAATCTTTCAATTGGTTGATGCTCGAACCGATTCCGTAAGTATATCCTTTGTCTTCCCTGATATTTTGCATCAACCTCGAGCCAAAGTAACCGCCCAAAATTGTGTTGGTAATGTAAAAAGCGGCATAATCGTCGTGGTGTCGCGAAATGGCGGAAAACCCCACTCGGATAGCGCTTTGCAACGCTCCTTCTTTCTCCGTAAAATTCATCCCCTTCGAAGGATTAAATCCGATTAGCGCAAGCTTTGAAACTGATTCTTCATTGGCTTTTAAGGCATTTCTTAAAAGTGGGATGGCCTTTTGGACTCTTGCTCCGCTAATGAAAATACGGGCTTCACTAAGTCCGTACTTCTCTTCATGAAAGGCCTTGAGATCAGCCGGTGTTAATTTGTCAAAATCATCGGGGAAATAACGCTCCGCATATTTTGAATTGCCAAAGAAGAGCTCGCTGAAAGCCAAGCGACAGATGATCTCCACTCGCTCTAAGTTCACCTTCAGACTTGCCTTGGCTCTGCGCTTATAGCTTTCAAATTCCTTTTCGGGAAAGTTGGGTTCCTGAATAACTGAGGCCAACAACGGAATGAGTTCTTCCAAATTGGATTTGAGACAAACCAGAGAAACAGATGCCGTATCCTTTCCGGCCGCCGTTTGGATTTTCGCACCGTAGAAATCCTTCATCTCGCTGACTTCCTGCGATGAGTATTTTCCCGCTCCTTCCACGAGCATCGATGAGGTCGAGGTTGCCAACAACGCTTTGTTTTCCTCCCCCGTTCCGGCAGGAAAAACGAACTCGATCTTAGTCAATTCCTCCGTTTCATCCTCCACTACAAAAACGGGGGCACCGTAAATGCGATCGAAAGGGTCTCCCGATGGGATGGATAGTTCCTTTACTTTTTGAATGTCCGGTGCAACTGCTCTATCCATTTTGACGCTCATACCTCAATTCTTTAATTCCTCTTTCAATTAATTTCTTCGCCGTCGCCTGCACGTCCCCGGCCGATACATTCAGGTAGTCATCCTGAAAATTATTGATCGCCGAAGCATCTCCAAGCATTTCGTAATAACTTAAATTCATCGCTTTTGAAAGGGCACCTGTTTCCGACATAGCCTTCTGAGCCAGAACCTTGTTCTTCACTTTCGTTAACTCTCTTTCAGTGGGTGGTTCCTCCGCCACACGGGCTATTTCGCCAATGATCGATTCTCGCGCGGTGGCGTGGTCAACTCCCTCACTCAACATTCCCGAAACCACAAATAGCCCTTGGTCGATACTACCTGTGATGTATCCCGAAACTTGCGTGAAGATTTCCTTTTCAGTAACCAGATTTTGGAAAAACCGAGAAGATTTTCCATTTCCCAACACATCGCTCAAGAGGTCAAATTTATAGTAGTCCTCGTCTTTCCGATCGCTCATAAGCCAGGCCATGTGCAGAGCTCTCTGCGGCACATTTCTCTCGAGGAGCTCTGATTCGTGGGTGTTGTCGATTAACTCAACCGGATAATCAGATGTCAGTCCATTCCCGGAAGGTATATCTCGGTACCAATGATTCACACGGTCAAAAATAAATTCGGGCTCGACGTTGCCTGCGATGGTCAGGATGGCATTGGAAGGCGAATAAAATCGGTTGTAAAAGCTCCTCACATCATCCATGGTGGCTTCCTCAATGTGAGCTATACTTTTCCCAATGGTAGCCCATTGATAGGGATGAGTTTTGTAAGCCATTGGTCTTAGCGTCAACCACAAATCGCCGTAAGGCTGATTGAGATAGCGTTGCGTAAATTCTTCGATCACCACTTTTCTTTGTACCTCTAGACCTTCCGAAGAAAAGCCCAACTCCAGCATTCGGTCTGACTCGAGCCAAAGCGCCGTGTCCAAGTTTTCTTTGGGAAGCGTCACGTAGTAATTGGTGAAATCGTTGTTTGTAAAGGCATTGTTCTGGCCTCCTGCTCGCTGTAAAGGCGTATCAAAATCGGCTACATTCTTGCTTCCGCTAAACATCAAGTGCTCGAATAAATGAGCGAACCCCGTTTTGTCGGGACGCTCGTCGCGCGCGCCCACCTTATACAAGGTATTGACCGAAACAATCGGTGTGTTCTTGTCTTTATGTACAATCAGGGTCAAGCCATTCCCCAGCACAAACCTTTCGTATTCTATCATAAGCTTAATGATCTTTTGTACATCAATTTTCTGGTTTCTTCGTATTCGGAAATGATTTCTTGTACTATTTCGGCCACGGGCTTGATTTCATGAATGCCCGCAGAAACCTGCCCTATTTCCAGCTCCCCGTTTATCATATCCCCTTCGAACATTCCTCTCTTTGCTCGGCCACGTCCCAATATATCTTTCAACTCCGCAGACCGAGCTCCACGATCATAAGCCTCATCTATCGCCGTGTAGAATCCATTTTTCATTAATCTCACGGGAGCCAATTCCTTCAAAGTAAGAATTGTATCTCCCTCGTCGGACTCAACCACCTTCTGCTTGAACAAGTCATGAGCTGAGCTTTCATTTGAGGCGACAAACCGACTGCCGATTTGCACCCCATCGGCTCCCAAAGCCATGGCGGCAAACATGGACTTGCCGGAGGAAATCCCACCTGCGGCTATTACAGGAATATCGACGGCTTGGCAGACTTGTGGAATTAGACAAAGTGAAGTTGTTTCTTCCCTACCGTTGTGGCCTCCGGCTTCAAATCCTTCGGCAATGATGGCATCCACTCCCGCGTCTTGAGCCTTTAATGCAAATTTCGAACTACTTACGACGTGAAGCACGGTGACTCCTTCTTTCTTCAGCAGCGAAGTATACATGGCGGGGTTTCCCGCTGAAGTGATAACCGTTTTGACCTTATTAGACAGGATCACTTCAATGTGCTTGTCTATTTCGGGGTACAACAGAGGTACGTTTACAGCAAAAGGTTTGTTGGTAGCTCGACTGCACTTTTTAATGTGTAAATCGAGTATCTCGGGGTACATAGAGCCTGAACCGATTACGCCCAACATTCCCGCTTCAGCGGAAGCTGATGCCAGCTCCCAACCACTGCACCACACCATTCCCGCTTGTATGATCGGGTATTGAATTCCCAAGGTTTTCCTTATTCTCATTTATTGAAACGTCATACCGCGAAGAACGTAAAAAATCGGCGGAGAATGGCTTATCTATGGTGTTTGAAAGTGGAGTATAAATTCCGTGTTGTATTGTGTCCATTCTTATATCTTTGCCCTCATGTATGCTCAGCGCACGCTTATCTTTTTGATTTTTTTGGGAATAGGTATTCCGGTCACTGCACAATATCAGTGGGACTTCGGTATTGGTATTGGTATGTCCAATTATCTCGGCGAAATCGGAGGTGAAGAAGAAACCCGGAGGGATTTCATTTTTGATATGAAACTAAATCGGACACAGTATGTCGTTGGTGGTTTCGCTCGTTACAAGTTCTCTCCTACCCTTGCATTTAATGTGGGTGCCAATTACGGCCGAATCAGGGCAAATGATTACAATTCTCAAAATCCGGCTCGCGTTGCCAGAAATTTAAGCTTCCGCAACAACATCTTCGAGTTAACGGGTAGGGCTGAAATCACGCTCTTTTACGATAACGATGTCAGTGGCAAAGGTTATTACAATCCCGACTTTAAAATATATGGCTTTGTGGGAGCCGGTGTGATGCATCACAACCCAAAAGTCGTGTATTATGGGGATCTGGATGAGTTCAACGGAGAAATGGTGGAATTGCAACCCCTGCAAACAGAAGGAGAAGAATACAGCAAGTGGCAGTTTACTCTACCTGCAGGTATAGGTTTGTACTTCACCCACAACAAAGTGCATAGATTCGGTTGGGAGATCGGCTATCGCACGACATTTACCGATTACATCGACGACGTGAGTACGGAGTATGCAAGTTTCGAAGATCCCAATTCTTTGGCGGCCGAATTGGCAAATCGCACAACCCCCGAGGCTTTGGCTACTGCCGCAGAATATGCGGAGGAATTCAATCTTGATACCCCGAACGCTCAGAGTTTTGATCCCGGTGAAAAACGAGGTGACCCCACCAATAACGATGGTTATCTTTTCACGCAGTTCACCTATTCCTATGTCGTTAAGGGACGTAGCAGCTTTTATAAAAGAAGGTACAATTGGATCAAGCGAAAGTCGCGCAAAAGACGCAAGTCACGAGCAAAGTTCTAAGCTTTGAGCACAACGAACTGACTGATTTTTCGAAAAGGTTTTTTGATAAAAGTGAACGTTTCGGGCTTTACTCCGTTGAGAACCCACGCCAACCGATCTTCTTTGTTGGCCCTGAGTCGATTTTGTAGACTGAGATTGCTTTGGCCACCCCTTTTCATGTGAACCATGACTTCATTCAAGTAGGTTGCCGATATATTTCCCTTGTAAAGAACCCTCACCATAAATTCATAATCCGCGCTTGTAGTAAGATCGGTATTAAACAAGCCATACTTTTCGTAGACCTCTTTTTTGACAAAAAAGGTAGGGTGAGGAACCATCCAACCCTTGAGAAAAAATGAACGAACAAACTCTCCTGCTTTCCAACGCCTAACAACGTTCCCAGCTCGATTTCGATCTACGTAGTGCAAGTCACCGTAAAGCGAGTCGGCATTCGTCTCGTTCAATTTCCGTACGACTTTCTCAATGATATCATCAGATGCGTAAGTATCATCGGCATTCAATATGGCAATTACATCGCCCGTCGCCTTGTTGATACCTTTATTCATGGCAAAATACATCCCTTCATCAGGTTCGGAAATCACACAATCTATCTTATCGCGATATTTGTCAATTATAGCGGGCGAACCATCCGTTGATAAACCATCAACTACGATATACTCCAAGTCATCGTAGGACTGATTGACCACTGAAAGTATGGTCTCTTCCAAAGTCTCTGCGGCATTGTACGATATGGTAATAATACTAACCTTCAATCTCTCTTGATTTGACTTTCGTTGCAGGATTCCCTGAATATACAGAATATGCGTTAAGATTCGACGTTGCCACGCTTCCAACTGACAAAACAGAATGTGAATGACACGTAATACCAGGACAAACTACGCTTTTCGCGCCTATCCAAACTCCTCTCTCTAATATTATCGGTTTTGCCATCAGATCAAAACTTGACTTCTTATAATTGTGATTTCCCGTAAGCAACATCGCCCCTTGAGAAACACATGTGTGTGCACCAATGGAAACGCTGACCAAATCATCTATCCACACTTTCTCACCTATCCACACAAAATCTTCAATCTTCAAAAACCACGGATATTTGATTGTAACCGAGGGCTTAATAACGACCCTAACTCCTATTTCTGCTCCAAGCGCCCGCAAAAGTAACACCTTCAATCGTGAAGGCCATGGGATAGGAGTCTTAAAAAACAATAAAGAGATCAAATACCACAAGGAACGCTTAAAAACAGACCCCGGCTGATACTCTGAATTGGAAAAGGAATTAAGATCGGTTTCGATGATCAAATAGATTCGTGTATCCGGTACGCAATTTATTAACATTTATCAAAGCTTCGGCACTGACTCTGATATTTTTATACGCAGCATAGTATTCATGACTGCCCCAAGTTCCGACTTCATTAAGGATTCCGGAAAATTTTTTCTGATCCAAACTCAGATCAAATCCGAGCCTTTCTTTCCGCAAATTGCGCCAAGGTGTCCGTGTGGATATAATGGCTGGAATTCCGATCATCAGCGACTCTGCAATCGCATGCCCGTAGTTTTCTCCGGCGGTAGGAAGAAAAAAGAAATCTGCCCTGGCCGCAATTTGAAGTATCTTCGACTGAGGCAGAGCTCCCAAAAATCTAACCTTGACGTGTTCGGGTAAGGTAGAAACAACTCTTTCGCATTTGTGAAAATACTGCTTGTCGTAAACAGGCCCGATTATGTCGAGATTTACGGAAATCTGAGGGTCAACCTGGTTCAGGCACTCTAATCCAAAAAGAATGTTCTTTTCGGGAGCTATCCTGGCGACCGTGTATAGGTGAAGAGAATTCTTCTCCTTTTGATGATTTTCTCTTGAATGCTCGAAATCAGGAAATCCGGGAATATTCTCCACGATCGATACAGCGGATTCAGCAAAATGATTCTTGATTTGATTCTCTTCGGTGATGTTGGTAGCGTGGAATTCGACGTTTGAAAAAAGTCCGATTGATTTGGACAGTTTCAGAAAAAGGTTCTTTTTAACATTTCTGATTTTCATGGCTGCCTCTGCCAACATTCCTCGAGGCGCAACAATTACTTTGGCATCGGCCCTTTTGGAAATGAGCAGTGGAAATACCGTGAAATGAACGCTGAACATTCCATTTAAATAAATTACACTTGGATTAACAGCTTTAATAATCGACCTTATTTTTGAAAGCGATTGCGATTTCGGAGGTAAATACATGACTTTCGCTTTACCCACCTTCACCCATTCGTTGACAAGGACATTCGGATAGGGTTCTGTTTCGAGGTAATCTCTATCGCCACATACCACCTTGAAGTTGATCTCATCTCCGAGAAGTTCAACCAAATTAGCACAAGAACGAATCGGCCCACCCGCCTTGTAGCCCGGCAAGTACCAATCGGAGAAAATCAGAACGACCTCTGAATCAGATTTCATTTTCATCCAGCCAAGCTTCAAGAATGCACAAATACCAGATACGAGACCAAGAAAATCTTGGATCGCCTTTCAGAAAACCATTCCACCGCTTCTCGAGTGCTTTGGCGTTAAATGCGTCGCGTTCACCAAGTTTTTTCAATGCCTCTCCGCAAAATTCCTTCAGCTCATTTTGCATCCAAACCTCCCAAGGAAAGGTGAATCCCATTTTGGGGCGATTGGCAATGGAAGAAGGCAAGTCATCGCCCAAGGCATCCACCAAAAGCTTCTTCGGAGAATGGGGGTACTTGTGCTTGTCGCCGATTCCCATAACCATAGAGACCAGCTCGTGATCCAGAAAGGGAACTCTGACCTCCAAAGCGTGCGCCATAGACATTTGATCGGTGTCGCGCAGGAGGGTATGCTCCAAATAGGTCGTCAATTCGGCATAAGATACGTGGCTCAGTATAGGAAGAGAAAAGCCCGGCTTTCCATAACCTACTCCACTTTTTACCAAATTGTAAACGGAGGACTCCGGTCCGGCACCAAGGGCCAACATATCGGCATTTTGCCCTCTCGTGGCCACTTCTCTGCTAAAAGGGTAGATGTACTCCAAGTCAAACCTTTCTTGATTGAGCACGCTGCGTGTTTTTGAAGAGGCCACTCCGGGATTTTTCAACTCCATCATACTACCGGCAAAATCTCGCACAAACTTTGGGAAGCTCAGTAGCCATTTTTTGCTCTGTAGGCTGTAAAACTGCTTGAAAATAGGGTACCCGGCAAAGAGCTCGTCACCTCCAAGTCCAGAGAGGGCCACCGTTATGCCTTGATTTTTTGCCGCTCCTGAGACCACGTAGGCATTTATTCCATCGCCCGAGGGATGATCCATTGCCTTCAGAGCCGCTGGCAGTTGATCGATCAATGCATTCGGAGCCAGCTGAATACGGTGGTGCTCGGTTCCGAACATCCGGGCCACTTCTTCCGCATATTTTGCTTCGCTGAAGTCCTTCTCTTGAAAGTCAATATTAAAGGTCTTAATGGGACTCTTTGAATGCTTTGAAGCTAAAGCCACAACCGCACTGGAATCAATTCCTCCCGACAGAAATACGCCCAAGGGAACATCTGCAATCAAACGTCTTTTGATACTTGCTTCGAGCCTTGCCTTTACAGCTGCACAAGTATCTTCATAACTCATGCCTCTCATATCAGTGCGAGCTGACTCTGCCAACCTCCAATAGTGCTTGATTTCCTGTTCGTTATCGGTAATTTTCATGTAGCTACCCGACGGCAATGAAAATACTCCTTCGAGAATGGTGGAAGGCCCATGCACCGTTTGGTAGCGCAAATACTCGGGAAGCGCAGAGGGGTTCAATCCCGGACTGGCGTTTAAGCCGGAGATCAGAGAACGGATTTCGCTGGAAAACAGAATCTCATCGTCTTTTCGCAGATAGTAGAGCGGCTTGATTCCCATTCTGTCCCTGCATAGAAAAAGCTCTTCTGCCTGATTGTCCCAAAGAGCAAAGGCAAACATACCGTTGCATTCTTTCACGAATGAAATCCCCCATTTGGCCAATCCCGCAAGAAGTACCTCCGTATCTCCATCGGTTTGAAACGAGTACCCTGATAGCTGTGCCTTCAGTTCACGAAAATTGTAAATCTCTCCGTTAAAGACAATGGTATATCGCCCTGACTCATCAGTCATGGGTTGATTTGCTTCATCTCGAAGATCAATAATAGATAGTCGGCGATGTGCCAAAGCTATCCCATCTCCTACTTGCACACCTCTGGCATCGGGACCTCGATGCTTGAGTTGATCTGCCATTCGGCGAATTCGCTCGTGCGTAGAATCAGAATCTTTATGACCGTATATGCCTGATATTCCGCACATTAATGCGCCGCAAATTGATCAGAGTGAAGAACATGTTTGAGGCCCTCTTCCATTGGTAAAAGATTGCGACCCAATATTTTAAGCATTCTTGAATTGTCGGGCATTCTTCTGGTCATATCACCCTCCGAGAGCGGATCTAAATGAACTATCTTAGATTTGGATTCGGTTATCTTTATGATGGTTTGGGCCAACTCGAGAATGGTCACTTCTTTGTTTGACCCGATATTGATCACGTCATTAACGACTTCGTCATTGTAGAAAGTTTTAACGCAGGCCTCTGTATTGTCTGAAATAAAACAGAAAGTTCTGGTCTGCAATCCATCCCCGTAGACGGTGATATCTTTATTTTGTAGAGCCGAGTTGAGAAACTTCGAGACCACGAAATCTTTGCTCTGTTTGGGGCCGTAAGTGTTAAAGAACCTGAAGACCGTATAGTCCAAGCCGAACTCCTGCTCATAAGACCGCAAGAAGGCTTCGCCGATGTTCTTTACGATCGCGTAAGGCAGTCTTGAATTCAATGGAGTCGTTTCTTCATTCTGAGGTATCTCAACGGGCTCCCCGTACACCTCTGAACTACTGGAATAAAGCACTCGCCTGACTCCGGTGTTCTTGCTGAGATTCAAGATATTTTTTATCCCGTTGATATCGTCCAAAACTTTCACCGGATTTTTCAAGGTTCTCTTCACTCCTACCAATGCAGCATAATGAAAAACATAATCAAATCGGTAGGCGTAAAAAACGGATGAAATGTCCTCGTAGGCATTCACATCGCATTTAATGAAGTGAATGTTGTCGTGTATTCCCCTCGGGATCTTTTCAGATTTACCCGTCTGAAAGTTATCTACGATAACAATAGAGTTTTCTGAATCTTCAGATAACCGTAATGCTAAATCGCTCGCTATAAATCCTGCTCCGCCCGTTACTAATATTCTTCTCATTTCTTCCTATTTGCTAATGCTTCAACCGTTTTAAGCCATCTGGATACGGTCATTATTTTTCCCAGCTCCCGGCTCTCAGAAGCCATTTCTCGAAGAGTGGATTCCGGTAAATTTACGATTTGAGACAATACACGTTGAAAGTCCTTTTTATTCTTTGCCTTAAATAGGACGCCATTTCGGCCCTCTTTTAAGAATGCCGTAGCTGAATTTACTTTATCCGATAAAATCAAAGGAAATCCTGCTGCGGCAAATTCGTGAACAACAACTCCCCAAGGTTCTTTGTGGCTCGGGAGCACGAAGATACCTCCTTTGGCCATAAATTCTTTCATTTCCGAAGGCTGAATAAACCCATGATGGAAAATGGAAGGATGACTCATTCGCTGATCCCACAATTCGCCGGTGCCAACGCAATGTAGTTCCCAATTTGTCGGGTTCATTTCTGAGAAAACATTCCAAAGATCAAAAACTCCTTTAAACTCAACATATCTACCCACAAAAACGAGCCGTTTAGGAAATCTTCCCTTTTGGTTTTCTGTAGAGAGTTCGGAAAATGACCCTTCATCTGCCGTGTAAAACCCGGTAAAGACCTCGTTTTTTCTAAAGCCCATTTTCTCGGCATAAACCTTTTGCGGTTCACCCGATACAAACGCATAGTCAAAAAGCTTTTTAAACTTCGATTTTGCCCTCAAAAGTGAAGCTCTGTCTCTGAGTTTTCCCATGAAGGCATTATCGGATATGAGAACCCTATTCGTATCAAAAGGTACTGATTGCATAGTGGCGATATAGCCTTCGTCTATCCAGCCGCTGCAGAAAATGGCTTGAGGATCGATGTTTCTTACCAGCTCCTTCAATCCTTCAACATCCAGCTCATTGCGATCGTAGTACGAAGCTTTAGAAGAATGATCGAACTCAAAAGGAGCTTCAGGATTAATGGGATAAGTAACCACGTGCACCTCGGCTCCCGATGCCGCCAGGCGCTCAAAGCAATATCGGATATATCCCGCTAATTCCGTGTAGAGAAAAACTACTCTCATGCCGGCAAGGATATTTGGGAGCTTTCCTCTTCAACGACTGTTGTATCGAAAATATGGTCGGTTAAGATGGTCAAACCGATAAAAAACAGAATGGAGAAAGGATTGAGCGAGGCAGCTAACCACGACTCCGGGAGAATACTAAACATCACGAGCCAAAGAAAGGGAAAAGCCAGACGAGAACGAGCGGCTCCTTTAATAACATTTAAAAATATGGCCCTTAAAAACAGAACCAATCCGACTATTCCCGTGTTGAGCCAAATTTGCAGATAAGTATTGTGTACACCACCCTGATGACCCAAATCGTTTAAAGCCTCCTGATTTCGAGCCATGATCCATTCATCAAAGGCAAACCCCCTACCAAACCAAAGACTTTCTTGAATCGTTTGCCAGGCAAGTTGCCAAGCCACCTCCCTACCCGACCCTCCTTCCAGAGTATCGATTCGAAAAAAGTCCGAAAGACCCAAGCTACCTACAATGGAAACAATGTTTGAGGCGACCAACTCAGAAACAATTGCGGTACCCAAAAATGCTAAAAAGCCAATCACGGGAGAAACACGATAAAGCCTTGTGAAAATAAAAAAGATAAGCACCGCGATGATGGAAGTTCTAGAACCGGCTAATATCAACGAAATAAGCGCCGGAATGACCAGCCATCTTAAATCACTTTTGGAAAATAAACCTGGAAAAATGTCCCTCGTCAAATAAACCAAAGCAATTACCAAAGCGGAAAATATACCCAGTCCGTTGGGGTTGCCAAACACACCTCTAAACCTTCCACCCCGGGCAAAAGTATAGCCGGGATCTACGAGCTCCAATATAAACCCCATCAGGATCATAAAGCCCGTGAAGAAGATGATCGTTCGGATGGCATCGCGTCCGTGGTCATCATAGGACTTGATCAAAAATTGCGGAACGATGAAAATCAGCAGGATATAGGAGATTGTTTTCTGAAAGGCTAAAAACCGAACCGGAGAGTCCAACAAACCTATAAGACCGGCTAGAATAAATGGAACAAAGTAAATGTAAATCCGATTGATCTTTGGAAATCGGTTGCGTTCAATAACGGCTATTGCCGAAAGAGCCAAGATGTAAATATTTTTAAATGCTTTGGCAAAATCGGTCGTGTCATTGATGGTATCGCTCAGTATGAGAACGAAAAGAAATCCCATCAATAATTCCAGAAACATGAGCTTTCGCCATAGCAAAATGATGCTGAGACTCGCCAGAACATAAAACGCCGGAGCGTTGATTCGTCCGATCACGAACCAAGCGAGAAAGAGGAGTATGGCACCCTTATTTTCAGAGAGAAATCGGAGCATGAATCAGTTAACTCAGCGTAAAGGTAATCTTCTCAATGGCGTCGAGATTCTTTTGAGCAATAGCCGACCAGAGGTAGTTTTCGGAAATGATGTTCAAACTGTTTTCCCGTAGGTTCATCAGCTCGGCAGAGTCCATATCGGCCAATTGCGTAAGCGCATCCGACAAGGCTATTTTATTAAGTGCAGCAATGAGTATCCCGTTTTTATCCGAAACCATCATAGGAACTGCTCCAACCGATGTGGCCAGGATCGCCAGTCCGCGAGACATGGCTTCTAAAATCACATTGGGCATTCCCTCGGAATGGCTCGGCGCAACCAAAACCTGACAGGTATCGATAATGTCCCGCAAGGTATGCGAGTCTTTTATTTCACCGTGATAAATGCAATTTGGCGAATTGATTTGCTTGAATTTAGGGATCGGGCCAACAAAATGAAACTCAATGGGCAGTCTGCGTATGAGACCGCTCAAATCTTTGAGCTCATCGAGACCTTTTCTTTTCTCATTCCTGCCAATAAAAAGAAAGCGACGTTTTCCCTGCTCTTTTTTGGGCGCGTCGACCAGCCAACCATCGCCAATTCCCGATCCGATGGAAACAATTTTTTCGGGATCAACTCCGATTTTTTCGATGATCGCGTTGATTTCTCCCCCGTACGAGAAAACCGCATCGGCGTGGCGATTAATGAAAACCACGGGCGGTCGAAGCATAAATTGCTCTATTTTTCCTCTGATGTTCTTGCTCTTCTGAAACATCTCGTATCCGTGAAATTTCACTCCAATCGGAGCCAGGTGTTTTCCCTTCTTCTTTTGCTCCAGCAGGCACCAAGAAGTAAATCCTTTGCAATAAATAAAGTCAAACTTTCCCCATCGATCCTTCAGAAGCTCATAGATTTCACATGAGTAGCGATACGACTCTCGGAGATAATGGCCGGGGACATTTTTCATTTGCGGAAAACGCAGCGTATAGATTTCAAGCGCTTCGGCATCGGATTCCATCAAATCATGGATCTTTTCCTTTTTTGGAAAACTTTCATCGCCATAAACACAATGCACGAGAGTGATCTTAATTCCTTTTCGGAGAAAGTTTTTCACCAAGTGAAAAGAATGACGCTGCATTCCTCCTGTAACAAAAGGAGTTATCCCATCCGTGATTACCGCTATATGCATGCTTTCAAAACTTTTTTTGCCGCCATGTCCCAAGTGTACTCAAGCAAGACTTTTTCATGCCATGCGATGGCAATTTTTTCTCTTATATCGGGGTTCTCAATCAGTTTTTCGATCGCTTGCTTGAGAGCCCGAACAGTCGGCTTTACCAAAAGACCATTTTCCCCATCTGTAATCACATCTCTGAGTGGGCCCAAATCGGGTGCAATGACCGGCTTTTTCATCAGTCCATACTCAAATATCTTCACGGGCGAGCCATACCAGTTGCTATCGGGCATACAGCAAATATCCATCGCCTCTATCAATGGATAAACCTGTCGGTGAGGTACACTTCCGGTGAAAATACACCGATCCAACATGCCCAGACTTCGGGCTTTCGCTTTGAGTTCGGGCAGGGCCTCACCATCGCCTACTATGAGGAGGCGTGCATCTGTGCTCACCTCTATTTGCGAAAATGCTTCAATAAGTAAATCAACACCGTGGTAGGGAAAAATTGAGCCTACGAAACCGATGACCGTTTTCCCTGAAAACTGATACGAGTTCCGAACTCCTGCCACATCACTCAAATTATGGGTCGTTTCTGAGGGACTTACGCAATTGGGTACCACTATGATCTTTGAATCAATATCGGTTAGTTTTTCTTGAAGATGCTTCTTCAAATCGCTGCTGACCGCCGTCATTAAATCAGACTTGGCCAGGATTTGTCTCTCGTGATCTTTGGCTTGTTTCAAAAAAAACGAAGCGCCCGAAAAATAAACACGCTCTTCGGGAAAAGGTGCGTTGATCTCAGCCACGTGTTTTACGCCCATCATCTCAGCTGTCTTCACTCCCGAATTTTGCAGATAAGCGACGCGCTCATAGATCAAGTCAGGTTCAAATTCTTTGATCAGGGATCTCAAGGAAGACTCCAAGCTCTTGTCGAAGCGAATCAACTGAAAGTCCTTCAGGGTTTCCCAAAGAACTGCCGGAATGTACTCTTTTAGCCCGGCAAATCTAGATGGCCGCGCCTCTCCGTAGCTATCATCCCCGAGATCTCCCGCGATGAACGTTTTGACCTCCACATCCATCCTCCTCCAAGCGGCTATCATCTCGCGCATGTGCGTGCCGTAGCCGGTCGGGGCATTTAGCTTAAGTTGCGGATGTGGGGAGTAGTAGAGAATCTTCATGAATGACGTTAAACTTCAGTGCCTAAGGGTTCGAAAAAGCCGATAAATGGTTTAGTTTTATTGACAAAGGGCACTGAGAGACAAGAAATGTAACGCTTATCAAAATAGGTTGCAGAGGATCGCGAGTGCTCGTTGAGAATGGCTTTGGCGCCGGCACTTTCATAAAAACTGCGATCAACGAGATGAGTTTTGATACTTGTTTTCTCCAACAAATGCTTCGTTGAAGAACCCGACTTTGCGGGACGTTTCTCCATAACCTGATGATTTTGAGCTTTACGTATCATATTTCTCTGCTTACTCATCGTCAATAGATTTTCTCCAATCATTGACTGCTTTCCAAAAATTGCACAAGCCGTTCCATCACGCGCTCGGTTGCCTTTCCGTCCCAAAGATGGGGAATCTCTCCCGTCTTGTAGTTTCCGCTCAAAACTGCATCGACTGCCATCATAATCTTATCTGTTTCGAATGGGAGCAGCGTGTTGGTTCCGATAGTCAAGGTGCTGGGTCTTTCCGTATTCGGCCTTAAAGTGAGGCAGGGCTTTCGCAAAAAGGTGGTCTCCTCTTGAATTCCTCCTGAATCGGTGAGAACCAAGTGGCAATCGGCTACCAACTTTTGGAAATCGAAATAACTAAGCGGCGGCAAGATGGTCAACCCTTCGATGGCCGCAAAATTATCGGCGATACCGAATTCTTCCATCCGCTTGGTGGTGCGAGGATGGGCCGTAAAAACGATTTTCAATCGTTTCGAAAGTTCGCGTAGGACATCTAAAACGAGCAGCAAGCCATCTTTGGAATCCACATTCGATGGTCTGTGAATGGTGACCAGCGCAAAATCATCCTGATCGGCTTTGATGTCTTTGAGAATGGTCGACTCTTGAATTTGGTTCGAAAAAGCCACCAGGGTGTCTATCATGGTATTGCCCACGAAGGTCAATCCCGACTCTGGGATTTTTTCGGCTCTCAGGTTTTCGAGTCCTGAATCTTCCGTGATAAAATGAATATCAGCCAAGATATCGGCCACTTTTCGGTTGTGCTCCTCGGGCATCTCACGGTCGTGGCTGCGCAGGCCACTTTCGAGGTGAGCCACGGCCACACCGCATTTATTTGCCGCGATAGCTGCCGCCAATGTAGAATTCACATCGCCCACTACCACCACTAAATCAGGCTCTATCGACTGAAAGTGTTTTCCGAGTTTCTCAATGGTCTCCGCTATTTGAACGAAAGGCTCCCCCTGACCTACGTGGAGAAAATGATCGGGGCGCAAGCCAAATTGATCAAAAAATACACTGGCCATTTTCTCGTCATAATGCTGGCCTGTATGCACGATTTCCAGCTCCAAGTCGTCATATGTCGCGGCAACCTCCTTAAAGCGAGTCACTTTAATAAAGTTGGGGCGCGTTCCAACGATGACGCAAATTCTTCGCTTATTTTTCATTGAGTTCTCTTTTTAACAAATCCATCAGGTTTGAAGTAATTTCTGAAAGGGAATGACTTTGCACCCATTCTTGATTTGGCTCAAATTCGTATGATTGATCCATAGCGTTCGCCAAATCTTCAGTCAGTCGATCGACATGAATCATACGACCCAATTTCTTTTTCTCAATCATTTTGCTCAATTGGCTTTCCCTGCCAATCGCCAAAATAGGCTTTTGACAGGCTGCTAATTCATAGAGCTTTGTCAAGCCGTATCGTTTGCCTTCCGGCAAAAAAAGCAAAGAAAACTTAGACGCTTTCACTCTTGCGAAGTACTCTTTGCTCGCAAGTGGCGGTAAAACCTTGAAGTACTCGTTTTGAATCGAAGAGTCGACAAGACCTGCGGTGCGGATTTCAATTTTCAGTTCATTTGACTTAGCGAAAGCACTCAACTCGGCCAGCGAAGATTCCAAGCCTTCGTAAATGGCTCCGCCATAAGTCAGGTCGGGTGGATTCTCCACTTTCTTCTCACTATTCAAGTCATCATCATCAAAGAAATGCGGCAAAACGGAGAGCTTCTTCGCTTGCTCGGGGTGTCTTTTCCTCAACTCCTCAATATTCTCGTGCCAAGGCATGGTCACCAAGTCGAAAGTGTCGACCACCTTCTTTTCTTTCTCTTTCTCGATTTCCAATCTCTCCTTCGAAAGTGCAGAATAGCCAAAGGCCGAACCGTTGACCCATGGATCTCTCAAATCAGCCAGAGAAAGGACTTCGGGATGGTTTTCCAATGCGAGAGCAGTGAAATACAGCAAATCAAATGGAGCTCCGGTTGCGATCACCACGTCGGGATTGAATTTCTCCATCCGCCGCCCGAAGAGCGATCGAAGGGCAAGTTGATCGAGAGCCGCCCGATCGTATGGCGTGCCTTTTGTTTTCAAAACCATCTTTCGCAAAGCCATGCGGTACCTCACTTTATCGATCAGGCGAGCAGGTTGCATTTTGAGCGAATCGGGAAAGGATGTCTTGAAACGGAATATGGGAATCCCTTCGACGTCGGCTGTCCACAAACTACCTGTCTCGGCAGGAGTGTCGGCAGAAATAACTTCTACCTCAACGCCCGAGCGGATGAACTGTTTGGCAAATTTTGCCCAGCGCCTCCCTCCTATTCCGCCTTGTGGGGGAAAAGAATAAGCCACGATAAGGATACGCTTGATTTCGGTCATTTTCTGATCTGATCTACCAGTTTTGAGGTACTGTAGCCGTGACTTCGGTCGATGTAGACAATTCGACTTATTGCATCGCCGGCCGTAATCGGTTTGCCCTCGTAGTCGTCTCCGAGAAAACGGATGTCGTAATTTCCCGTGGACATGATTTCGGTCAACTCGCCCTCGGTTTGGTAGTCGATAATTTCATCGACGTACTTGATCGATTCGAGCACCATGCGGCGCTCTTCCAATGTAAAAAATGGCTTGCGCTTCCCCGGATTGATGGCTTCGTCAAAATTCTCGGATCGGTTGAGCGCCACGGTGAGGTGATCGC
>JGI12210J13797_10032413_pt1 | contig 20184 bp, 13 predicted proteins | sample ElkSlonscriptome_3_FD_13797 | JGI IMG/M metagenome (IMG submission 13797)
GGCTGAGGTCTACATCCTGAGCAAGGACGAGGGTGGACGTCACACGCCGTTCTTCAAGGGGTATCGTCCGCAGTTCTATTTCCGGACCACGGACGTGACCGGTTCGGTCGAGCTTCCGGAAGGCGTGGAAATGGTCATGCCGGGCGACAACGTGCAGATGCAGGTTGAGCTGATTGCCCCGATCGCGATGGAAGAAGGCCTGCGCTTTGCCATCCGTGAAGGTGGTCGCACCGTGGGTGCAGGCGTCGTGGCTAAGATTCACGAATAAGCACGATCAACATCGAACGTCAGGAGTCAGTGTCCGATGTAATCGGGCGCTGACTTTGCCTTCTGAAGGAAACAAGGTGCTGGCTGACGACATTGGTAAGAAGACAATAGGCGAGTAGCTCAACTGGCAGAGCAGCGGTCTCCAAAACCGCAGGTTGGGGGTTCGAGTCCCTCCTCGCCTGCCATCTAACAGCACGGATTAAGCAGCACTACTATGGCAGCCGAAAAGACAACAGCGCGCGATAACGTCATGTGGGCCCTGGGACTCCTGGTCCTGTTGGCGGGCGTGTTCGGATTCTTCCGCTATTCAGGCGAGGTAATGACCCTGATCCGGGTCGTTGGATTGCTGGTGGCGGCAGGCGTTGCGGTCGCTCTGGTTGTACGTACCGAGCGCGGGCGCGACATGTTTTCGTTCCTGCGCGAAACCGACGTCGAGCGTCGCAAGGTGGTCTGGCCAACGCGCCAGGAAACCCTGCAGACGACCCTGATGGTTCTGGTCATCACCGTGATCGTCGCCATTCTACTGTTCATTATGGACACGATCTTTGGCTGGATAGTGCGTCAATTGATCGGTGGCGGAGGCAGTTGATGGCCAAGCAGTGGTATGTCGTGCACGCCTTTTCAGGGTTCGAAAAATCGGTCAAGCGGTCGATGGAAGAGCGGATTCGTCGCGCCGAAATGGAAGATCAGTTCGGTGAAATTCTCGTCCCCACCGAAGAAGTGGTGGAGATGAAGAAAGGCGTCAAGCGTCGCAGCGAGCGCAAATTTTTCCCCGGCTACGTGCTGGTGGAAATGGAAATGAACGATGACACCTGGCATCTGGTCAAGGATGTCCCGAAAGTGCTGGGCTTCATCGGCGGACGTCAGGATCGGCCTGCCCCGATCAGCCAGCGCGAAGCCGATGCAATCCTGCAGCGGGTTCAGGAAGGCGTCGACAAGCCGCGGCCGAAAGTGCTGTTCGAGCCCGGCGAAATGGTCCGTGTTACTGATGGGCCGTTCAATGATTTCAGTGGTGTGGTCGAAGAGATCAACTATGAAAAAAGTCGGCTGCGCGTGGCCGTGTCCATCTTCGGACGTTCCACGCCGGTCGAGCTGGATTTCCAGCAGGTCGAAAAGCTCTGATCAACGGTCGGGTTCGACGCCCGGCGGACGATCGTATTCAACGCAGTCATGCGTTGTGATGGAAGGATCGCGATCAAAGTGGTCGTGACGACAATACTGAACGGGGAGCCGATGACCCTTGAGTGGTCCGGCGTCTGGACCCGAGGAGAAATTTAACATGGCTAAGAAAGTCACAAGCTACATCAAGCTTCAGGTGCCCGCCGGACAAGCGAATCCGAGTCCGCCGGTCGGCCCCGCGCTCGGTCAGCATGGCGTCAATATCATGGAGTTCTGCAAGGCGTTCAACGCCGCTACGCAGTCACTTGAAGCCGGCATGCCCATCCCGGTGGTCATCACAGTGTATAGCGATCGTAGCTTTACCTTCGTCACCAAGACGCCGCCGGCAGCCGTTTTGCTGCGCAAGGCTGCCAAGATCCAGAAGGGTAGCGGTGAGCCGAATACGCGCAAGGTCGGAAGCGTCACTCGGGCCCAGCTCGAAGAGATTGCCAAGACCAAAGAACCCGATCTGACTGCCGCCGACATGGACGCCGCCGTGCGAACCATCGCCGGCAGTGCGCGAAGCATGGGTCTGAACGTGGAAGGAGTCGAATAATGGCCAGAGGAAAGCGTTACCGCGCCGCGCGCGAAAAAATCGAATCAGGCAAGGCCTACGCCGTTAGTGAAGCCCTGGAACTGGTCAAGTCGATCAGCAAGGTCAATTTCACCGAGTCGGTGGATGTTGCCATTCGTCTCGGCATTGATCCACGGAAATCGGATCAAGTCGTGCGTGGTGCCATTGTCATGCCGAACGGCACGGGCAAGAGCGTCCGGGTCGCAGTGTTTGCTCAGGGTGAAAACGCCGACAAGGCCAAGGAAGCCGGCGCCGATATCGTGGGTTTTGAGGATCTGGCAGAAACCATCAAGGGCGGGACGATCGATTTTGACGTCTGCATCGCCACCCCGGATGCCATGCGAGTCGTCGGCCGTCTTGGCACCGTGCTGGGCCCCAGAGGCCTGATGCCGAACCCGAAAGTGGGCACGGTCACCCAGGACGTCGAGACCGCGGTCAAGAATGCCAAGGCTGGACAGGTCCAGTTCCGTGCCGACAAGGGTGGAATCATTCACGCGACCATTGGCAAGGCTGAGTTTGATGTCGACAAGCTTCAGGGCAATCTTCACGCCTTGGTCAACGAGCTGTTCAAGATCAAACCGCCGGCAGCCAAGGGTCAATACCTTAAGAAGGTTGCGATTTCGACCACCATGGGCCCCGGGGTCCTGGTGGACCACAGCAGTTTGAACGTCTGACAGCGAGCAGACATGAATTGAGTGGGCGGGCAGGGCCAGGCAACAACGAGTCCTGCCAGTTCACTTGATCGGGCGAGTGCTTCTGATGAAGAAGCGTCCGTCCAAGACCGTGGGTCGTTGATGAGTCTTCAGGATTCTTGAACGGTAATGGATTGTCCGCCCACGCAGATGGTGACGCCCGATTCCGATTGTTATCGGGAAACGGCCACCGAAGGGTTCAGAGCCTGGCAAGGAATGCAGGTTCTGGAATGAAACCGGATCGCTGAACAATCTTCAGTGATTCATTGGAAGAAAGATGGAGGTAGCCAATGGCGCTCACTCTTGAGCAGAAAAAAGCAGTCGTGGCGGAAGTGGCCGATGTGGCCCAGTCCGCGCATTCTGCTGTAGCTGCTGAGTACCGTGGTCTGACCGTCGGAGACATGACCGAGCTGCGTGCCAAGGCACGCGCAGAGGGCGTTTATCTGAAGGTGGCCAAGAATACTCTGGTGCGCCGAGCCGTTGAGGGTACTGACTTCGAATGCATGGGCGAAGGACTGACCGGTCCGCTGCTGTTCGCGTTTTCTCTGGAGGAACCAGGCGCGGCGGCACGGCTGATCAAAAACTACGCCAAGGATAATGATCGTCTGATTGCCAAGCTGGTTGCCGTCGGTGCCCAGCTGCATGATGCGAGTGAGCTGGAGCGCTTGTCGAAACTTCCGACGCGCGACGAAGCCATTTCCATGCTGATGGGTGTGATGAAAGCACCGATCGAGAAGTTCGTTCGTACGCTCGCGGAGCCGCATACCAAGCTGGTTCGCACCGTTGCGGCGGTTCGAGACAGCAAGCAAGCTGCCTGAGTTTTAAATCTTGCGTAACGAGGCTGTTGATCAGTCTCATTCATAAAATTTGGAGAGTTAAGAAATGGCCGTTTCAAAAGACGATATTCTGGAAAGCATCTCGAACATGAGCGTGATGGAGGTGGTTGACCTCATCGAAGCCATGGAAGAGAAGTTTGGCGTTACCGCTTCTGCACCGGTGGCCATGGCTGCCGGGCCGGCAGCGGGTGGCGATGCTGCTGCTGCTGAAGAGCAAACCGAATTTGACGTGGTCCTGACGAGCTTCGGTTCGAACAAGGTCGGCGTCATCAAGGCGGTTCGCGGCATCACTGGTCTTGGGCTCAAAGAGGCCAAGGATCTGGTCGAAAGCGCTCCGGCACCCCTCAAAGAAGGCGTGTCGAAGGACGAAGCCGAAGACGTCAAAAAGCAGTTGGAAGAAGCAGGCGCGGCAGTCGAGGTCAAGTAAGCCTATCGCTTCTTTACCAAACAGCAACGCGAGGGCTGGGTGCCGAAAGGCACCCGGCCCGTTGCCGTTTGTACGACGGGTTGAATAACCAGTTGTGAAATCAATCGTTGTCGCTTACCTCCGGTAATCGAAGACAGCGATCTGATCTGGCTTGAACCGGGTGCCAGCATCAGTACCGTACGACAAACCCGGCCGCAGCACAACCAAGTGGGTAAGACGCTCATGAGTTACTCCTTCACCGAGAAGAAGCGTATTCGTAAAAACTTCGGCAAGCACCCCCAGGTGCTCGAAGTCCCTTTTCTGCTTTCGACGCAAATCGATTCCTATCGGCAGTTTCTGCAGGTCGATCGGCCTGAGCATGAGCGCGGGGAAATCGGTCTGCACGGTGCGCTGTCTTCGGTGTTTCCGATCAGCAGCTACTCCGGCAATGCCGCGCTCGAGTACGTCAGCTACAAGCTCGGTGCTCCCGAATTCGACGTCACCGAGTGCAAGCTGCGTGGCATGAGCTACGGGGCCCCACTGCGGGTGACCGTTCGCCTGATCATTTACGACAAAGACAGCCCGGCCCGAAACAAAAAGGTTAAGGAAGTCAAGGAGCAGGACGTCTACATGGGCGATCTGCCGCTGATGACCGACACCGGGACCTTCATTGTCAATGGCACTGAGCGTGTCATTGTCAATCAGATGCACCGCTCGCCCGGCGTGTTCTTCGATCACGACCGCGGCAAGACCCATTCTTCGGGCAAGCTGCTGTTCTCGGCGCGGGTGATTCCCTACCGTGGCTCCTGGTTGGACTTCGAGTTCGATCCCAAGGATTGCATCTTCACGCGCATTGATCGTCGCCGCAAGCTGCCGGTGACCATCCTTCTGCGTGCCCTGGGCATGGACGAGGAAGAAATCCTCGATTACTTCTTCGAGAAGACCCGAGTCACGCTGCGCAAGGGTGACGCGAAGATCGATCTGGTGCCGCAGCGTCTGCGCGGCGAAATGGCCCTGTTCGACATCGTCGATGGCGACGGCAATGTGATCGTGGCCAAGGATCGTCGTGTCACCGCACGCCACGTCAAATTGATCGAAGAAGCCGGCGTCAGTTCTCTCGATGTCCCCGATGACTATCTGATCGGCAAGATCGTGGCCCACAACATCGCTGATGGCGACACCGGTGAGCTGGTGGTGCGTGCCAACGACGAGATCACCCCGGAGGTGCTCGAGGCGATGCGCGAGGCCAAGGTCAAGAAATTCGACGTGCTCTACGTCAACGATCTCGACCAGGGTCCCTATATTTCAAACACCCTTCGTATCGACTCCAGCACCAGCGAGCTCGAAGCGCTCTGGGAAATCTATAAAATGATGCGTCCCGGCGAGCCGCCAACCAAGGAAGCCGCGCAGAATCTGTTCAAGAATCTATTCTTCACCGCCGAACGCTACGACCTGTCGGCCGTCGGCCGGATGAAGTTCAACCGCCGTGTCGGCCGTCAGGAAATCACTGGCGAGGGCGTCCTGGATCAGGACGACATCCTGTCCGTGCTCAAGGTTCTGATCGATATCCGCAACGGCAACGGGACGGTCGATGACATCGACCACCTCGGCAACCGCCGCGTACGATCGGTCGGTGAAATGGCCGAAAATGTGTTCCGGATCGGTCTGGTCCGCGTCGAGCGCGCCGTGCGTGAACGCCTCAGCGTGGCCGAAAGCGAAGGCCTGGCGCCGCAGGATCTGATCAACGCCAAGCCGGTGGCTGCCGCGGTCAAGGAATTCTTCGGCTCCTCGCAGCTGTCGCAGTTCATGGATCAGAACAATCCGCTCTCGGAAGTGACCCATAAACGTCGCGTATCGGCGCTCGGCCCCGGTGGTCTGACCCGTGAACGTGCCGGCTTTGAGGTCCGCGACGTCCACCCGACCCACTACGGCCGGCTCTGCCCGATCGAGACGCCAGAAGGTCCGAACATCGGCCTGATCAATTCACTGGCCGTCTATTCGCGCACCAACCAGTATGGCTTCCTGGAGACCGCCTACCGCAAGGTGGCTGACGGTCAGGTGACCGACGAGGTCGAGTACCTCTCAGCCATTGAGGAAGGCGATTACGTGATCGCCCAGGCGAATGCTGATCTCGACAAGAACAATCGATTCAAGGAAGAATTGATTCCCTGCCGTTACCAGGGTGAGTTCACGCTCAAGGCCACCTCCGAGGTGACCTACATGGACGTCTCGCCGCGCCAGATTGTTTCGGTTGCGGCCTCGCTCGTGCCGTTCCTGGAGCACGATGACGCCAACCGCGCGTTGATGGGTTCGAACATGCAGCGCCAGGCCGTTCCAACCCTGCGCGTTGACAAGCCGCTGGTCGGCACCGGCATGGAGCGCGTCGTGGCCACCGATTCAGGTGTGACCACCGTGGCCCTTCGAGGCGGTGTGGTCGATCAGGTCGATGCGGGCCGAATCGTGGTTCGCGCCAACGAGGATGAAGTGGGCGAGGACGACCCGGGTGTGGACATCTACAACCTGGTCAAGTACCAGCGCTCCAACCAGAACACCTGCATGAACCAGCGCCCGCTGGTCAAGGTCGGTGACTCGGTGGCCAAGCGCGATGTGCTGGCCGACGGGCCGTCGACCGACCTCGGCGAACTGGCCCTGGGCCAGAACATGCTGGTCGCCTTCATGCCCTGGAACGGCTACAACTTCGAGGATTCCATCCTGATCTCGGAGCGCGTGGTCCAGGAAGATCGCTTCACTTCGATCCACATCGAAGAGCTGACCTGCGTGGCACGCGACACCAAGCTGGGCACCGAGGAAATCTCGGCGGACTTGCCCAACGTGGGTGAGTCCACGCTGGCCAAGCTCGACGAGTCCGGCATCGTCTACATCGGTGCCGAGGTCAAGGCAGGCGACATTCTGGTCGGTAAGGTCACGCCCAAGGGCGAGACTCAGCTCACTCCGGAAGAGAAGCTGCTGCGCGCGATCTTCGGTGAGAAGGCGTCGGATGTGAAGGACACCTCGCTGCGGGTTCCGACCGGCATGGACGGCACCGTGATCGATGTGCAGGTCTTTACACGAGAAGGTGTCGATAAGGACGCCCGCGCGATTGCGATCGAAAAGGAAGAATTGCGTCAGGTGCGCAAGGATCTCGACGATCAGCTGCGCATCATGGAAGACGCCATCTTCGCTCGCCTGCACGGCACGCTGGTCGGCAAGATCGCCGATAAGGGTCCGACTGGCATCAAGAAGGGCGACAAGGTCTCGGCCAGCTACCTGGCAGATCTGAAGCGAGACGACTGGTTCAAGCTGCGCATGCGCAACGACGACGCCCAGGATCTGCTCGAGCGGGCCGCGCGTCAGATCGAGAAGCAGCGCAAGCTGTTCGATACGCGGTTTGAAGAGAAGAAGGGCAAGATCACGCGCGGCGATGACCTCGCACCGGGTGTGCTCAAGATGGTCAAGGTCTACATGGCCGTCAAGCGGCGCATGCAGCCGGGCGACAAGATGGCCGGACGCCACGGTAACAAGGGTGTGATCTCCACCATCGTGCCGGTCGAAGACATGCCTTTCCAGGCAGACGGTACCCCCGTCGATATCGTACTCAATCCGCTCGGTGTACCCTCGCGCATGAACATCGGTCAGGTGCTTGAGACCCATTTGGGCTGGGCTGCTCGCGGTCTGGGCCACAAGATTCAGGGCATGATCGAGGCCAACGAATCATCCGCCAAGGTGCGAAAGTTCCTGGGCGAGATCTACAATTCGGACGCCGATCGGGTCGACATGAATCAGTTCAGCGATGGCGAGATCGACGAGATGGCGCGCAATCTGAAAGGCGGCGTCCCAATGGGAACGCCGGTTTTCGACGGCGCCGACGAGAAAGAGCTCAAACGCCTGTTGACCATGGCTGATCTGCCCGAATCCGGACAGACCCTGCTCTACGATGGACGCTCCGGCAATGCCTTCGACCGTCCCGTCACGGTGGGTTACATGTACATGCTCAAGCTCAACCACCTGGTGGATGACAAGATGCATGCTCGCTCCACCGGTCCATACAGCTTGGTCACCCAGCAACCGCTCGGCGGCAAGGCCCAGTTCGGCGGTCAGCGCTTCGGGGAGATGGAGGTCTGGGCTCTGGAAGCCTATGGAGCCGCCTACACCCTGCAGGAAATGCTCACCGTGAAGTCCGACGATGTCGCTGGTCGAAACCAGATGTACAAGTCCATTGTCGACGGCAACAACCAGATGACGGCAGGCATGCCGGAGTCCTTCAACGTATTGGTGAAGGAAATCCGCTCGCTTGGCATCAACATCGAACTCGAAGAGTCTTGAGCTCAGGAGGAGTCTGAAAATGCGTGATCTATTCAATCTCTACAAGCGTCAGAATCAGATTTCTGATTTCGACGCCATTCGCATCGGACTGGCGCCGCCCGAGCTGATTCGCTCCTGGTCGTTCGGTGAGGTCAAGAAGCCCGAAACCATCAACTACCGGACCTTCAAGCCGGAGCGTGAGGGTCTGTTCTGCGCGGCGATCTTCGGACCGATCAAGGACTACGAGTGCCTCTGCGGCAAGTACAAGCGCATGAAGCATCGCGGCGTGAAGTGCGAGAAGTGCGGCACCGAAGTCACCCTGACCAAGGTTCGTCGCGAGCGCATGGGGCACATCGACCTTGCCTCGCCCGTTGCCCACATCTGGTTCTTGAAGTCGCTGCCGAGTCGCATCGGCCTGATGCTCGACATGACCCTGCGCGATATCGAGCGCATTCTGTACTTCGAGTCCTATCTGGTATTGGAGCCGGGCATGACCCCGCTCGAGCGCGGCCAGCTACTGACCGACGAACAGTACCTCGAAGCGCTGGAAGAGTACGGTGACGAGTTCGACGCCAAGATGGGTGCCGAAGCGGTTTTCCATCTGCTCAAGAACATCGATCTCAACGGTGAGCTGACCCAGCTGCGCGAAGACATTTCGGCGACCAACTCCGAGACCAAGATCAAGCGTCTGACCAAGCGCATCAAGCTGATGGAGGCCTTCATCGAATCGGGCAACCGCCCCGAGTACATGATCCTCACCGTGCTGCCTGTGCTGCCGCCGGACCTGCGTCCGCTGGTGCCGCTGGATGGTGGTCGTTTCGCGACCTCGGATCTGAACGATCTCTACCGTCGCGTGATCAACCGCAACAACCGCCTGCGTCGCCTGCTCGATCTCAACGCGCCCGACATCATCGTGCGCAATGAAAAACGCATGCTGCAGGAATCGGTCGATGCCCTGCTCGACAACGGTCGTCGCGGTCGTGCCATTACCGGCACCAACAAGCGTCCGCTGAAATCGCTGGCCGATATGATCAAGGGCAAGCAGGGACGCTTCCGTCAGAACCTGCTTGGCAAGCGCGTCGACTACTCGGGCCGTTCGGTCATCGTGGTTGGTCCGACCCTGAAGCTGCACGAATGCGGCTTGCCCAAGAAGATGGCCCTGGAGCTGTTCAAGCCGTTCATCTTCTCCAAGCTGCAGCGACGTGGCCTGGCCATGACCATCAAGGCGGCCAAGAAGCTGGTCGAGCGCGAAGAAGGCGAAGTCTGGGATATTCTCGATGAAGTCATTCGTGAACACCCGGTCATGCTCAACCGCGCCCCGACGCTTCACCGCTTGGGCATTCAGGCCTTCGAGCCGGTATTGATCGAGGGCAAGGCGATCCAGCTGCACCCGCTGGTCTGTACCGCTTTCAACGCTGACTTCGATGGCGATCAAATGGCCGTGCACGTGCCGCTGAGCCTGGAAGCGCAGCTGGAAGCCCGTGCCCTGATGATGTCTTCGAACAACATCCTGTCGCCGGCCAACGGTGAGCCGATCATCGTCCCGACCCAGGACGTGGTGCTGGGTTTGTACTACATGACCCGTCATCTGCCGGGTGCAACCGGTGAGGGCATGTCTTTCTCGAGCGTGGGTGAGGTGCATCGCGCTTACGCCAACCGCAAGATCGACCTGCAAGCCGCCGTTACCGTGCGCCTGCGTGAGCTTCAGATTGATGAAGACGGCAACCGCGAAGAAGTCATCAGCCGGAAAGAGACCACGGTCGGCCGTGCGCTGCTGTGGGAAATCGTTCCGCCCGGCATGCCGTTCTCGGCGGTCAACGAAGTGCTCAAGAAAAAGCAGATCTCGAAACTGATCGACGAATGCTACCGCAAGCTCGGTCTGAAGCACACGGTGGTCTTCGCGGACCAGCTCATGTACACCGGGTTTGCCTATTCCACGCGAGCCGGTGTGTCGATCGGTCTGGACGATCTGCAGGTGCCGCCCGAAAAGGTCGAAATCCTGGAGCGTGCCGAGGGCGAGATCCTCGACATCCAGAATCAGTACGCATCGGGTGTCGTCACGGCAGGGGAGCGCTACAACAAGGTGGTCGACATCTGGTCGCGCACCAACGAAGAAGTCGCTCGCGCGATGATGAAACGCATCGGTAAGGAAATTCGCGTCGATGCCGAAGGCAACGAAGTCGAGCAGGATTCGATGAACTCGATCTTCATCATGGCGGACTCCGGCGCGCGTGGTTCAGCTGCGCAGATTCGTCAGCTCGCCGGTATGCGCGGACTGATGGCCAAGCCGGACGGTTCGATCATCGAAACGCCGATTACCGCCAACTTCCGCGAGGGCCTGAACGTCCTGCAGTACTTCATCTCCACTCACGGCGCGCGTAAGGGTCTGGCTGACACTGCACTCAAGACGGCCAACTCCGGTTACCTGACCCGTCGACTGGTCGACGTGGCTCAGGACCTGGTCGTGATCGAAGACGACTGCGGCACGGAACAGGGTCTGGAAATGCTGCCGATCGTCGAAGGTGGTGACGTGGTCGAGCCGCTCAGCGAGCGGATCCTCGGTCGTGTCGTGGCTGAAGACATCTATCCAGCCGACAGCGACAAGGTGTTGTGCGAGCGCGGTACGCTGCTCGACGAGAAATGGGTCGATCTGCTGGAAGAAAACGGCATCGACCGCGTTCTTGTTCGGTCGCCGATCACCTGCGATACCAAGCATGGTATCTGTGCCACCTGCTACGGCCGCGATCTGGCCCGCGGTATCCTGGTCAACCAGGGCGAAGCGGTCGGCGTTGTTGCCGCACAGTCCATCGGCGAGCCGGGCACCCAGCTGACCATGCGGACCTTCCACATCGGTGGTGCGGCTTCCCGTTCGGTGGCCATCGACCACATCGAGGTCAAGTCGGGCGGTTCCATCCGCTTCTACAACCTGAAATCGGTCGAGAACAAGGACGGCAAGCTGGTCGCCGTGTCGCGGTCTGGCGAACTCTCCGTGATCGACAGCCATGGTCGCGAACGCGAACGCTACAAGATCCCCTACGGTGCAATCGTCAGCGTCAAGGAAGGCGACAAGGTCGATATCGGCCAGAACGTCGCCAACTGGGACCCGCATACTCACCCGATCGTCTCGGAAGTGGCCGGTCAAGCCAGTTTCCAGGACTTCATCTCGGGCGTGACCGTGACCGAGGAAATCGATGACATCACGGGCTTGAGCTCGATGGTGGTGACCGATCCGAAGAAACGAGGAAGCGAAGGCAAGGACCTGCGTCCGATCATTCGCCTGATCGACAAGAAGGGCAAGCCGCTCAATATTCCGAACACCGAGCAGCTCGCCCAATACTTCCTGCCGGCCGGCGCCGTGATCAACGCCAGCGATGGCCAGGAAATCCGAGTGGGCGACATCATTGCGCGTATCCCGCAGGAATCATCCAAGACCCGCGACATCACCGGTGGTCTGCCGCGCGTGGCCGATCTTTTCGAGGCGCGCAAGCCGAAGGAAGGCGCCATTCTGGCCGAAGCCTCCGGTGTGGTCAGCTTCGGCAAGGAAACCAAGGGCAAGCAGCGTCTGGTCATCACTGATGAGACCGGCGAAGCCCATGAGGAGCTGATTCCGAAATGGCGTCAGGTGCTGGTCTTCGAAGGTGAGCACGTGGAGAAGGGCGAAACCGTCGTTGACGGCGAGCCAAACCCCCACGACATCCTTCGTCTGCTGGGCGTTGAGCGACTGGCTGATTACCTCGTTCAGGAAATTCAGGACGTCTATCGACTCCAGGGCGTGAAGATCAACGACAAGCACATCGAGGTGATCATTCGCCAGATGCTGCGCAAGGTCGAGGTCCTGGACGGTGGCGAATCGAAGTTCTTGCGTGGCGAGCAGCTCGACGCGATCCGCGTGCGCGAAGAAAACGAGCGCCTCGAGGTCGATGGGCTGCGCCCCGCCAAGCTGCTTCCCGTCTTGCTGGGCATCACAAAGGCCTCGCTGGCAACCGAGTCGTTCATTTCAGCGGCCTCTTTCCAGGAGACCACCCGCGTACTGACCGACGCTGCCGTTCGCGGCACCGTCGACAACCTGCGCGGTCTGAAGGAAAACGTCATCGTCGGTCGCTTGATCCCCGCTGGCACCGGGCGTGTCGCCATGGCGCGCCGCCGGGCTGCCGGTGGCGAAGCGCATCAGGACACCGAAGCCGAACTGGCCGCACTGCTCAGAGCCTCCGACGCCGAACAGGCCGAGCCCGAGGCGGAGTCGACGTCCGGCACGGAGTAAGCGAAGCAACGACTGTCGCAATAAGGGCCACAGCCACTGGCTGGGGCCGTTCGAGAAAAAAGCCACCGCAGTTCAACCTGCGGTGGCTTTTTTGACGGCTGCTCGGCCGACCGCAAACGCCACGAGCCCCACAACGCTGATCCCCCTCAACGAATCACACTCAAATTTGCGCTAACGCAAAGATCGGGCCCGATGCGCTCGGGTAAGCTAAGCCTGTCTTTTACTGAAAAAGGTTTCCTGATCGATGAGTCATACTCCGCATGAACTGGCCGATGAATTTCCCGAGCACAAGGACAAGATCCACGAGCTCAAGATGAACGATGCCCATTTCGCCAAGATGTTCGATCGATATCACGAAATCAATCGCGCCGTGCATCGGATGGAAACCCGCATCGAACCGGTCACCGATGAGACCGAGGAGCAGGCGCGTCGCGAGCGCATGCAGCTGAAAGATCAGATTGCGACCTATCTGGCGAGCCACTAGCCAGGGCAGTCCGACCGAGCATGCCTTTCCACGAGCGGATTTGGAGGCGGCATCGTCTGTACCGAAGACGCTGTTTTCAAGAATGCGATGCCGATGGCCCTGAGGCCAGGGACACGGTGGGTATTCCCTGTGCTTTTCGGGTTTTCTGACACTCGTAGCGAACTTGGTCTTGCAGGTTAAAACCATTGGATGGTAGCCTCTCAACAGTTCGAGGGGCAATTTCTTAATAGAGGAACAAGCTCTTGCTGAGCTTGCTTTCGGTGGTTTTTCTGCAACATTCAGGCGACACGCGCTCGTCCCACTCACCTAGAGAGCCCTGCGGGCATGTTTGCTTTGCCACAATCGCACTGTGTTTAACGGGTGCTTCCGCGGCGCAGACAACCCATCATGTCGATGCAAATGGAACTGTGCCGGGTGCGTTCTCGACGATCCAGGCGGCAGCGGTCATCGCGCAAGCAGGCGATGTCGTCATCATTCATGGCGGGATTTACCGCGAAACCGTAAGGCCTGCAAACAGTGGATCGGCGTCTGCGCCGATCGTTTTCAGGGCGAACGAGGTCGACGGGGTGATCGACGAGGTCGTGATTCCCGGGACTGAAGTACTCGCTCCGCAACCACAGGATTGGCAGGACGAGGGCGACGGTGTCTACTCGGCGCCCCTTGCAAGGGATTTTTTTAGCAGGGCCATGCCAGGGACTGGAGTCCATGAAGACCTCTATGACGGGTCGGTACAAAACCAGGCCAATCAGGTCTTTTTCGACCGCGAGATGCTGCTCGTTGCCCGCTGGCCGAATGATCTCGAGCGAAACCCGAGCTATCCGAGAAAGGGGGTTCTCGATGGCTTCGTGAGTCGCAGCGGTCGGGATGGCGACGGCTGGTATACGGGGATCGTGTCCGATAGCGATCTGTCGGGGATCTTCGATCAAGACGAACTGGTCGGAGCAGAGATCTACTTTCAACCCAGTGACATCGGTGAATGGAACTGGGCCTTCACCGGGTATATCTCCGAAAATGAGGGTTCGACTCTGACCCTTCGTACGCGCGGCAACGGCACGGACGTCAACGAAAACAACTATTCGGATGAAAGTCGCTTCATCCTGTATAACGCCATGGCCCTGCTGGACGTCGAGGGTGAATGGTTCCATGACAAAATCAGTGAGAAGCTGTACCTGATGCCGCCGGGCGGCGTTCATCCCGCGGGGCGCGTTGAGGTCAAGAAGCGTTCCTTTGCCTTCGACCTCTCCAATCGCCAGTACATCACAATCGAAAATTTGAAACTCTTCGCAAGCACGATCACAACGGATATGAACTCAGGTGGTGATGGCGTGCCCTACGGGTCGAGTGGTCAGCCCAGGTACCCCTGGCGAAACGCCGCCTTCCCCTGGCGCAACGACTACGATCCTTACCATCGTGAAGATTTCAACGACGCCCCATCTCGTGGCGTCATTCTGGACGGTCTGGAAATCCTTTACCCGACCCACTACACGGACATATCGGGTCATTTCAATAACCAGTGGTGTCAATCGTCTGGCGTGGTCCTGAGCGGCAAAGAACACGTGATGAGAAACTCGCTCATTCGATATTCAGCGGGGAACGGGATGACGCTGGTGGGTCGCCGCCATCGTGTTTATGACAACGAAATTTACGATACAAACTACAGGGCCACGAAATGTGCTGCTGTGCACTGCGGCGTTACCGATCGTGGCTCTTCGGATCACGAAATAGCGTTCAATACGATTGCTCGCAGCGGAAAAAACGCGATCGATGTTTCAATGTACTATTCGACGCCTGAACAGGCTCACGATTGGCGAGGCCGCGTCCACCATAATGCCATCAGCCTGTTCGCTATCCAGGACGGCGACTCGGGTGCAATCTACTCAGGTGGTACGCATCGCTTCGTCCGAGTCGATCACAACTGGATTCATGACGCGGAACAGAACATCGATGGCGTCCCGGGCCACGGGAATTTTACCGTGGGCGGTGTTTATCCTGATTTCGGCAGCGACATTATCATCGATCACAACGTGATCTGGAACGTCGAGTGGGCGGTTCACGTTCAGGCCCAGCGAAAGGAAGGCAATGAGTTTCGCGACGCCAATTATTTGATCTATAACAATACGCTCAGCGTCAATCGGAGCAAGCCGTCGATTGGCTATGGCCCCTTTGGAATTGTGACCAACAACAATGGTATGGGCTCTGCTCAGCAAACGGCTCAGAAAGGGTCGTCGGTCATGAACAATATTATCTTCAATGCAGACGACGCACCCGGCTACCAGCCAATCGACAATGAAGAGATCCGCTGGCCCTTGGCAAACATCTTCGATAACCTTCGCTGGGACAATGTGCCGGAAAGCCCGACGGATCCTGAATTCATCGAAGTGGATGGGGTGGGTTATCAGCTTTCCCAGTTCTCCATTGCCCGCGGCTCAGGTGCAATCATTGAGCCCAGCGATTTGACCCTGACAGTCGAGGTCGGAGGCCACTCTGAAACTTTCCTGGTGCCTTTCTATCGCGACGATGACGACGGAATGATCGATCAAGGGGCTTATCAGTATGGTCAGGTTCCTTGGGTTGCGGGTCGTCGTACGTCACCGATTGCTGATCTTGTTTTCTCTGACAGATTCGATTTAAATTCGATTGAGAGGTGAATCATCGGGAGCGGGGCATCCGCTTGTCTTCAAACAGAATTTGGAAAAAGTGATGTAGGCGCATACGCTTGTTGATCATCGATTCCGCCGCCGCCAGTCTTTCAGGCCAGGGAACATTCACGTCCACGGCAAAATCTTCCCAATTGGTCTTTACCCAGGGTCCGATTGATCGATCGGCACTGGATAGTATTGTGAAAAAGCGTTGCCTGCCGTTATGATCCAATTCTTCCAGCGACGGAATCAGTAAACATCAGCAACGCTTTCGCCATCATCTCGCTCGCCAGCATCCTGGTCATACTCATCGCCCTGGGGGTGTTGGAGACGCTCCTGCACCGTCGCGTTCTCGCTCAATTGCCGGTCCGCATTCACGTCAACGGTACACGCGGAAAGACCAGCGTGGTGCGTTTGATCGCAGCGGGTCTGCGTGCCGGCGGCAAGCGCGTCTGTTCGAAAACCACTGGGTCCTTCGCGGCCGTCACCGGCCCCGATGGCGAGGATTACCCCCTCCACCGTCCCAATCAGCCGAACATCATCGAGCAGATGCGTGTCATGCGCCGGCTGGTCGGGTTTCAGCCGGAGATCGTCGTCATGGAGTGCATGGCGCTTCAGCCTCATTTTCAGGCCCTGACCGAGCAGCAGATGGTCTGCTCGACCCATGGGGTTATCACCAATGCCCGCGCGGACCACCTTGACGTGATGGGTCCGGGCCCTCCAGACGTAGCGCTGGCGCTCGCCGGTACCGTGCCTTTCAATGCCCATCTGTTCACCGCCGAGCGCGACTATATCGATACCTTCACCATGGCGGCAGAAGACCGGGGGAGCGAGGTGCACGCCATAACCCTCGAGGATGTGAACGGCGTTACCGCTCAGGAAATGGCGGCGTTTCGCTACGCCGAACATGCGGAAAACGTGGCGCTTGCTCTGAGCGTGTGTCGGGCCTTGGGCATTGAGCGCTCGGACGCGCTGCAGGGCATGCAGGCCTTGGCACCCGAGGTCGGTGCTACCCGCGTCCAAACGGTCGATTTCTTTGGTCGCGACATCATCTTCGTCAATGCGTTTGCCGCGAATGATCCCGATTCGACCAAGATGATCTGGGAGAAAGTGGTGGACCACTATGGCGAGGATCGCTACAAGGTCGCCGTGGTCAACTGTCGCTTCGATCGCCCGCAGCGTTCCCAACAGCTGGCCGAGGTCGCCGGACAATGGACACCGGCTGATCACTACGTGCTGATGGGTTCCGGGACGCTGCTGTTTGCCAGAGCTGCTGTGGAGGCGGGCATTGCGCCTGTTCAGATGACCGTAACCGAGGGTCTTGATCAGCACGAATTGTTCGAGGTCGTCCTGGAGCACACATCAGGTGCTGCACTGGTCGTCGGCATGTGCAACGTGCACGGTGGCGGCGCTGAATTGGCCAGGCAGTTCAATAACCGCGCAACAAGGAGCCAACCCCTGTGATTCTGCTTAATCTGCTGGCCGTGTCGATCGGCATCGGTCTGCTTGTCACGCTACTGCTAGTGGAGGTTTTTGGCCTCGCGGCCGGTGGCCTGGTGGTGCCAGGATATGTCGCGCTCAAACTACTTCAACCCTGGAGCGTGGCCTTGACCCTGACTGCGGCCTACATCACCTATATAGCCGTGCGCACCTTATCGAGCTTCATGGTCGTGTACGGCCGTCGAAAGACCGCCCTGATGATTCTTTTCGGCTATCTCACCGGTGCCCTGATGGACCTCGGCCTTGGGGGTGTGATGAGCTTTCCTTCGGGCGCTGGAGAGTCCGCCAGCTCCACGCAGTTTTCCTATTTCGAACTGAGCGTCATCGGCTACATTATTCCTGGGCTGATCGCGATCTGGTTCGAGCGTCAGGGCGTGTTGAAAACCCTGGTTGGACTGATCGTTTCCTCCGTGCTGGTCCGTTTGATCCTCGTTGTCATCATGCCTGACATCCTAATGACCTACGAAGCCGAGCAGGCGCTGAATCGGGCTGATCTGAGCACGGTCCTCGAGAGGGTGTTCGAATGAAACCACGCGGACAAAAGCTTTACTGGCGCCCATCCTCGATACCCAACAGCGCCCTGCTGTTGCTGGCCGCTGCCGCAATTGGTGCGCTCCTCGTGGTCGAGACCTTCACCCGAGAAGATACCTCGGGCTATTACAGCGAAATGCTCGATGCATCGCGTTTGGTGCAGCAGGGGATTGAGGTTCTGCGTCCGATTCGAGGTCGGATCGAGCCCATCAATCCGGACGTCGATCCGCTGCGCTCGGGCCTTATCGGAGTCGCAACCTCACCCTTGACGACCAACAGCGGTGATCTCGAATCCAAGCAGGCAACCATCAATCCCAACTGGGCCGCTGTGGTGATTCGACTTCTCGTTGAGGCGGGCGTTGCGCCTGGCGACCACGTGGCGGTGGCCGTTTCCGGTTCCTTCCCGGCACTCAACCTGGCGGTTTACGCTGCACTCGAGTCAATGGACATCGAGGCTGTCACCATCGTTTCCGGCTCGGCGTCGCAGTGGGGCGCCAATGTGCCGGGCTTTGCGTGGCTGGACATTGCCCACGAGCTCCGCCAGGCCGAACTGATCGATATGCAGGCCGAGGCCGCAACGCCGGGTGGGATCGAGGATCGTGGTATTGGACTCAACGACGCGGGCCTCGAAATGATTCGGCGGGCAGCAGAACGGGCCGGTGTTGAACTGATGGTGCCTGACAGTTACGAGGCTGCGGTCGCAGAGCGTATCCGCATCTACAATCAAGGCGCTGGAGGCGAGCCGCTCGCGGCCTTGATCAACGTCGGCGGGGGCACGGCCACTACTGGCCCCAATTCCATCGACCATTTTTTCGGTAGCGGCTTGATTCGAACAGCACCCTCGGGCGCGTTTCGAGTCCCCTCGGTGATGGGACACTTTCTGGAGCAGGGCGTGCCGGTCATCAACTTCTCTGGCATTCGCAACCTGACCACACGACACGAGCTGCCCTATCCCCCGGAGCGCATGGAAAGCATTGGTTCCGGTGGCGTCTATCGCGCCGAATCCTACCGGCGTTGGCTGGCGGTTCTGATGATCGGCTTGCTCCTCGGGCTGACCGCATTGATCATGCGTTCGGCCAACATTGCTCTGGCGGTCGGCCAGTCGGCCCAGCAGAAAGATGCGATGAAACCCAAGGTCTGATTGTTAAATAACGGCCAAACGAAAACGACTTATTGACCGACACCCGGCTTCCTTGAACTGCTGGCATCGACTCCTATCCGCCCCTGAAAGCGCCGGGGCAGGTGGGGATGAGATCCGGCAGTTCGTCGGAGCAGTCACTGGATTCTGTTTGAGCCGCAGCAATCAGTGTGAGTATCATCTAGCCCTGCCTTGTCACGACTAGACCATGGACGCAGCACGTTTTCGCACGATCGAGCAGGCCTTTGAAAAAGCGCTGAATCTCAATGCTCCGGAGCGGCAGCGGTTCCTGAGCCAGCTCGCTGAAGCGGATGCCGATCTGGCAGAACGCGTGCAAGCGATGCTCGATGCCGATGAGCGCATCAATGATCCGCTCGACCAGGCGATACGCAATGAAGGCAGCAAAACCGAACAGGCCTTGCCCGAGCAGATCGGTCCCTTTGACGTCCTGCGCAAGCTGGGCGAGGGGGGCATGGGAGTCGTCTACCTGTGCAAGCGCGCGACCGAGGAGTTTGAACAGCTTCTGGCGGTCAAGCGACTGAACGCGACGATGGACTCCGAGCTCGCTCATCAGCGCCTGCGGGTGGAGCGGCGCGTGCTGGCGTCCCTGCGGCATGCCCACATCGCCCAGTTCGTAGACGGTGGTGAAGATTGCGACGGCGCCCCCTTTGTCGCCATGGAGTTCGTCGATGGCGAACCGATTGATGACTATGTTCAGTCCCACGACCTGCCGCGAGCGGACCGGGTAAGACTGTTCCTCGATCTTTGCGGTGCGGTGCAGTTCGCGCATCGTAATCTGATCATCCATCGCGACATCAAATCGGCCAACGTTCTGATCCAGTCGGACGGCAATCTCAAGCTGCTGGATTTTGGTATCGCCAAGCTGATCGGCGACGATCGCCAGGGCTTCGATGAAACCGTCATGACCGTGGCCGGGGCCATGACGCCGCACTACGCCAGCCCGGAGCAGATTCGCGGCGAGTCCGTCACGCCCCTGTCCGACGTCTACTCCATGGGCGTGCTGCTCTACGAGCTGCTCTCGGGCCACCGGCCCTACGACATCCAGACCCGCCGCCCGACCGAGATCGAAAAGATCATCTGCCTGACCGAACCGGCCCCGCCCATGCCGACGGCGCGTGGCCGCGAGGGCGACCTGAACAGCATCGTCGCCAAGGCCATGCACAAGGAACCTGCCCGCCGCTACCAGAGCGCGGGCCAGCTGGCTGAGGATCTCCAGCGCTGGCTGGAGGGCCGGGCGGTGGAGGCGCGACCGGACTCGTCGGCCTATCGCCTGTCCGTGTTCGCCCGACGTCATCCGCTGGGGCTGGGATTGAGCGCCTTGATTGCGGTGATGCTGGTCGGCTTTTCCGGCGCGATGGCCTGGCAGGCGCATCAG
>JGI12210J13797_10043026_pt1 | contig 20160 bp, 24 predicted proteins | sample ElkSlonscriptome_3_FD_13797 | JGI IMG/M metagenome (IMG submission 13797)
CTGCTCAGGATTTCCTATGCGGTGACGAAGCCCCTGCTCTCGAATCAGAATGATCGCTTTTACCAGTGGGAGTGCATCGCTCGTTCCAAGGATTGGAACTTGTCCTCTTCCACATTTCCGAGGAACGCGAGGGTGAGGTGAAGGTTTTCGGGTTTTACCCATCGTACATCTGCGCCGGTCATGTTCAATTTTTCGATTAGGGACGCCAGCTTGTTTTTGATGGTGTCGCCCAGATCGAGGGCAATGAATGCACGTATAGTTTGCATTTGAAAACCTTTCCGGTGTAAAGCACTATGCTAATCATCATGGTTGAAATAATCAAAGGCGATATCACCGAAATAAAGGTGGATGCGATTGTCAATGCTGCCAATCAGACCCTGCAGGGTGGCGGTGGTGTTGACGGGGCTATTCATCGTGCTGCCGGACCGCGCCTCAAAGCAGAGTGTGCGATGGTCGGAGGGTGCCCAACGGGTTCAGCCAAGCTGACCGAAGGCTATGATTTGCCGGCGCGTTTTGTTCTTCATGCCGTGGGTCCCGTCTGGCGCGGCGGGGAACAGGGCGAGGATGAATTGCTGGCTTCCTGCTACCGCGCCTGCTTTGCGCTCGCTGAAGAACACCGCATCAATTCAATCGCCTTTCCCTGCATCAGCACCGGCATATATGGGTTCCCGTTTGAACGGGCATGCGGCATTGCGCTGAGCGAAATTTTCCGGGCGCTGGATGAAGGGAGTCGAATAAAGCAGGTTTTCTGTGTCTGTTTTTCGGATGAAGATTTTGAGAGCTATCAACGGATGTTAAGCACCTTCGGGCAGTAGCTCATCAATCTCGCCCGACTCAATCATCGGTTCCAGTTTGCGCCATCCACCAATATATTGATCACCGATAAAGATTTGCGGCACGAACTCCACCGATCCGCCGCAGCGGCGATACATTTCGCGGGTGTTATCTGAATCGACGAATTCATCCGCGTCGGGGTCGTATTCGATGGCGTAGGCGGTGAAGGTAACGCCGCGTTTATGCATAAAATCGATGGCTTTGGTGCAGAGCCCGCACACTTTGGAATAGTAAATATGAATGTCGGTCATTGGGTTACCACTTTAACATTAAGCCAATATTATAAGACGCACCATCAAAGTAGTTTTCTTCGAGGTCGTAGTAGCGAACTTCAGCCAGTGCCCCAAACCAAACGAGGGTGGCCTCAATTCCAACCTGAGCGAACAGACCGGAAGAGTCATCCAAGTTGCCAGCTTCAGCATCTAGAAAATAATATCCGGCACCCACGCCTGCATAAGGTGAGATCATGAAGGGCAGGCGTACATTCAGTGATATATCCAGCGGAATCATATCGGTTTTGATATCATCGAAGCGCACATAACCGCCACGCCCTTCGATTGCACCGAATCCCAGAAACGTTTTTTTCAGCCGCAACCCGGCACCTGTACCTTCGGTTTCTGCATCCCAGTACGTCCCATATGCCGAGAGACTGGTGTCGGCCAGTGCGTATCCAGCGATCAGCAGGGTGGAAATAAACAGTAAAAGTTTTTTCATCGTGGCATACTCCATAATTCCATTCCATAAAAGCTATCCAATACTGGGATGGGCGACAAGATAACGTTTATGAAAGCTTCAGAGCTGATAGGTCGAGTTTTCGGTCTTTGATCGGCCTCCTTTTTACCGGAATGGCAACGATTAGCCTTTATTTTTGCGGCTTTAAAATGGAGTATCCTAGGGTTTTAGACATTTTCAGAGAGGAAATTACGCATGGCAGGGAAGCATAAAGGACTGGGGCGGGGGCTGGATGCGCTCATCAAAGATGGCACGAGCGCCAAAAAACAAGCGGTCACCCAGAAAGCGCCGGTTAAAGCGGTTGCGAAGGCTGAGCCCGCGGCGGGCGGTGTGCGGGAAGTGGCCGTGGCGAAGGTGGTGGCCAGTCCGTGGCAGCCGCGTTCGACCTTTGATTCTGAGGCGCTGACGGAACTCGTCGAATCGGTAAAAGTGCATGGCGTACTTCAACCGTTGCTGGTGCGGGAAGTCGGCTCCAAATTTGAGCTGATTGCCGGTGAACGTCGTTTGCGCGCCTCTCAGGCCGCTATGATGAAAACCGTACCGGTCATCGTGATTGAAGCTTCCGATGAAAAAGCACTGGAAATTGCACTGATTGAAAACCTGCAACGTGAAGATCTTAACCCAATTGAAGAGGCCGAGGGGTATGCGCTGCTCCAGAAGAAATTTAATCTGACGCAGGAGCAGGTGGCGCAGCAGGTGGGTAAGGCTCGGGCATCGATTGCCAATGCGCTCCGCCTGTTGGAGCTCTCGGACGGGATTCGTAAATATGTGGCGGAAGGCCTGCTGTCGGTTGGTCATGCCAAAGTTTTGCTCTCGCTCGAGACCGAAAAGGATCAGGCGATGCTGGCTAAAAAAGCCATCAAGGATGGGATGTCCGTCCGAACCTTGGAAAAACTCGTCAAAAAACTGACCATGCCGCCGAAGAAACCGCGGGCTGAAAAATCGGATTTGCCGAGCGACTATCTGCAGACGCTCACCGATGAGCTGCATCAATTTCTGGGCACCAGTGTTCGTATTGCCCCTTCAAAAACCCTGGCCAATGGAAAAAAGATCAAAGGGTCTCTGGAGATTGATTATCACGATAATGATGAGCTGGATCGCCTGCTCACCATGATCGGCTATGTGAGTGACCTTTAATTATGACCGACCATAAAGCTAATCGAGAGGAGATGGCGAAAGAGTATGACGCCATCAATAATCGTCTTTTTCTGATTCAGATTCTAATTTTAATCGTACTGCTTGCGGCCTATCAATTTTCCGGTGCATCTGCGGCGTTGGCGGATGGGCTTACCGAACGCTTCGGTGAAAACCTATGGTATGTCACCAATCTGGTGTACACCGTGATTTCCGTCTTTGGCTTTGCGGCGTTTATGATGCCGTTCTCCTACTACAGCGGGTATGTGCTGGAGCACCACTATGGCCTTTCAAAAGAGACTTTTGGTGAATGGTTCGGCGATTTTTTTAAGTCGTTGATGATCGATCTAGTGCTGGCCGGCATTCTGTTTTCGGTGGTGTATGCTCTGCTGCGCCTGATCCCGACCTGGTGGTGGCTGGCGGCAGCGGTTTTTTACATTCTCTTTGCCGTGGTTCTTTCCACGGTGGCCCCGGTGGTGATCATGCCGCTGTTTCATAAGTTCGAACCCTTGGAAGAGGGCGATCTGACCGAGGCGGTTCGCAAAATGATGACGCAGGCCGGCATAAACGTGGTGGGGGTTTACAAGTGGGGCCTCGAAGAAAAAACGACCACCGCCAATGCGGCTTTTGCTGGCTTTGGAAAAACCAAGCGGATTATTCTCGGAGATACACTGCTTTCTGGATATTCGCAGGAAGAGATTCTCTCGATACTGGCGCATGAGATCGGACACTATAAAAATAAAGATACGACGCGCCTGATGTTCACCAGTGCCGTGCTCGCATTGGTCGGTTTTTTTGTGGCGCACCATTGTTTGGTTGGGCTGACCCAGATCTTCAATCTGGGTGAGATTTATAACATTGCGGCGGCTCCGGCCTTTATCTTCAGCCTGTTTGTTTTTTCACTGATTTCCATGCCGTTTGCCAATATGCATTCCCGGCGTCGGGAATTTGCGGCCGATGCGTATGCCGTGAAAGAGATGGGCTCCCCGGAATCGCTGGTTTCCGCACTGGAAAAGCTGGCCGACCAGAACCTGTCGAATAAAGAACCGGCTCCCTGGATTGAATTTTTGCTGCACAGCCATCCTTCAATGACTCGGCGTATTGAGCGCGCCCGAAACGGCTGAAGCAGAAATTTAAGACGTTTATGGACAGCCAATCCCATAATGACCGACTGGATCACGTAGAGGGAGGCTTTTTCTCGCGTGAAGCAGTGGGTAGTGTGCCGTGGGTCATCCTCGGCAAGGCCGTGCTGTTTTTTGTCTATTTCGGAATCAGCATGCTCACCGTAAATGGGCTAGGCAAAGAGAAGTTTGGCGTTTACAGCCTGATGACGAATATCTCCGCCTACCTGGTGGTACTCAGCAGTCTGGGGCTCGGAGCGGCGCTGATGCGCTATGTGCCCGAACTTGCGGCCCGCAAAAACCGTCGTGGGCTTTTGCATCTCATGTGGAAGTCGGCGATCCTGCAGCTTTTTGCTGTGTTGGGCGTCAGTTTTATCATCTTAAAATTCAGCGATCCTCTTCAGAAGCTTTTCCATGCCGAGCATGTGGAGCACTTTGATTTTTATCTCAAACTCGCCTGTGGTTTATCCCTCCTGTTGCTGTTAAAGGATTTTGTCGGCACAGTTTTTACATCGATCTATAAGACGCGGACGGTGGCTATACTCTCCATGATCTATGGGTCGTCCTGGCTGATTTTGCTTTATGTCTGGCTCCACTATAAACCTGAAATCGGATCGGTATTTTTTGTACAGATGCTCTCGATTGGTTTGATCTATATCTTCGGTGCCGTGCTGCTATTTAGGTATGTCTACGGCCTGTCCTGGACCACGGACGAGTTTGGAATCGGGAGAAAGCGTACGCTCGCATTTTCTAGTACGGTCATGCTCAGTACGATCCTGCGAATGGTCATGTTTAAATATTCCGAGATTTTCTTTATTGCGGCGGTAATGGGGGCGACGGAGGCGGGCGTTTATGATCTAGGTTATACCCTGCCATATACGGTCATCACGTTCCTTCCGCTGGCTTTGCTGCCGGTGTTTACCTCGGCTTTTGCCGAAGCCTATGTGCGGGATCATAACTGCCTCGGCCTGCTGATCAGCTCCTACTATAAGGTGCTGATGCTGGTTTCGTTGCCGATCGGAATTCTCGGGGCCTTTTTTGCTCCGGCGGCTTATCGCATTCTGTATCAAGACCAAATGTCGGAAGCCGGTGAATTGGCCTCGGCATTCTGTGTCGTCCTGCTGTTGCCCCTCATTTCCATGCCGCTTTCTGCGGCAATTAAGGCCAAGGAAAAAGTGCTCCACATGGTACCGATGCTCATCCTGCAGATTGTCGTGAATCTATTTTTGGACTGGGTGCTGATTGTTCATTTTCGGATGGGCGTATGGGGCGGTATTTATGCCGTGGCCGGAACCTTTGTTCTAACGATACCGTTCCGCTTATGGGTTGTTCGAAATGTATTGGGAGGGATTTATTTCCCGCTCGGGTTTTTTCTGCGGATTACCGTCGTACTGACGGTTCTGTCATTCCTGCTCATGCAACTGAGCGGGAGAATCGAGTTGTTTCACATGTTCGAAAATCAGTGGATTAATATCGGCCTGCTGTTCTTCATCGGAGCACTTTTTTTCGTACTGTTCATGCTCGGTGTTCGATATCTCGGATTGATTAGAAAAGAAGACGTGAAAGATTTCGAGGCTCTGGATATTCCCAAGCTCAACCGGGTCATTCGATATTTGGTCAAATAAAAACCCGCCACGCGGGCGGGTTGCCTTGAGGGCTCGGCCCGCCGATCTTACACGTCCTGCAGCACGCGCAGGTCGAGACCCTCGGTCATGCCATGTGTGTCTTTGCGATACTGGTTCATATGCGGCGCGGCCAGGTGAGCCTGAAGCGCTTCTTTGGAGGCCCATTTTTCGATAACGGTCAGAATCGATGAATCCTTGGATTGTATATCAATTCCGCTATCCGTATCGGTGGTCAGCGTATATTGCATGCAGCCCTCTTCGGCCAGAACGCTTGGGATATTCCGGGTGAAGATTTCAATCAGTTTCTCCCGGTACTCCGGTTTTACTTTAATAAATGCAAGTACATGAATCATCGTTTAATTACTCCGGTACTCTTCGTCATCGAGTGTGGATTTCAACAATTGGCTCTTCAGCCGCTCATATTCGTCGTCGCTGATCAACTCTTTTTCGTGGGCCTCATGGAGGTCCAGCAACTGGCGCCCGACATTCCCTGTGGGCGATCCCGTCATGCGAACCATATTACAGCCGGACAGCAGCGTGACGGCCATTGCGATCACGAGCAGGTCTCTTACATTTTTCATGGTGTGCTCCTTGGGGGGTCTATTCATAAAACTTGGTGATCACATCCCATGCTTCTTCGGCTTTATTGCAGAAGGTGATGATGTCGAGATCGCTGGGGCTGATCAGGCCGCACTCGGCGAGATATTCCCAGTTGATCATTTTTTTCCAATGTTCGGAATCAAAGAGGATGACCGGCATGGGATCGATTTTTCGGGTCTGAATCAAGGTGAGTGCTTCAAACAGTTCATCAAACGTACCGAAGCCGCCGGGGAAAATGACAACCGCTTTTGCGCGTTGGAGGAAATGCATTTTGCGCATGTGGAAATAATGAAATTCAAAGTTCAATTCTGGCGTTACATATGGATTGGCCTCCTGCTCGAACGGGAGCTGAATGTTCAGCGAAATCGATTTGCAGTTGGTTTCGTTGGCACCGCGGTTGCCCGCTTCCATAATTCCACCACCGCCGCCCGTCACAATCACATATTCGCACTCATGGTTGGTTTGGCAGGAAGCACTGACGATGCGGGACAGTTTGCGGGCCTCTTCATAGTAGGGCACGAACGACGCCAGCTTTGGGTTTTTACATTCGCCCTCTGTTTCCGGGGAGGGAATGCGTGCGCTGCCGAACAGGACAATGGTGGATTTTACGCCCTGTTCCTGCATGGTGACTTCTGGATGTAGATATTCCAGCTGCAGCCGCACGGGGCGGCAATAGGGCGAGTTCAGGAAAGAGATATTTTCGTACGCTTTCGGGGGTGCAATCATATGATACTCCTCATCATTATTTACCATTCAGCCATGAAGAAGCACAAACAACGCGAAGACAGCATGATGCAGTTTTGTGTCTCTTGAGCTTCTCTTCGGCCATTAAAATACATTCACTTCAGGTGCTTTGCGGACGGCGGGGTCCACATCAAAAAAGTCATGCGGTTGGAATCCAAATCCGCCGGCAATCAGGTTGCTTGGAAATGCTTCACATTTATTCCGGTAATCCCGGACATTCCCGTTGTAAAAACGGCGCGCCGCTTGGATACGATCCTCCGTATTGACCAACTCTTTTTGCAGCTGCATAAAATTCTGATCCGCTTTCAGATCCGGATAATCCTCGGCAATCGCCATCAGCCGATGAACGCCGCTGACCAGTTGATTTTCCGTGCCCGACTGATGCTGCACGCTTCCGCGATCCGCCTGACACTGGTTTCTGAGCTCGATGATTTTTTCCAGCGTTTCGCGTTCGTGTTTTGCATAGCCTTTTACAGTTTCCACGAGATTTGGAATCAGTTCATATCGACGCTGCAGCTCCGTATCGACATCGCTCCAGGATTCGGAAATATGATTCCGTAGTGCCACTAGCGTGTTGTAGGTCGCAATGACCCAAATCGCAGGCAGTAGCACGACGATGAAAAAAATAACGAACACGATCATGCATTCATCCTATCATTAGGAGGGACGATGTCCTCATCGTCCGTATGTTTCGCAATGGGGGAAGTGGACAGCGGGGACGCTTTCCCTCCACCGAATCTATACACGTCAGTTTGCAAAAAGATACTCCGGCATCAGGGTGCGAATTTTGATCAGGCGGTCAAGGTGGGGGCGGATTTCATCCACGCTTAACGTCGAGTTATATCCAACGGCCAGTTGGTTCTGATCAAGCTCGATGTTGATGCCGGGATGTTGGAGCAGAAATTCAATCATCCGGGCGTTGCAGAAATCGTAGGCAAATTTTTTGTCCTTACAGCGCACGACAAAATTTCGGGAAAATTCGTGAGACTCAAAATCGATATCATCATAGCCCACGGCCTGGGCAATCTTTGAAAAGATACCCTCTTTGGCAATCGTCAATTCCTCGAAGTATTTGGGCAGGGTGAGAATGAAAAAGGAAAAATGATGGTGATGGGTCTGACGCCGGCCTTTGGAATCCGTGGAATAGGTTTCGTAGTGATAATCAAAGGCCGCGATTTCATGATCCCGATACTGACCAGACATAATGTTATAGGCATAGCGATTCGAGCCCTGCCGCAGTTTGTCGAGAAAGCGGTATCGTTCCGCCAGATTATAGTTTCGCTCATGGCGAAAATTTAGGCCAAGCTCCTCGGCCAGCAGGGTCATCGCATCACGCCGCTTTTTCCCGGCATAAAGCCCCCAAATGATCGCGCCGATCACACAGATAAATACAACAATAACGCCGCCCATAAAAATCTCCTAAAAATCGAATTCATTTAAACGGTTCGAAGAGAGAATTCCGATTATAATTTGACGTGATATATGGACTCAGGGTTTTGTAGGTAATAGCACTGAGATCTGCGTGACTCCATACTCTGACTGAATATCCACACGGATTCCACTGTTCCACTGCATATGGAGGATCCCTCTATTTTGACCAATGTAGTCAGGGTTCCCGTATGCTTTCAACACATGCTCTTCTGTACTGCCAATTTTGATGCCTTTGGATGTAGTCCCGTTAAAAGGTTTGTAGAATCGGATGTTCTTGGTGCCATCACCCCGGTAGGTTTCGCTGGTGATACCAAGGTCATGCCAGCTCATAGAGCTGGAGTTGAGTGTGTCGGGCTCGCCGAATTCAGTCACTAATTCGTTGGCCGAGGCACCTAATTGCATTTGATCCCAGCCGACTCCCTCAACGATTATTTTAGGTTTAGCAGGATCAATATATCCGCCACGTTTGAAGACATAATATTTTGGCCTTTTCCCATCGTTAACCACATCGCCCGACATCCATTCCAGGAATAGATAGTCTCTATGATTGATCTTGAGGATCATGAAGCCGGCTTCAGTTTGATCGCCGCTGTGGAAAAGTTTGCCATCTTTCCAGGAAAACCAGGGCTTATCCGTTGTCCCATCTTCCAACAGGTGCAACTGCTTTAAATGAAGTTCACCCGTCCAGGTTGGTTTGTTCGGATCAAAATCGCTGATGTTGCTGACAAAATCTACGGCCGTCCATTTGCCAGCCGGTCCATCGATAACATAAAGCGACCGGTTAAATCCAACAGGAATCCGGCGTCGTGGGGTATTGGGTTGGGACACGCCGGCCGCTGGGGTTTTTGCCGGCGGTGCTTTTACTGGAGTAACGGCTTTCGGTTTAGAGTCGGGTTCCGGTTCAGATGCAGTCATCCAATCACTGGAAAAAGGGTCGGCCAACCATATGGCGATAAACAGGACCGCGAGGATTCCAATGCTGGAAAAGAATACAATTTTCCGGCCCGGAGAAAGTGAATGTTTTGTAGACGATGAGATTAGCGGGGCCGATCCATAAGATTCCGGGGGATCGAGCTCTGCGATGATGGCTTCTAGCAATTCAGAAGATGGAGTGCCCTCGGCTCGCGATTCGAGCGCATCGTAGATGTGAGTTTCCAATGATTGGAGAATTTCGCGCTGTTCATCGGGTGGCAATTCTCCGAGATGGTTCTGTACAGTACCGATGTGTTCATAAATGCGGGTTTTCAATTCGATCGGAATATTCATTCTTCCCCTCCGGGCTTCTCGTGTTGAAGCCGTGCAATGCCTAGATTCAGACTTTTCCAATATACGTTCATTTCCTGGACGCGCTGCCGGCCGAGGGCCGTCAGCGAAAAATAGCGGCGCGGCGGACCGGAGCTCGATGGTTTGACCTGTACTTTTAAGTAGCCGTCTTTTTTCAGTCGCGAAAGAATCGGGTAGACCGTGCTGTCGGTTACCACCAGCTCCTCGATCTTCTGCAGCGATTGGAGGATTTCATAGCCATAGCTTTCGCCATGCTGCAGGAGATTCAGGATGCAAAACTCCATCAGCCCTTTTCTAAGTTGTGTGACCCATGTGCTCATCATTTAATCCGGTACTATGTAAAGCAGTATACCGGATTGCAGAGTAGTGCAAGGGATTTTTAGTGAGAAACGTTTACTTCGCGGCGGAGGTAGGAAATATTTCCTGCCCCATGGATTTGAAACCCTTAACATTCGGCTCAGTCACGATCGACTATCCCGTCGTGCTCGCCCCGATGGCGGGCTACACGGATGCGGCGATGCGCACCCTCTGCTTGGAGCAGGGCGCGGGTGCGGTCTATACGGAGCTGACGAGTGCCGAGGGGATTCGCCGCGATTCGCAAAATACATTTGCGGTGCTGAAGACGTCGGGCAGTGAGCATCCAATCGCCGGGCATATTTTCGGTCGCGACCCGGAGTCGATGGCCGAGGCGGCAAAATATGTGGAGCAGACCGGTCAGTTTGATTGGATTGACCTGAATTGCGGCTGTCCCGTGAAAAAGGTCGTATCGCGCGGAGCCGGCGCGGCGTTGCTGAAGGATCTTCCAACCCTTGGAAAGGTGATTTCCAGGGTTCGGAAAGCGGTGTCGTTGCCGTTGTCGGTAAAGACGCGGATTGGATTTAATCAGGATTCGGCGGATCATCTTGAAATTGCCAAAATCGTTGAAGAGAGCGGCGCGGATATGATTGCGGTGCATGCGCGTTTGGCCAAAAATTTTCATGGGGGTGATCCGGATTGGGCGAAGCTGGGCGAAATGAAAGAACAACTGAATATTCCAATCATTGGAAACGGCGGCGTCCAAGGTTTGGAAGATGCTGAGCGCATGGTGAAGGTTTCCGGTGTTGATGGGGTGATGATCGGGCGCGGCGCGATCGGGAATCCTTGGATTTTTGATGCTATTCGACGGGGTCCGCTAGAAGCGGGCGATACAACAGCTGTACCGCCTGCTTCCAGCAGGCTTCTAGAAAAGCGGGATATGATGGCCGAGCACCTGAAGCGGCTGGATGAGTTGAATACCATGAAGCAGCGGGATTCAGATGGGCCGCATAAATATAGCCCCGAAGAGGCGGCCTGTATTCAGTTCCGCACCCATATTCCCTATTATGTGAAGGGGATGTTTGATAAGAAGCAGTTACTGATGAAGCTTGCACGCCTCATGACCGTCGAGGCCATCATGGAAGAAGTGGAACTGCTTATAGAAAAAAACCTAAATCCTTGCAGTGGCGCAGAGAGCGCAAAGGGATAAATAACTCAGGCTTTGCGGGCTCTGCGGCTCTGCGAGGAATAATACAGAAGAAAAGTTTGGTGAATGATGAGTGAAGAACTTGAAATGAATGTCGGAACACAGCCGCTGGATGCGGTGATGACCGAAAAGGGCATAAAGAATAATGATCTCGTTGCCATCGCGCCTGCGGGATTTATTAATCACAAGCAAATCCAGAAGGGCCGGAAGGGCCGCCGGTTGACGATGCACATGCAGCAGAAGATTCTCGATACGCTCAATATCTACAGCGCCCCGGAATCCTATGAATGGGCAGATCTGTTCACCTACCGTGGGAAAAAACCGCTGTAAGGAAATCCTTTATTCTACGATCTAAAAGCAGCGAATAACTTATTATTCGCTGCTTTCTGTTTTTTAATGGTTGAAGTCTGGGTAGAGTTCTTTCCGACGGGGTTATGACCTCGCAGAGGTGCGGAGAGCGCAGAGCTGTTTCCCTCGAAACAGAAACGAACCACCGGTGGATGCGGTCCGCCATAGTATAGATATAGATTAAAATACTCTGCGGGCTCTGCGCCTCTGCGAGGAATAACCTGCAGTTTTGGTATACTCAATTTAGTTTTTAGCTCTGTGATGGAGAGGTTATATGGCGAAGCAATGGATTAAAGTGGCGGGCGCGCGGGAGCACAATCTGAAGGATGTGCACGTTAAAATTCCGCGCGATGAATTGACAGTGGTGACGGGGCTGAGCGGCTCGGGAAAATCGTCGCTGGCCTTTGATACCATTTATGCGGAGGGGCAGCGCAAATATGTGGAAAGCCTTTCGGCTTATGCGCGCCAGTTTCTTGGTCAGATGCAGAAACCGGATGTGGACTACATCGAAGGCCTTTCGCCAGCCGTATCTATTGAGCAGCGAACGGCAGGATCGAACCCGCGGTCGATCGTTGCGACGACGACTGAGATTTATGACTATCTCCGCCTGCTGTTTGCCAGCATTGGAAAATCGCATTGTTATACATGCGGAAAACCGGTGACCAGTCAGAGCGCTGAAGAAATCGTTGAACAGCTGATGCAACTGCCGAAAAAAACGAAGCTGATGATTCTGGCGCCGTATGTGCGCGGTCGGAAGGGTGAGCATGTGGAGGTGTATGACACAATCCGCAAACAGGGTTTTGTTCGGGCTCGCGTCGATGGCGAGACCTATGAACTTGAAAACCTTCCGAAGCTGAAGAAAACGTATAAACACACGATTGAAGCGGTGGTGGATCGATTGGTGATTTCTGACGATATCCGCAGTCGTATGACCGATTCGGTTGAACTGGCTCTGGGCGAAGCTGAGGGCATGGTGACGGTGCTGATTGCGAATAAGGATGGAGATTGGGACGAGCGGCTCTTTTCCGAGCACAACGCATGCCTCGATTGCGGGATCAGTTTCGACAAATTGGAGGCGCGGCATTTTTCGTTTAACAGTCCGTATGGTGCCTGTCCGACCTGCCATGGTCTGGGCACCCAGATGGTTTTCGATGAAGATCAGGTGGTTCCCGACAAAACGAAGTCGGTGGAGTCGTGCGTGCATCCGTGGCGCTATGGCGGGCGTCGCATGATTATTTACCACAAAAAACTGCTGCAGGCCGTAGCGACGCTGAATGGATATGATCCATCAACGCCGTTTAATGAGTTGCCGAAAAAAGTGCAACAGCAGATTTTTCATGGCACTGGCGATGAGGATATTGAGTATTACATGCGCCGCCGGTTGATGAAAAAACCGTTCCGCGGGGTTTTTGATATGTTGCATGAGCGGATGGAAAACAATGAGAGTGAAGCCATGAGTCATTGGCTCCGCGGATACATGAATAAGCGGATTTGCCCGGGTTGTAATGGGGCGCGTCTTCGTCCTGCGGTACTGGCGTGTTTGATGAACGGTCGCAATATTCGCGATATTATTTCGGACTCGGTGATCGATTCGCAGCAGTTTTTCCAATCGTTGGAACTGACGAAACAGGAAGAGCTGATCACCAAAGAGATCCTGAAAGAGATTCGGTCGCGTCTTGAATTTATGGTGAATGTGGGGCTGGACTACCTAAACCTCGACCGAGAAAGTGGAACGCTTTCCGGCGGTGAAGCACAGCGTATTCGCCTGGCCACGCAGATCGGTGCCGGGCTGGTGGGTGTGGTTTATGTTTTGGATGAACCGAGTATCGGGCTGCATCAAAAAGATAATGACCGTCTCATTCATACGCTGCGAGGACTCCGCGATCTGGGCAATACGGTGATTGTGGTCGAGCACGATGAGCAGACGATTCGTACGGCGGACTATGTGGTTGATATGGGCCCAGCCGCGGGACGTCATGGCGGTGAAGTGGTCTTTGCGGGCAAAACCGACAAGCTGATAAAGGCGGATACACTGACGGCGAAATATCTGCGGGAAGAGCTGTCGATCGAAATTCCTGAAAAACGCACAAAACCCTTCAAAGGCTGGATTGAACTGAAGGGTGCGGAAGCCAATAACCTGAAAAAAGTGAATGCCAGATTTCCTCTGGGGCTCTTTACTTGTGTGACCGGGGTTTCGGGCAGCGGAAAAAGTACGTTGACGGACTTTACGTTGAAGCGTGCGCTGGCTCGCCATTTTAATGGGTCCAAAGATGCGCCGGGAAAACATAAGGAAGTGAAGGGGCTGGAACTGTGCGATAAAATGATCGTGATCGACCAGTCGCCGATCGGTCGCACACCGCGATCCAACCCAGCCACCTACACCGGCGCGTTTACGGATATCCGCGATCTTTTTTCCACGTTGCCGGCATCGAAAATGCGCGGGTACAAGCCGGGGCGTTTTAGTTTTAATGTAAAGGGCGGGCGCTGTGAGCGGTGCAAGGGCGATGGTATCCTTAAAATAGAGATGCATTTTCTGCCGGATGTTTATGTGCCGTGTGAGCAATGTGATGAAAAGCGCTACAATAAGGAGACGCTTGAAGTTCATTACAAAGGCAAGAGCGTCGCCGATGTGTTGGATATGACGATTAACGAAGCGCTGGATTTTTTCGAGGCGGTGCCGAAAATTCAACGGAAGATGAAAACGCTTTGTGATGTGGGGCTCGGCTATCTGAAGCTGGGTCAGCCGGCCACCACACTTTCCGGTGGGGAAGCGCAGCGCGTGAAGCTTTCAACCGAACTCAGCAAGCGTTCCACGGGGCAGACGGTTTATATTCTCGACGAGCCGACGACCGGCCTGCATTTTGCCGATGTGCATAAACTGTTGGAAGTCCTGGAACGGCTGCGCGATGAAGGCAATACGGTGATCGTGATTGAGCATAATTTAGACATGATTAAGCGCGCAGACTATATTATCGATATGGGGCCGGGTGGCGGTGTGAACGGCGGGAAAGTCGTGGTGTCGGGCACGCCGGAAAAAGTAGCCAAATGCGAAGGCTCCTTTACCGGCCAGTATTTAAAAGAGATCTTGTGAAACGCACTATGAGTTCCGCCTTCAGGTGGCTTCCTTGAAAAGGCTCTGAGAATGTTTCTGCCAATTAGTGGCTTTCTTTGTGAGGGTAAAAAGTCCTGTGCGGTGCTAGGAACGAATTGCTCCGGAAAAAGTTTATACGCGGCGGAGCTTTTTCAAATCTCGGAAGTTCCGTTTGCGCTGGTTTCGCTGGCTTTAGATTGCGGTGGTATATGTTCTGTACCATGCCATCGAGCAGATTTTCTGCATGTCAAAGCGTTTAACTTTTCCTGAAAAATAAACAAGCCCGCCATCAGGGCGGGCTTGCGGAGTGAAAATTTTAGGGCGTTGGTTAGAACATGTACCGTGCGCCAATCTGAACCTGTGCTCCTGAAATTTCTGCAGTGGCAGTGGTTGTGCCATCATCAAAATTATAGTCTCCTGGAGCGGTGAATGCTTTGAGTTTTAAGTCAATAATCCAATGCTCGGATACTTCGAATCCAGCTCCGGCACCAATCTGAAAAAGAAAGACATTGTCGTCATCTCCCTCGAAATCGACATTCGCTCCGCCCAGTCCAATCATAAGATATGGGGTAACGAAGCTTCCGGTTAGAATATCCAAGTAAGCATTCCCCATTAATGAAAACGTTTGAACATCGCCATCCAAAGGAAGGGTTCCTCCTCCTGAGATATCGAATTCATTCATTTTATTGGCCTGATAGCCTCCAGCGATTTCAAAACGTGCGGGAAATGTTTCCACCCCTTTATCTAGTTTCACACCATAGGCAATTTCGAAAGATCCACCTTGGTCATAGGAAGATTTTCCACTTTCGGTATTTATATTTATATCGCCTTCAGCCAGATTGCCAAATCCGCCGCTCACACTTAGATATTGAGTGACTTCGGTTTGTGACAGCGCAGTTATCGCAGAAAGAGAAAGAATAATTAGTGTTTTTTGAAACATACAACCCCCTGATATTTGATTAATAAATAGACAGAACAATATATAAATTCGAATATGGAAACTTTCAAGTGGGAAGTTGGGTTGTTTTTGAATGGCTATATATGGAGTATTTCAATGCCGAATATGCACAAGGTTGAGGTTAAAGAGAGTTCGATTCATGGGCATGGCGTCTATGCCAAAAAGAAGATTAAGAGCGGGGCCAAGATCGGAACCTATCATGGTGAACTCACCGAAGAAGATGACACCTATGTGCTTTGGATTACCGATGAGGATGACCGGGAGTACGGCGTGGATGGCACGACGGATCTTAAGTTTTTAAACCATGCTCAGAGACCGAATGCGGAGTTTGACGGCGATGAGCTCTATGCTTTGCGCGATATCAAACCCGGTGAAGAGGTTACCTTCCACTATGGGGAGACCTTTGAGGAGTGGCTGGCCTCCATCGTGGATGAGGGTTAAAGCACGTTAAAGCCAAGGGCTTTGCACTTGTTGATTAACTCGCGCGAAGCCTGATTCAGGGTGAGCTGGGTATTATGGAATTCGCGACGGATTCTGTAACTTTTCCTTAATGCATCAAAGTTTCGCGCGCGGTCCACTTCGCAGTGTACTGCGGCCTCGCGGATGAGCCGGTCATCTTCTTCGATGTTGTATACCTGTTGAATGATTTCGCGCAGGATTTCCTCGTCGTCACGCCCTGTGCAGTCCATTTCGATGGACGGTACGTCCGGGGTCGGCAGGGATGCCGCAATATCCCAGGTTTTCGGAATTTCGAAAAAGTTGCAGAGCTCGTTGTAGCACGCAATGGTGCCGTTCAATTTTCCTTCATAGGAATGGCCGGCAATGTGGGGCGAGGCCAGATCTGAAATTTTCACTAGGTCGGTGCGGAAGGCTGGTTCCGGGGACCAAACATCGAGGATGGTCTTGGAGACCATTCCGCTGTTTTTTGCATCGAGCAGGGCATCGTAGTCGCACACGCTGCCGCGAGCGGCATTAATGAAAATGGCACCGGGTTTCATCTGCTCGAAGAAAATCCAGTCGGCCATGCGTTCGGTCGGCCAGGGTTTATGTTTCACGAGCGGCACATGCAGGGTGACGATGTCGGCTTCGGCGAGTACATGTTCCAATGGTTGGAAGTCGGGGTCGGGAGAGGCGGCCGCGAGCGGGGGATCGTTGCGCAGCACATTCATACCCAGTCCGTGGCATTTTTTGATGACGCGGCTGCCAACATTTCCGCAACCGATGACGCCGATGGTTTTGTTTTGTAGATCGTAGCCGTGCCGGTGGCCCAGAGTTAGAAGGCCGGCCACGAGATATTCTGAAACACTGTTGGCATTGCATCCGGGCGCTGCACACCAGTAGATGCCATGGCGCTGCAGCCAGTCGGCGTCGATGTGGTCTGTGCCGGCGGTGGCAGTGCCTACAAATTTTACGGGCGTGTCGTGCAGAAGCTCCGCCGTGATTTTGGTTTTGGAGCGTACGACCAATGCATCGGCATCGAGCAGATTTTCACGTGTGATTTCGCGGTCGGGCAGGATGACGGTTTTTCCGGCATTGGACAGAGCCTCCTGACCCAGGAGCACAGTTTCGGCACAAACAATCTTCATGTACGCATTGTCGGCCTAACGGGAAATGGGCACAAGTTCCAATGTTTGGAAAATCAGCTTTTACGTTGCCTGAATTTTTTTTCGCGCATGGCCGGGTGGTGCTCGGTATGTTGTTTATGCCGGGCATGCGTGGAATTTTTCTTCCACAGGTGCGTATGCCAGAATTTCGCGGTTGCGATGATGATTTGGCAGATTGAAAGGATGGCGGTGATAATGAGGGTTAAAATGCCCTGCTGGCGATAGATGCCAGTGCCTTCGTCCTTGGCAAAGAAGGAGAGGGCAAGCAGGACCCCGACGATTAACGTCATGATCAGCGCTCCCAGCACAACGGGGTGGGGGCGCATACTAAAGTGTGGTACTTTGCCTCTAGACATTTCAAAAGCCATAATTTCAAAAGAATGGTGGGCGAGGAGGGACTCGAACCCTCACGCTTGTGGGCACGGGAACCTAAATCCCGCGTGTCTACCAATTTCACCACTCGCCCGGTAAAAATCGCGGGGAAACATAGACGCAGGAGCGGGGCGGCTCAAGATCAAAACGTGTGACTTTTCCACATCTGTTGTAGTTCGTGGATGGCGAGCCTCGGATCTGGGGATTGGTTGACGGCGCTGACCACGCAGAAATTCGTTGCTCCAGCCTCAAATACTTTAGGCAGATTGGCTGGATGAATGCCGCCAATCGCCACCGAACTAATGGGGATCTCGCGGGCGATTCGTCCGGCTTCTTGGCTTCCAACCACGGGATCGGTGTCCATTTTGGTCTGCGTCGGAAAAACGGGGCCAATGCCGATGTAGTCCGGGGAAAGTTCCAATGCCTGGAGGGCCTGTTCCAAAGAGTGAGTGGAAAGCCCGAATATTTTCCCTGGGGTATTCCACGTTTTTCGGGCTTCGTTCAGGCTGCGATCGGTCTGGCCGAGATGAATGCCGTCGGCATCGCACGCCATCGCGGCTTCCAGACTGTCGTTCATGATGAGGCGAGTTCGGGTTCCGTCCGTGATGCTTTTGATCCGCTTTCCCATTCGGATGATTTCGTCTTGGGAGGTATTTTTCATGCGGAGCTGCAGGTAGCGAAGGTCGGCCTCAACGGCGGCCTCGGCGCATGCTTCATATCCGGCCACCGGATCCGTCAATATAAGGTAGAGTCCAAAATTTTCTTTCATACTGGGGACCTTAGACTAGAGAAGGCTGATGATGAAACGTCTAATTCGTGTTGTTGCTTGGCGATTGGGTGCGGCTTAGAAAGACTGAAATTTATCTACTATAAATGAGTGAAATTTTTATAATGGGCAAACTGGATATTTTCAGGCATTATTAAAACAAATAAAAGGGGATGAAATTATGAAGGGGTTATTACCTATAATTGTTGGACTGTTGGTGAGTGTGGAATCTTTTGGCGCGGGGCTGGTTCAGTATCGCGATTTTCTGAGTAAGGATGGAAAGGCCATTCGCGGGCGGGTTCTTCGCTACGACGCACGAAAAAGTAAAGTTACCATTGAGCGGGATAACCGGAAGGTGTTCACCGTACCGATCTTTGCATTTTCTGATGATGATCAGGAATACATTCTGCGCTGGGAACTAAATAAAGTCTTTCTGGATGACGGCGATTTTAAAATCGATGCGAAGCGCAAAAAATTTGATGAAGAAAAGGGTTCTGGATCAACCTTTTACGGTTATTCGATCGATTCTCGAGAAACCGAGACTTTTGGGTATGAAATCACCTTGGAGAATCGGTCCACCTCACCGCTGGAGGGCCTGAAGGTTGATTATTGTATTTTTTATGAGCAGGAAAATTCAGGTAATGGAAAAACTATTGATGAGGAAGGTGTGCGGTGCGGAACGCTTGATGTGACTTCCTTGAGAGCAAAATCGTCGAAAGAGCTTCTGACGGAGCCTGTTTCGATTTATACCTATGAGTTGGATGCTGATTGGGTCTATGCTGATGGGCGTGATAATAAAATCTCGGGCGATGTGCGCGGCGTTTGGGTGCGGGTAACGAAGGCCTTGGATAATGGCGAGGTGCTTACTCGCGATTTCTGCATGCCGGATAGCCTGAGCAACAGTAAAACCTGGACCACATCCAGTGTTCATGTCGGAAGGAATAAGTAGGGGACTCGTTCAGCTTTCCGGCTGCATGATGCGTGTTGAATTCTTCATGCCTACGCGAGCATTGAAGCTGAGAGTGGGAGGTTGCACCTAGGAGATGGGTACTATGAAATACTATTTATTCCTAATTTGCATCGTATGTACGATGTCGAGCACGGCAAAAGAATTTCGTATTTTTACGGATAAAGAAGGCCGGATGATTCAGGCCAAGATTGTTAAGTGCGATCCGCGCTCTGGAAAAGTGACGTTGCTGCGGGACAACGGAACGAAAGCCACGGTTCCTGCCGCGATTTTCAAAGATTCGGATGTCAGCTATATCAAAGAGTGGATGTCGGCGAGTCAGTTCCAGCTGAACTCCAAGTTTCGGATAAAAACCGATTTGGATAAGGATAAGGTGGATGACAAGACCACTGCGATAACGTATACGGTTCAGCTGGAAAATAAGACCAATATGCTGATCGAAGGTTTGCGTGTTGAATATGCTATATTTGTGAGAGTCGCTGGATTCAATGGCGAAAAGGATAGTGAGAAAATCTATACCGGCACGCTCGACTTTGATTCTATATATCACGGCCAGAAGAAGGAGCTGACGACGGCCAAAGAAGAGCTGAAGGAGACCTACAAGGCGTATACGTATCAAGATACTGAAAGTGATGGATATTATTCGTACACGGTTACGAGAACCGGACAGAAAAAGATGACCGAGGATAAGATTTCCGGTATTTGGTTGAAGGTCTATGGCCCGAAGGCGGGCGGGGAACAAATTGTCCGTGATTTCACCGATTCCCGCGGGCTTGACGAAAAATACACCTGGCCAGCTGATAAATTTAATTAGCTACTGTTGAAGTAGGCGAATTATCTATCATACAGGATGTGTCTTACGTCTGCAATGCTCTCCGTCTGCATCAGCTTGGCGCGGAGCTCGGCAGCGCCGGGGAATCCCTTCGAGTATATGGAATAGTAGCGGCGCAGGATGTGGAAGTTTTTTGAGCCCTGCCAGACGCGGTCGAACATTTCCGTGTGCTTCCAGAGCATCTCCAGCTTTTCTTCTTTCGAGCGCTCGTGCTGC
>JGI12210J13797_11041566_pt1 | contig 20157 bp, 13 predicted proteins | sample ElkSlonscriptome_3_FD_13797 | JGI IMG/M metagenome (IMG submission 13797)
CCCTTATGCCGCGAGCGTTGAGCATTGGACTGGTGCCATCGGTGGAGTGCCTCAATCGCCGAACGCGTGTAACCGCCTCACAAACAGACTGCTGCTTCCCGCGAGGTCCGGATCATGACGTTTTATCTGATCGGCCTTCTTGCCGCCACAATTGTCTTCGTTCTGGTGGCGTCGCGGCTGTCAGTGCACCCGTTCCTCGTTCTCCTGATGGCCGCCTTTGGCTTCGGCATGGCTGCCGACATGTCGCTGGCCTATGTCACCCGCTCCATCGGCCATGGTTTTGCCGGCACCCTCGAAACGGTGGGCCTTGTCGTCGTCGCCGGCGCGATCATCGCAACTTTCGTCGAGCGCTCGGGCGGGAGCCGGGCGCTGGCCGATCTGGTGTTGCGCGTTGTCGGGCGGAACCGGGTTCCGGCCGGGATGACCGCCCTCGGCTATGGGGTTGGCGTCACCGCATCCCTTGAAGCCGCATTCATGTTGCTGGTGTCGGTGGTTCGGTCGGCGGCCCGGGCCACAGGGGGCAAGGTCTCTATCGCGGGGGTCGGGGTGGCGCTTGCCCTCGGGTTGGTGGCGACGCACGGGATGGTGCCGCCGGCGCCGGGACCGGTCACCGCGGCGACCATCCTCGCGGCCGATCTCTGGTTGGTGCTGTTCTGGGGCTTGGTGATCGCTGCCATTGCCGCCGCCGCGGGCTGCTTATACGCCATCTTTGTCGGTCGTTGGGTCCAAGGTGGGGACGGCCAGGCGGAGCAAACGCCGGAAGTGGCGTCTCGCTCCGATGTCCCGAGCGCTTGGCGGACGATCCTGCCCATCGCCGTGCCGATGGCACTGCTGGTGGTCGGGTCCATCGGTCAGTATCCGAACGAACCCTTCGGCGGCGGCTCGGTCCGCGAAATCTTAATGGCCGCGGGACGCCCGACGGCCGTACTGCTCGCCGGCCTCGTCCTCTGCCTAGCCCTGCCGAAGCGCCTGGAATGGACGATAGTGTCCGAGGCCGGCTGGCTGGGTCAGGCGATCCGCAACGTGGCGGCGACGGTGCTGATCGTCGGTGCCGGCGGCGGCTTCGCAAAAGTTCTTCAAAACTCAGGCATCGGCCTACCGGTGGCGGAATTGATTGCCTCCGCCGAGCTTGGCTTGGTTGTGCCGTTCGCCATCGCCGCGCTGATGAAGACCGTGCAAGGCTCGACCATGGTGGCGATCATTACCGCCGCCGGCTTCACCCAGCTTTTGCTGCCCGAGCTGGGTCTCGATGGCGAAACCGCGCGGGCGCTGACGGTCGTGGCGATCGGCGCCGGCGCGATGGTCGTTTCCCACGCCAACGACAGCCTATTTTGGGTCGTCAGCCGGTCGTTCGGCATGACGCCGGGACAGGGCTACGGGCTTTTGACGATCGGGACACTAGTCCAGGGAGGCGTCGCGGCGATCGCACTGTTGCTCATCCAGGCGGCCGTCCTCTGAGAGCACCGCTTTCGTCCGCATGGATTGGCAGCGGAGTGTCTGCGACAATGGGCGGATGAGACAGGTTTTGGTCCCGTTGCTGGTTGCTGTGGTCCTGGCACTTCGTTCGGGCGTGGGTGTCGCCGCGCCGTTGCCCGCGCCATCGGACGTGGCGGAGGATCCGTGGAAGGTGTGCAGACCGGCGATCGCGGCGGCCGAGCGCGCCGCCAAGATTCCGCGCCACCTTCTGCTGTCCATTGCCCTCGTGGAGTCGGGCCGCCGCAACGAGGGGAGGGGTGGCTATGATCCCTGGCCGTGGACCATCAACGCCGAGGAGGCCGGCCAGTTTTTCGAGACCAAGGCGGACGCCATTGCCGCCGTCCATGATTTGCGCGGGCGCGACGTTCGCAGCGTCGACGTGGGCTGCATGCAGGTAAACCTGTATTTTCACCCCACCGCGTTTCCCGACCTTGATGCCGCGTTCGATCCGGCCGCCAACGCCGCTTTCGCGGCGAGATTCTTGCGCTCGTTGTTCAAGGATACCGGATCGTGGATGCATGCCGTTGCCCGCTATCACTCGTCGATCTATCGCAACAACCGGCAATACATGATCCGGGTGATGAAAACCTGGCGCCAGCTCGGCGGTGGAAAGAAGCGATCGCGGTAACATTTGGTTGTCTGTAGATTTCGCAGTACGACAAAAATAACTTCATAAATCTGAAAACAAACAAGCCGCATCCTGACGATACGCTTCTCGCCGTTTTTAATATCGGATGCACGATCCTCCACATGCGTTACGTGATCCGTCACGTATTGCTCGACTATGATCGGCAGAACGGGACATCCCATTTTGCCGATCGGGAAGCCGAAATCCTGTTCCTCCATCCGGCCACGGCTAACCCAGGCCGATATCAGCTACTCAACCCCGGTCCATATGAGCTACTCTCTATCCGTCGACTGTACGGCGGGGACGAGAGATGGCGGGCGAACCAGATGACGAAACCATTATCAACGACTATCGGGCGGTGCTCGAACGGCTGACGCTGAGCCCCGATGAGATCCACGATGAACAGGAGCTCCCCCATCCGCGCCAGCGGATCATCGATTCGCTGTTGTCGGCGTATTCCTTGTCCGGAGGCAGTTCCCATTCGCCGGCAGAGCTTCAGGGCTGGATGCTGACGCTGGCGCAATTTCAGCCGGGCGTCGGCGAACCCATCCGCGATCCCGCCGCCGAAACTGCGCGTCAGATGACCGAGGCCGGGAAGATGGTGGAAGCCGCCGCTCTGCAGCAACTCGCCGACGAAATCGCCGAGGAAGGCGCCGACAAGGGCTGGGTCATCCGCCGCGCCAAGTATCAAGCTAAGGTGGAGCGGGATCGCAACGAACTCATCGGGCTGTTGCAGAACGTCCGTTAGACCCGACGCGGACCGTTGGCATATGAGCATAGACCCGGTATTGATGCGCGTCGAACGTTCACACAATCATTCTCGGGAGATCCCCACAACGTGACCGCCACTCGGCCGACTTCGAAGGCGACGTTCTCCGGCATCCATTGCCGGGACTATGGGTTGCTCCCCGGAATCCATGACGAAATGATGACCCAAGACGGAAGCCTGCGAGAGCATTGGCAGGGCTTCGTCACGGGACTTGAGAAGATGTCGCCCGAGGGGCTGGAAAGCCGATTGCGGAAGGCCGACCGGCTGCTTCGCGAAAACGGCCTGACCTATTCCATCGCCGCCGCGGCGGAGGGGGTGGAAAGGCCGTGGGAACTGGATTTCGTGCCGATGGTTCTGTCGGCCGCCGAGTGGGAGCATCTGCAGACGGGATTGGTCCAACGGGCGCGCCTGCTCAATGCCATCTTGACGGATCTTTACGGTCCGAAGCGGCTGTTGCGCGACAATCACCTGCCGGCGGCGCTGATCTTCGCCAACCCGCACTTCCTGCGGCCCTGTCATGGGATGGAGCCGCGCGACGGCATCTATCTGCATCTGTACGCCGCCGACCTGGGGCGCGGACCCGACGGCCGTTGGTGGGTGCTTGCCGATCGGACCCAGGCGCCGCTGGGCGCCGGATACGCCCTCGAGAACAGGGTCGTCATGTCGCGATCGTTGCGCAATCTGTTCCGGTTCAATCACATCCACCGTCTCGCCGCTTTTTTCCAGGCCATGCACAACGGTCTGATGGCGCGCACCGGCCGTGACGATCCGCGCATCGTTCTGTTGACGCCAGGGCCGAGCGCCGAAGGTTATTTCGACCATGCCTATTTGGCGCGCTATCTCGGCTATACCCTCGCCGGCGGTGCCGACCTGACGGTCCGCAGCAACCGGGTTTTTCTGAAAACCGTGGAGGGTCTGAAGCCGGTAGACTTGATCATCCGCGGCATCGACGCCGAGCATTGCGACTCCATCGAATTGCGCGGCAACCCCGGTCTCGGTGTTTCGGGACTGTTCGAGGCCGTGCGGGCGGGCACCGTGACCGTGGCCAACGCGCTGGGCAGCGGTCTGGTGGAAACCCGGGCTTTCATGGCTTTCCTGCCCAAGCTCTGCCGGGTGCTGCTGGACGAGGATCTGATCCTCCCCAACACCGCGACTTGGTGGTGCGGGCAGAGCGGTGCGCGCGAGCATGTTCTCAAGAACCTCGACCACCTCGCCATCGACCTGGCTTTCGAGCGGCGTCCATTGTTGAGCAAGACCAGCCGGCCTGTGCTCGGCAGCGAACTCGCTGCCAAAGAAATGCGGGCGATCGAGAACGACGTTAGCACCCGTGGGCACGACTATGTGGCGCAGGAGATGGTGTCGCTTTCGACCACGCCGGTCTGGCTCAATGGCGCGCTGCAACCGCGGCCCATGTCGGTGCGAATGTTCCTCGCCGCCGCCGAAGACGGCTACACGGTCATGCCGGGGGGGCTGACCCGAGTATCGGCGACGAGCGATCCTCGGGCTGTGGTCCTGCGGCGCGGAACGGGCTCCAAGGACACTTGGGTGCTGTCCGATACGGTGGTTCCCGCGTTTAGCCTGCTTACCTCGCCATCCAACGCTCCTGCGCCGCGGCGGACGGGTAAGGACATCCCCAGTCACTCCGCCGACAACTTGTTCTGGCTCGGACGCAACGCCGAGCGCGCCGAGGATACGCTCCGTGTCCTGCGCAGCGTGCTGAGGCGGCTGACCGAGGAGATCGAGCTTGAGCATGACTTGAACGCCCTCGAGGGGGTCGTGCGGGTGCTGCTCAAGAAAACCGGCATCCGCCCACCCACCCAGCAGGAGCGCCAGCTTGGCGACACGGTGGCGCTGGAACGCCAAATCCATTCGCTGCTGTACGGACGGGATCGTCCTTACGCGCTGTTGGACACAGCGGGCAACCTGCTCCGGACCGCTGCGCAAGCCCGTGACTGGTTGTCGGCGGAAGCGTGGCGAACCATCAACGGCTTTCATATGAACGCGGCCCGGCCGCCGGCCGGCGCCACCTTGGATGTGGGCGACTCGCTGGAGCGCCTGGACGACGGCTTGCAGATGCTGGCGGCCTTCAGCGGCATGGAAAGCGAAAACATGACCCGCGATAACGGCTGGCGTTTTCTCGATATGGGACGCCGCGTGGAGCGCGCACGTCATTTATCCGGACTAATGAAAAGCCTGTTGGTGGCCGGTGATCCCGAAGAGGACGGAAGCCTTGTTCTGCTTCTGGAATTGGCCGACAGCGTCATGACCTACCGGTGGCGGTATCTCTCGACACCCAGTCTGGCCCCGGTTATCGACCTTCTGCTCACCGACGAAACCAATCCCCGATCCATTGCCTTTCAGATCAATCTGATGGATCAGCATATGAAGGACCTGCCCCGGGATTTGATCCTGCCGGCGCGCAGTATCGAGCAGCGGATCATTCTGTCGCTGCTGACCGACATCCGGCTGGCCGAAATCCCGGCACTCTGCCAGCGGGACCGGCGGGGCCGACGGGCGGAGTTGGCATCGCTTCTCGGTCAAGTGGAGAACGGCATGCCGGAGTTTTCGGAAGCGATCACCCGCAGCTACTTCAGCCATACCGAAGCGCAACGGCCAGCCGACGTTGTTGTCAGGAGCTCGTGAGCGGTGATTTATGACGTCAGTCACCGCACCACATACCGGTACTCGATCCCAGTGTCGTTCTCGCATCATCGCATGCACCTGACCCCAAGGGCGTGCGCGCAACAAGTCTGTCATCGCACGGCGCTGTCGGTGTCGCCCAATCCGACAACGCAAACATCGAGCGAGGATTATTTCGGCAATCCGGTGACCAACGTCACCCTGCAGGACCAGCACAAGGAACTGAGCCTGCACTCGCGGAGCGTCATCGAGGTCAAACCCGCGTCACCACCGGAACCTTCGGGGACCGCGCCTTGGGATGGCATATACCAAAATCTATATGGCGATCCCTCCGATACCGGTTTGGATGCTATTCAGTACGTGTTCAATTCTCCCCTGGTGGCATCGAATTCGGCCTACACCGACTATGCCGCCATGTCTTTTGCCGCCGGCGCGCCGGTCATGGTTGGGGCGCTGGATCTGACGCGGCGGATCTACGAAGAATTCACCTACGATCCTACCGCGACCACGGTGTCGACACCGGTGGATGAGGTATTCGCCGGCCGGCGAGGAGTGTGCCAGGATTTCGCGCATTTTCAAATCGCCTGTCTGCGATCCCTCGGCATCCCCGCGCGCTATGTCAGCGGCTATCTGCTCACTCATCCGCCCGAGGGAAAAGAGCGACTGGTGGGCGCCGACGCGTCCCACGCTTGGCTGTCGGTCTGGTGTCCAGGGCACGGTTGGGTCGATCTCGATCCCACCAACAACCTCGTGGTTTCCGAAGAGCACATTACGGTTGCCTGGGGCCGGGACTACAGCGATGTCAGTCCCATCAAGGGTGCCATATTCGGTGGCGGCGCCCACACCATCGATGTGGCCGTGGACGTGGTTCCGGCAGCGAACGGTTCAGTCGCACGCTAGTTGAGCTGTCGAGTGTGCCCGCCAAATGGCGAAAAATTGGGCGTCATCCTCCGCAAAATGAGAAGTATTGTGCGGTTTGCACAAAAATTCATCAATCGTGTGCGCGTCCATGCACGGATGATACTCCGCCGTAAGAAAAACACCTGCCGAAATGCGGGGGGCGGTCATCTGGCGCGGTTATTGCAAACGTAAAGCGTGATCGAGAAGGCTGGTTGGACGAACAACTGGTAAGTCGATGGCGCGCATGTACACTGAGGATCAGTGGGCGGCAATTCTGGCGCTCGGCGATCGAGTGGATACCCGGCTTCGGGCCGGTGGCGTTCGCCTGACCATGGGCGGCGAGCCCACGTTTGCATCTATCAAAAATCCCCAGGACGAAGAGTGGCGAACAGCCGCGCTGGGTCCCGCGAAAGTCAAACTGGCGGCTGACTTGGCGCGCCGCCTGCGGGCCCGATTTGCGCCGGGCGGGGTCATTCATTTCGGCGAGGGCAAATGGTATCCGGGTGAGCCCATGCCGCGGTGGGCGTACACAGTGTATTGGCGGCAGGACGGCAAACCGTTGTGGCGCAACCCGGGGCTTCTCGCGCTCTCGCCCGGGGCCAAGAAGGCCTCGGCCGTGGACGCCCGGCGTTTCATGAAGAAACTGGCGATGCGACTGGGCATTGAACCCGATTGCGTCCGCAAGGCCTACGAAGATCCGGTTCCCTATCTGGCGCGCGAGCGGCATTTGCCGGAGAATCTGGATCTCCTCAAGGCGACACTGACAGACGAGGACCGGTTCGCCGGGCTGAAACGTGTGCTCAAACACGGAATGGCCAGACCGGTGGCCGCCGTCCTTCCCGCTCAGTGGACGGATGCCGCGAAATCATTCCGCTGGCGGAGCGAGCGATGGTCGTTCAGACGGAAGCGTTTGTATCTCGTTCCCGGAAATCAGCCGGCGGGACATCGGTTGCCGCTCGGGTCGCTGCCATTGGTGCCGGCGGATCTTTACCCCTATTTCAATCCCGCCGATCCGTTTGAGGAACGGCCGCCATTTGCCGAGTACCATTCCCTGGAAACCTCGTCGGGCACAGCCGCGCCGGCACATGGGATGTCGGATTGCGGCCAAACCGGGCTCCACGGTGCCACGGAGCCGGAAGCGCCGGTGCGTACGGCGATCTGCGCCGAGCCGCGGGAGGGTCTTCTCAATATGTTCCTGCCTTCCATGGAGAGCGCCGACGCGTTCGTCAACCTCCTGGCCGCGATCGAGGATACGGCGTCGGACCTGCGTACGCCGGTGCGCCTTGAAGGGTACAGGCCACCCTTCGATCCGCGCCTCAAGTGTCTCAGCGTTACGCCCGATCCCGGTGTCATTGAGGTAAACCTTCATCCGGCCGGCGATTGGGCCGAACTGGTCGACATCAATCTCGGTCTGTTCGAGGATGCCAGGCAAACGGGGCTAAGTGCCGAGAAGTTCACACTTCACGGACGTCATTGCGGAACCGGCGGCGGCAACCATGTCACCGTGGGCGGACCCCGGCCCGCCGACAGTCCGTTTCTGAGGCGGCCGGATCTGCTGCGCAGCGTGGTGACCTATTGGCAGAACCATCCCGCGCTGTCCTATCTGTTTTCCGGGTCGTTCGTCGGTCCGTCGAGTCAAGCGCCGCGGGTGGACGAGGCCCGTCACGAAGCGCTTTACGAACTGGAGCTGGCTTTTCAACAGGTGCCGGATCCCTCCGCCAACAAACCGGTTGAGCCGTGGCTGGTGGACCGGCTGTTCCGCAATCTTCTGATCGATGTCACCGGCAACACCCACCGCGCCGAGCTGTGCATCGACAAGCTGTATTCGCCGGACAGTGCCCAGGGACGGTTGGGCTTGGTGGAGCTTCGCGCCTTCGAGATGCCGCCGGACCCGCGCTTGCTGCTGGTTCAGCGTCTGCTCGTTCGCGCCTTGATCGCGTGGTTCTGGGAACAGCCGGTGGAGCGGCCGTTGATACGGTGGGGCACGTCGCTTCATGACGACTTCATGCTGCCCCATTTCGTGTGGAACGACCTGCTTGCGGTCTGTAATGATCTGGCGGCTGCGGGGATCGCCTTCGATCCCGCGTGGCTGCGGCCGCAGTTCGAGTTGCGCTTTCCGTGTTATGGGAAGGTTGCGGCGAATGGGGTCTCCATCGAACTCCGCCAAGCATTGGAGCCGTGGCTGGTCCTCGGTGAAGAGCCGGACTCGAGTGGAACGTCCCGGCCCACAGACTCGTCGATGGATCGCCTTCAGGTGCGTGTCGACGGCTTCGATGCGGACCGTCATGTCCTGGTTTGCAACGGACTGCAAGTCCCGCTCCGTGCCACCGGCGGGGAGTCGAAACAGGAGCACGTGGCCGGCGTTCGTTTCCGCGCTTGGGACAATCCCTCGGGACTTCATCCGACTCTCGGCGCCACTGAGTCTCTGACCTTTGAACTGTTCGACCGACGGGCGAACGCTTCGCTCGGCGGATGCGCCTATTCGGTGGATGGATCGAAGGCGCACGATTACGAGACGTTGCCCGCTGACGCCGGAGAGGCGGAGGTCCGTCGTCGCGCGCGGTTCCGGGTGCTTGGTCCATCGGAAGCGACCGGCAAAATTCAGATGCCGCTCGAAAGCATGGTTTCTTCCCTTACTCTCGATCTACGGTGGACCTGAGTTTTTACCAGCCACCTATCATTCGTGGTTTATCTTTCTACGCGGTCTGAGGCTCCGCGCTTGCGTCAGCACCCGCGTCCGCCTTCGGCGTCTTTACCCGGTAGGCGATACAGTAGAACACCGGTAGAACAACCATGGTCAACACCGTGCCGACGGCGAGGCCACCCATGATGGCCACCGCCATGGATTGCCAGAACACGTCCTGCAGCAGCGGGATGACGCCGAGAATGGTGGTGCCGGCGGCCAAAGCAACCGGCCGAAGACGCATGACCGCCGAGTCGACGATGGCGTCGTAGTCGCTCTTGCCGGCGTTGAGTTCGATCTGTACCTGGTCTAGCAGCACGATGGCGTTCTTGATCATCATCCCGGCGAGACTCATGCCGCCCAGCAGGGTCATGAACCCGAACGCGATGTCGAAGCCGAGCAGGGCCGCGCTGACGCCAATGAGCACGAACGGAATGGTCGCGATCATGATGATCATCGGGCGGAAGGAATTGAACTGGTTGACCAAGATCAAGATCATGATCACCACCGCCGGGACGATGCCGGGTAGCAGGGCGGCCTGGGAACTGGCGGTGTCCTCGATTTCGCCGCTCCACTCCCAAGTGTAGCCGGGCGGAAGCTCAACCTTCTCGACGTCCGGTTTCACGTTGGCCAGCAACGTCGGCATGGTTTCGCCAAACTTGGCGTTGGCCTGAACCTTGATGGACGGCCGTCGGTCGCGACGACGGAGTATGGGGTCCTCCCACTCGGTATCGACGGAATCGATGACCTGGGCGAGCGGCAGGGTATCGGTCTGCAATACCGGTTTGACCTGCAGGAACGGAAGATTGCTGACGTTGGCGCGTTCCTCGCCCACATGGCGGAGGATGATGGGGATCAGGTCTTCGCCTTCGCGGTAGAGGCCCACTTGGCGGCCGTCGAAGGCGCGCTTGGTGGCCTGGGCGATGTCGTCGCGGGTGACTGCCGCCAATCTTCCGCGTTCCGAGTTGTACTCGGGCACCAGCTTTTGTGAGCGATTCATCCAGTCGATGCGGGCGATCCCGGTGTAGGGACTGTCTTCCAGGATCTCCACGAAGCGGTCGGCTTGGGCCCGTAACTCGGCGGGATCGGCGGTCGCGGGTCCCATCACCCGCATCTCGAACTTCCAAGTCTTGCCGGGGCCGAGCCCATATTTGCGCACCGGGACGAGGGCGTTGGGGTAGGTGGTCTTGACCCACGCGTCCAGTTCGCCAATGAGCGCATCGATCTCCCGATAATCGTGGACGTTGATGATGAGCTGGCCGTAGGCTTGGTTGGGTTCCTCGGGCTCCACGGGCAGATAGAAACGGGGCGGGCCGGAGCCGATGTAGGTGGATACGTCGACCACACGGTCGTCAGTGGAGAGCTTTTCCTCGGCGATTCGAAGCTGGGCCTCAACCTCTTCGATGCGGGTTCCCTCGGGCGCGTAATAGTCGATCATGAACTTGGCCATGGCCGACTGCGGGAAGAACTCCTGGCGGACCCCGCCGAAGCCCAGGACCGAGACCACCAGAAGTCCGACAACAGCGGCGACGGTGAAGATGCGAAAGCGGATGGCGCCTTGGAGAAGACCGCGAAACTTGGCGTAAAAGCCCTTCTTGTAGGGATCGCCGCCGGCAGCATCGGTTTTTGGCGCCTTGATCAAATCGATGCACAGGACGGGCGTGAAGGTCAGCGAGACGATCCAGCTCAGCAGCAGCGACACGCCGACCACCAGGAACAATGCTTCGCAGTATTCGCCGGTGCTCTCGGGCGAGGCGAAGATGGGATAAAAAGCCATGATGGCGACGATCGTGGCGCCCAGAAGCGGCCCCGCCGGCTGAGCTCCCGACTCGATTGCCGCTTTGACCCGGCTCACACCCTGTTGCAGTCGGACGGCCATGCCTTCGGCGACCACGATGGCGTTGTCCACCATCATGCCGAGCGCGATCACTAACGCGCCCAACGACATACGGTGAAGGTCGATCTTCATCAACGCCATAACCATGAACGTGCCGAGCACGGTAACGATCAGGGCACTGCCGATGACCACGCCCATGCGCCAGCCCATGGCCAGCGTCAGCACCACCAGAACGATGCCGACGGCCTGACCGAAGTTGACCAGGAACGCGTCCACGGACTCGGCGACGATGTCCGATTGCCAGTGCACCTTGTGCCATTCGATACCGATGGGAAATAGCGATTTGACATCGTTGAGACGGGCGTCGATGGCTTGGCCGACTTCGACGATATTAACGCCCGGACGATTGGTAATGGAGATGCCGATGGCCGGCTCTCCGTTATACAGCATGATATTGGTGGGCGGTTCGCGGTAGCCGCGGCGGATGGTTCCGATGTCGCGGATGCGGATCAACTGCCCGCTCTCCCAGGCGGCGTCGTTGGTCCGGTCGGCCTGAGCGGTGTCGAGGGAGGAGGGGCGAATGACGAGATCCGAGATATCGCTGGGCGAGCGGAACTGTCCCGTGGGGGCAATACGGTAGCGGTTTTGCTCCAGGTCCACCTTGCCGGCGTCCACCACCACATTTTGCTGTTCGAGGGTGTCGATGATGCTCTGGTCGCTGAGGCCCAATTCGGTGAGCTGAGTCTCCTGGACGTCCAGGTACACGAGCTTTTCCTGCACGCCCCACAAATCGACGCGGGCGACACCTGCTACCAGACTGATCTCGCGCTTCAGTTCCTTCGCCGCCTTCTCGAGCTGGCTGGCACTGAAGCCGTCTCCGACCAAGGCCAATTGAAAACCGAACACGTCGCCGAAATCGTCGCCGATTTGCGGCCGGCCCACACCCGGCGGAAGGTGGGCTTCGACCTCGCGGATTTTTTTGCGTACGTGATCCCAGATCTGGTTGAGTTGGTCACCCCAGAAACTCGGCAGCATCTCGGCCTTGACGTAGGAGACGCCGGCCCGGGAGTAGGACTCGACCCATTTCAGCTCTTTGAGTTCCTGGATCTTGAGTTCGATGCGGTCGGTGACTTCCTTTTCCACTTCCTCCGGACTGGCGCCCGGATATGGGGTGATGATGGTCACGGTTTTGACCGAGAATTCAGGATCCTCGAGTTGCCCCAGATTGAAGAAGGCGAACAGGCCGCCGGCGGCAAGCAGGAACGTGGCGAAGTAGGTGACGGCTTTTTTGCGAACAGCGAATTCGGCGATACTCATGGCTACTCTCCCCGCTGTTCCATGATCTCCACCTGTTGGCCCTCCTGGAGGTAGTGAACGCCGGCGATGGCAATCCACTCTCCGGGCTTGAGGCCGGCTTCAACAGGGATGCCGGTATTGGAGAGGCCCCGGGTTTTGATTTCGCGTTGGCTCACAGTCTTGGTTTCTGGGTTGATGACCCACACGAACGTCTGTTCGCCCTGGTGAGAGAAGACCGCGGTGACGGGGACATAGAGAAACGTAAGGTTCTCCTGGCCTTCGGTCTTGACCTCGCCTGTCGCCTTGCCGGTCATGCCGGGAAGAATCGTCATTCCGTTCGGCTGATCCATGATCAGATTGACGGCGTAGGTGCGGGTGGTCTGCGATGCCTCGGTGGCCACCTCTTTGATCTCGGCGGGAATATCGGTATCGGGAAAAGCGTCGAATTTGACCCGGATGTTCTGGACGTAGGGGACCAGGGAAATGTCGGTTTCCGGCAGATTGAGGACAAATTCGACCCGCGATGTATCGATCACGCGGAGCACCGGTTCCTTCTCTCGCACATCCTCGAATTTTTCCTTGTAAACCCATGACACCGTGCCGTCATAGGGAGCTCGGATGGTGGCGTCTTCGAGCGCCTTCTGGCGGATCCGGACCTCTGCATCGGCAGCCGTCAATCGAGCCCGCGCATTGTCCACTTCCTGCTTGGCGACGGCGCCGGATTTTGCCGCCTGCTGTACCCGCGAAAACTGGGAGCGTGCGCGCTCGCGTTCCGCCGACGCACGTGCCAGGTCGTTCTCGTAATCGCGTGGGTCCAATTGAGCAACGATTTGCCCCTCGGTAACCTTATCGCCGACAAACACGGGGCGATCGACAATCTTGCCTGGGACCTCAAACGACAGATCCACCTGTTGGGTGGCTTTCGCCCGCCCCGGAACCCACTGTCCGGCCAGCGCGGCTTCGTCCAGTACTTTCATCGCCAGAACCGGTCGCACCGGCTCGGTCCGCACCACCTCTTCCTCACAACCCGTCAAGAACACCGCCAACATAAAACCGCCGACGACGAGTTTTAGACCTCGGTTCATTACCCACTCACTCCGATTGGAAATCCGCACCCACGGCTGCCGCTCGGTCGGGGAACGAACATTGGCCCAGGCACCCAAAACCTTCCGGCCATTTAATGAAACATCCATATAACAATTGGGGTGTTTCGTAAAGCAAGGCCAAATTGTGTCGGTCGTTCGGGGCCAGTTTTTTCCAGGCGCTGTTCGCGCATTGCATCGCCGATCCTCGGCGCGAACAACGGTCGAGTTGGCGCGCGCGGCTGGACAGACGCCCAGTGGTATTGGGGGTAGATCAGCCGGTTGATATCAATTTTCGATCAAGTCGAGCAGGGAACGCCGTAATTTTGGGCTGGCGCCAAAGGCAAAGCCGGCGACCAAAGAGGCGCCGATGAGCCCCTTACGATGGTTTTTGGCGAGCGCGTTCAAATCGCCCCCGAGCATTTCGCCCACGGCCATCGCCATCTGGGCGGTATCGGGCGATTGTACCGACCGCTTACCGCGCTGCGCGGGACGGGTCGGCGCCGGTCGGCGCTGAACGGACCATGCGATCAGCGCGATGATACCCGCGGCGCCAAAGCAACTTACGCCGGTGATGACGGCGGCCAGATTGGTCCCAACGTTATCAGCCAGAACCAGGTAGACTGCTGCCAATAGAAAGCCTGATCCCGCCACGACCAGAAACGCCACTACGAACCCGAAGCCCAGTAGCGCCAGCAGTCGGAAAAGAAATCGATCCATTGATCGCAATGCTCTTGCGGATCAACGGCGCGTGAACAAAGCGCCCAGGATCGCGCCGATCAAGAATGATAGCAACACAGCGGTCAGTGGCCGCTCCTCGATGCGCAGGCCCACCGCCGTCGCCGCATCCTCCGCCTCTCCCTTCACTTTACCGGCTGACTGGCGCAAGCGATCGTAGACATCGTTTCCGCCCTCGACACCAAGGGTCTTGAGGGTGCTGGCGATCGCCGCCATATCGGCTCGCAATTGTTCCATCTCCAAGCGCAGTGTTTCGGTGGTTTCCTTCTCAGGCATATCGGTTCTCCTTGCTACTGGGATTCAAAACAACAAGTTGTGCAGTTTGCACATTTAGCGATCGACGCCAAGGTGGTGCGTTCAGGAAGATGCCTGCCGGGCCAATTCGACGCACTTGCGCGCCAGTGTGTCGGTGGGGTCGATCAGCGCCACACGCTTGCCGGCGATTTGGAAATCATCGGTTTCCGCAAGGATGAGCGGGAGCTCGGTGCAGCCGAGGATCACCACGTCGGCGCCTTTCTCGACGACGTTCTCGAGGGCCTTGAGGAGATCGTCGCGGCATTGGCCGTCGGTGAAACCCGCCTTGACACCCTGTTCGCCGTAGATCGCGCGCATGACCAGGTCCTGGCACTCGGCATCGGGGACGACGGTGCGGAGCGACGCCGCCTCGATGATATCGTTATAGACCCGGCTGCCCACCGTTCCCGAGGTGGCGAGCAGGCCGACAGCGCGGCACTGTGGATGGCGGCGTTTGATCGCCTCCACCGTTTCGAACAGCATGTTGACGATGGGAATGCCGAGAAACGTCTGAATGCGTTGAACGAAGGCGTGAGCCGTGTTGCAGGGGATGGCGATCATGTCGGCGCCCTGCGTCTCCAGCTTCTTGCACGCGGAGTAGAGCGGGATGGTCGGGTCGGCGCCGCCGCCGAACAGGTTCTCGGTGCGGTCGGGGATCTGCGGGTTGTGCTCCACCACCATCTTGACGTGGTCCTGATCGCGGCTGGCCGCGGTGCGCGCGACCACCTTGTCTATGAAATCCACGGTGGCGGCGGGACCCACCCCGCCGACGATGCCGATCTTGTACGGCCGTGCCGGCGCTAAGCCTTGGTAGGCGAGGGCGTACTCGGCGTAGGCCTGGTTGCAGTCGACGATCGGAACGTTGAACGAAGATCGCAGGGCGTCGATGACGACGGGGATCTCGGTGAAGCCGGGAACGATGATCTCGGCGCCCTGGTCGATCACGTCGTGGCACGCCCGCAGAATAAGCTCGATGGACTCGCCGCGCAGGTTCCCGGCCTTGATGCCGCGTGGGCCGTAAATCGCCTCCATCAGACCATCGCGTTGCGCCGGCGGCCGCGGATAGATCAGCGCGTGGTCGCCGGCAAACGCATTCTCGAACAGGTTCTTCTTGCGGGCGTAGCCCGACGTCAGGATACCGAGATTACGGACGCCGGGGTACTCACAGGCGAGATGAGTGCGGAGCGCCTCCATGATGCTGATGATCGGCGGTTTGATCTCGGGCTGGATCTCGTCGAGGAATGTGTGGCTGATGAAGCAGGTTAGGATAATGGCGCCCGCGTCCCGCTTCTCCAGTTCCCGGATGGTGTTGTAGACGTAGAATTTGCGCGCGCTCGGATTGAAGTTTTCGTCGGCGAAGGCGTGACCTTCGTCGAAGGGGTGCTGCTCGAACAGGATATCCAGGTGATCCCGGTCGCCGCCCGCGGGCGTGGACTTCACCAGCTTAAAGAAGATGTCGGCGCCGGCGAGCGGACCCAGCCCTCCCACAATTCCCAGTCTTTGCATGATGGCCTTCGCTGCGGACGGAGACGCCGGCGCGACCCGGCGCCTCCATCGAATGGGTTTACTTTGCGGGTGGGGACTCCACCGGGATATCCTCCGCCTCGAGGACGTGGGCCTGGTTGTACACCGCCTCGTCTATTTCCCCTTCGGTCTTGGCCACGAGGACCGTGACCATGCCGTCACTGGTCACATTCAGCGTGGTCCGCGCCATGTCGAGGATGCGATCGATACCGGCGATGATGGCAACGCCCTCGAGCGGCAGGCCGACCGACGTTAGCACCAATGACAGCATGATCAATCCGGCGCCGGGAACGCCCGCCGTGCCGATGGAGGCCAGGGTGGATGTCAGGATGATGGTGATGTAATCGCCCATGCCGAGACTGACCCCGAAGGCCTGGGCCACGAACAGCGCGCAGACACCCTGATAGAGTGCCGTTCCGTCCATGTTGATGGTGGCGCCCAGCGGCAGAACGAAGCTGGAGACGCCCCGCGACACGCCGAGGTTCTTCTGGGCGCAGCTCATGGTCACCGGCAGGGTGCCGGAACTGCTGGTGGTGGTGAACGCCACCGCCTGGGCCTCGGCAATGCCCTGGAAGAACCGTACTGGATTGAGCTTGGCGAGTAGGCTAATGGCGCCGCCATAGACGACGATGGCTTGAATGATGCAGCCGACGTAGACGGCGAGAATGACAGTTCCGAGCGGCAGCAACACATCCAGGCCATACGTTCCCGCGACCCAGGCCATCAGCGCGAAGACACCGTACGGGGCGAACGAAATGACAATCGCCGTCAATTTGTAGATGACCTCGGCCATCCACTCGAAGAACTGCCGGATCTTTGCCCCCGCCTCGCCGGCGATGTTGATGGCCAAGCCGAACAGAATGGCGAAGACGATGATCTGCAAGACGTTGCCATTGGCCATGGCGGAAATGGGATTCGTCGGGAACAGTCCAACGAAGGTCTCCATCAGGGTCGGAGCCTCCTTTGCCTCGACGGCCGCCGCCGCCGCGATGTCGATACCGGCACCCGGTTGCAGCAGCGCGCCCAATCCGAGCCCGATGGTGATGGCGATCGCCGTGGTGAACAGATAAAGGACGACGGTCTTGGCCGCGATCCTGCCCATCTTGGTCATGTCGTGCATGGATGTGACGCCGCACACCAGGGACACGAAGATCAGCGGCACGATCAACATTTTGATCAGGTTTATGAATATGGTTCCGATGGGTTTAATCGCCGCGGCCGGCGGCCCCAGGATCATCCCGACCACCAGACCGGCGATCAGCGCGATCAGGATCTGTTTCCACAATTTCATGTCGGTCCAGAAGGACAGAGCGTGCTTTTTCTTGGTTGTCGTTTCCTGTTTCGCCATTTTTTCCTCCCAAAAATGCAGGATGCAAGGGCTTATGGAACTCAGGCGCCCGAAGCGCGCTTCGGCGCGGGATTGGCGACGTAGCGGGGCCGGATCATGTTTTCCGGCTTCAGAATGTCGTCGAGCTGGTCACGGGTGAGCAGACCTTCCTCGAGAATAAGCTCGGCGACGCCGCATCCCCTCTCGAGTGCCGCCTTGGCGACCCGGGACGAGTTCTCGTAGCCGATGTGTGGGTTGAGCGCGGTGATGATCCCGATGCTTTGATCCACCAGGTCGCGGCAGCGGTCGCGATTGGCGGAGATGTCCTTGATGCATCGATCCGCGAGAACGATCATCGCCTGGGTCAGCATGCGCATGGATTGCAGCACGTTGAACGCGATGACCGGCTCCATGACGTTGAGCTGCAACTGGCCGGCCTCGGACGCAATCGTCACCGTCAGGTCGTTGCCGATGACCTGGAAAGCGACCTGGTTGACCACCTCGGGGATAACCGGGTTTACCTTGCCCGGCATGATCGAGGAGCCCGGCTGCATGGGCGGCAGATTGATCTCGTTGAAGCCGGCCCTCGGCCCGCTGCTGAGCAGCCGCAGATCGTTGCAGATTTTCGAGATTTTCACGGCGACGCGCTTGAGCACACCGGAGAAGGTGACGAACGCGCCCATGTCCGACGTGGCCTCCATCAGATTCGAGGCCAAAATCAGCTCTACGCCGGAAATGTGGGAGAGTTCCGCGGTCACCAGCTGTGCGTAGTCGGGATGGGTGTTGATGCCGGTGCCGATGGCGGTCGCCCCCATGTTGATCTCGCGAAACAGGCCGACCAGGTCGCGGATGCGGGCGATGTCCTCCTTGACGGTGGCGTAGAAGCCGTCGAACTCCTGGCCGAGGGTCATCGGAACCGCGTCCTGGAGCTGGGTGCGTCCCATCTTGATAACATCCGAGAATTCGACGGCTTTCTGTTTCAATTCGTAGCAGAGATCGTCCATCGCCCGGGTCAGGTCCTCGTAGCTGAGCAGGATCGCCAAGCGGATGGCGGTCGGATAGGCGTCGTTGGTGGATTGCGAGAGATTGACGTGATTGTTGGGGTGGATGAAATCGTACTGGCCTTTCTCGTGTCCCATTAACTCGAGGGCACGGTTTGCGATCACCTCGTTGGCGTTCATGTTGGTGGACGTTCCGGCACCGCCCTGGATCATGTCCACCACGAACTGCTTGTGGAGGCTGCCGGCGATAATCTCGTCGCAGGCCAGCGAAATGGCGTGGGCGATGTCCTTGTCGAGAAGGCCGAGCGCGCGATTGGCCCTGGCGGTGGCCTTCTTGACCATGGCAAAGGATTTGATGAAATTCGGATAGTGACTGAGGGTGGTGCCGGTGATCCGGAAATTCTCCACCGCGCGCAGGGTTTGCACCCCGAAGTAGGCGTCGGCCGGCACCGGGCGTTCGCCGAGAAGGTCGTGCTCCAACCGTTGCTGACCGGCGCCGTAAACGGCCGTACCGCCGCCGCGGTATCCGAAGTTGGATGACCGCAACCGTTGGGCGATTGCCGAGGCCACCTGGGCCAGCAGCTTCCGCGAGGCATCCGGTTCGTTCTCGAAGAAAGCGTCGATGTCCGCCCGTTCCCAAACGAAGGCTTGGGTGTCCACATTGGCACGGCACGATGCCGTGTGCGGCAGCCCGTCGAGCATGGTGCCTTCGCCGACGAAATTGCCGCTGCTCAGCCGGGCAATGGGAACAGCGTCGTTTCCGACGTGTTCGAGAATCTCGATCTCGCCGGACTGGATGACGAAGAATTCGCTGCGCGGGTCGTGCTGGCGAAAGAGATACGCGCCGGTCCCATAGGAGCGCTGTTTACACGCGGTGGCGATCAAGGAGAGCTGAGGCTCGCCAAGGCCCTGAAAAATAGAGACATTGCGAATGAGATCCAGGTTGGTCATACACGCTCTCCCAAGAAAAACTGGCCCCGTTTTTACGGGTCATTGGATTGTTCGAACTGATCGCAGAAGCACGATGCGCGCTCGGCGGAGCGAAAACGGACCGGTTTCGTCGGCCCGGAATAAGCACTCAAATCCGAGCGATTTATATCCAAAGCGTATGTGGGGATTGTCCCGTTATGCAGCGAGCGATTTTTGCGTTCGGATTCGCCCTATCTCCGGTGCATCAACGACCTTGTGATCGCGGTCGGTGGCGAACGCCCCCGCGGCGTCACATATGTTTGGCAGTCGCCACAAACCGAGGCGATGGGATGCATCTTGAGGGAGTTGCCGTGTCTCGCAGGAAATGGGTTTTCGCGTTCACTCTCCCCGTTGCCGTTTTCGCGCTAACGCTGACGAACGTCTCTGCGCAGGATGGCCGCCCCGATACCCCGATGCAGGTGGCCGTTGTGGAAGTGGAGACTTCGGATTTCGTCGACAACGTCGAAGCCTTGGGGACTACCCGTGCCAACGAGACCGCCGATATCACCGCCAGTGTCACCGAAAAAGTCGTCGATATCCGCTTCGATGACGGTCAGCGGGTATCCGCCGGCGACGTCCTCGTGGTTCTCAACAGTACTGAAGAAAAGGCGGATCTCGACGCGGCGCGGGCCGTTCTGGAGGAGCGCCGCCTCGCCTACGAGCGTGCCAAGCAGCTTGAACGCCGAAAGTTTACGGCGACGGCGCAGCTCGACGAACGCCGCGCCGCTCTACGCCAGGCCGAGGCCGAGATCGAGGCGATTCAGGCCCGGCTCGCCGATCGCACCATTCGCGCCCCTTTCGATGCCGTCGTCGGTCTTCGCGACATCAGCATCGGCGCCCTGGTCGAGCCGGGCGATCAGATTACCACCCTGGACGACATCAGCGTCATCAAGCTGGATTTCAATGTTCCCGCCACTCACCTGGCGACCCTTCGGCCCGGCCTTTCCATCAATGTCCGCACCTCGGCCTTCGAGGATCGCGTTTTCAGCGGCA
>JGI12210J13797_10609749_pt1 | contig 20150 bp, 17 predicted proteins | sample ElkSlonscriptome_3_FD_13797 | JGI IMG/M metagenome (IMG submission 13797)
AATCGGACTTTTGCGAGTTAGTATAGTAGGCAAATTTTTTTTATCTAAACCAAAAACAATTATGAAAACGATTTTTTCTTTTCTTCTCTGTTCAGTACTATTAATAGGTATCGTTTCCTGCAATTCTCAACCTAGTGCTACTGAGCAAGCCACTGAAACCAATGATGCCCGCTTTGAAGAGGATATGGAAGAAGCGGCTGAAGCACTTACCGAAGCATTTGGAATAAACAGCAAAATCTTGACGGTTAGTCAGATGGCGACTGATCAACCTTCTCTATCTCCCGAGCTACAGACGTTAGTGCAGCAGCTTCAAACCGACCATCAGCAAGTAGAGCAGCAGCTAAAAGACCTTGCTGGGAAGCATAACATTGAACTTCCCTCAATGATGAATTACGACGATAATAGTGATGTAGGTCAACTACGGGCAGCTTCACCCGAAGAATTTACCGATGAGTTTATGGAGCTACTTGATGATGTTAATGAAGAATTCGTTGAAGCATTAGATGATCTTGAGGATGAAGGCGGCGATGTAGATACTGAAATAACTACTCTCGTCCAGCAACTACTACCCAAGTTACAAGCGCACGAAGAGCAAATAGATAAGCTAGAAGACGCTATGTAATAGACGCCATATAGCTAGAAATAATCAGATTATAAGGTGCTTCGATATTGAAGCACTTTTTTTATGCCAATTCATTTTTAGCGCATCCCTTGTTGCGAAACATAAAAATCGTAATTTTGCGGAACTTTTAGAACGCCTTCTATCGTAAGGCAATTCTAGTATTACTGTATTTATGTTTAATTAAACCGCTTGGCTTATTGCTCTACGTCCGGCGTGTAAAATGAGCAAACTACATTTTATGGCAGATACGCAAGTACAAGAAGAGTTTGATTGGGATCAGGCCGATAACAAAGGCTTTGGTGAAGACTACTCTAAAGAAGAAAAGGCCCGCATGGCCGAAATGTACAGTGGCACCCTTACTCAAATTAACGAGAAGGAAGTTGTAAGTGGCACTGTAGTGGGAGTTAACGACCGCGATGTTATTCTGAACATCGGATTTAAATCCGATGGATTGGTTTCTATTTCTGAATTCCGTGATTTAGAAGAACTGAAAGTGGGGGATGAAGTAGAAGTATATATTGAAGAGCAGGAAGATAAGCGAGGACAGCTTATTTTGTCTCGCAAAAAGGCGAAGATCGTTCGTGCCTGGGAAAAGATTCAGCACGCTCTCGATTTTGACGATGTAATTGAAGGTACGGTGAAACGTCGTACTAAAGGTGGTTTAATTTGCGACATCTACGGGGTAGAAGCATTTTTGCCCGGTTCGCAAATTGATGTGAAGCCAATTCGCGATTTTGATGTGTTCGTTGGGAAGAAGATGGAAGTGAAGGTTGTAAAGATCAACTACGCCAACGACAACGTAGTAGTATCGCACAAGGTACTGATCGAGAAAGATTTAGAAGAGCAGAAAGCGCGTATCCTTAATAACCTAGAAAAAGGACAAGTACTCGAAGGTATCATCAAGAACATGACCAACTTTGGAGTGTTCATTGACCTGGGTGGAGTAGACGGTTTACTTCATATTACCGATATTTCCTGGGGACGTATCAACCATCCGGAAGAAGTACTTAATCTGGATGAAAAGGTAAATATAGTAGTACTCGATTTTGACGATGAGAAAAAGCGTATTTCATTAGGAATGAAGCAGCTAACGCCTCATCCGTGGGATTCTCTAGCTGAAGAAATTCAGGTGGGTAGCAAAGTTCACGGCAAAATTGTAAATGTAGCCGATTACGGAGCCTTCTTGGAAATTATGCCAGGCGTTGAAGGACTAATTCACGTTTCTGAAATGTCTTGGTCGCAACACCTACGTAATCCACAGGATTTTATCAATATTGGCGATGAGCTAGATGCGGTAGTGCTTACTCTAGATCGCGAAGAGCGAAAAATGTCGTTAGGTATTAAGCAGTTAACAGAAGATCCTTGGACTAAATCTGATGTGCTTACCAAATACGCTATTGGTACTACACATACGGGCATTGTTCGTAACCTGACTAATTTTGGGCTATTCTTAGAATTAGAAGAAGGTATTGATGGATTGGTTCACGTTTCCGATTTGAGCTGGACTAAGAAGATCAAGCATCCTTCTGAGTTCGTAAAAGTAGGTGATAATCTGGATGTGAAAGTATTGGAGCTAGATGTAGATAATCGTCGTTTGGCACTAGGGCACAAGCAACTAGAAGAAAATCCGTGGGATACTTTTGCCGACCTATTCCCTGTGGGTTCAGTACACAAAGGCACGATTACAACCAAGTTGGACAAAGGTGCTTTGGTTGAGCTACAGTACGGAATTGAAGGGTTTGCAGGCAGTAAACACCTAGCTAAAGAAGAGGGTGGCGAACCTGAAGTGGGAGAATCTATTGATTTTCGTGTAGTTGATTTCTCTAAAGATGATAAGCGTATTGTGCTATCGCATACGGCTACTTATCGTGAAGTAGAGGTGAAAAAGGCGGCTGCAAAACCAGCCCGATCAGCTTCAACTTCTAGCAGTAGTGCTAAGGAGGTTGAGCGTTCTACCTTGGGTGATCTGGAGGCTTTATCCAATCTTAAAGAGCAGATGAAGCAAGATGAGAAGTCTAGCAAATAATTATTAAGTTTATTTGTCTTATTGGAAAGGGGTTTATCCCCTTTTCTCTTTGACGACGGACATAAAACCCTTAGTTTTGTCTTATAACGGTAGCGTGGCCGAGGGGCTAGGCGGAGGTCTGCAAAACCTCTTACAGCGGTTCGAATCCGCTCGCTACCTCAGCAAACCCGTCAACTGACGGGTTTTATTTTTTATCTAGCTACCAGATAAGTTCCTAAACTTATTATTTATACTTTTTCTAAATTAGTTTATTCCTTTAAAAGGTGTTGAGCTAAGTATCTGATTATCAGAATCTTCAGAAAAAAAATACATCTAATACGATTGAAGCACCAAATTGATGTAAATGTGTTTGAATATAAGCATTCCCGTGTTACTTTTGTGGGGATTTAAAAAGGGTCAAATGAACGATTGTTGCTCAAATTCACGAAAAAACACTTTTTTAGCTGGTTTTTTTCTTTCACTCATCATCCTCACTTTTTCTTGGTCTTATTCTTCCGCCCAAGATGCTGCCGCAGTGGATGCTTCCGATTCAACTGCAACTGCTTCTGAAGACGCTGCTGCTGCCGGAGGAGATGATGGTAGCGGTATACCTTCAAGTCCAGAAGCCATTGCCGAAGGGGAAAGTATATTTAATAACAACTGTACGGTCTGTCACGCCATCAACCAGCAAGTTGTTGGACCAGCTCTGGCGGGGGTAGAAGGGCGTTGGGACGATTTAGGAACACTAGTTGCTTTTATCAAAAACTCTCAGAAAGTTATAGAGGGCGGAAACGAGTACGCGGTAAACTTGTACAATGAGTACAACAAAACGCTAATGCCCGCCTTTTCAGATTATACTGATGAGCAGATTCTGAATATCCTAGGTTACATTAAAGCTGAAGCATCTGCTCCGGCGCAAGCTGCTGAAACCGCAGATGGTGGCGGTGAAGGAGGAGGTCAAGTTGCTGGTGGTGGGGGAGGTATTCCATCCGGTTATCTTACCGCTATTATTATTGGCTTAATTGTAGTATTAGTACTAATCTTACTAGTGCTGGTCTTGATCATTTCGGTGTTGACCCGCTTTCTGAACCAGAAGCAAGATTTAGACGATGCCGACAGAGAAATTATCAATCAGAAAGTAGATGTTCAGAAGGTAGTAAAGAGCCGTCCGTTTATCGGGCTGATGTTATTTGTTTTTCTGGCTATAACCGTTAAGCTAGTACTCGATGGGCTTTTCTCGGTAGGAGTACAGCAAGGTTATCAGCCCAAGCAACCCATTGCTTTCTCGCACGCTTTGCATGCTGGTCAATATGAAATTGAGTGTCAATACTGCCATACAGGAGTAATGAAGGCTAAATCAGCGAATATTCCTTCGGCTAATATCTGTATGAACTGTCACCAGCAGGTTAAGACCGAGTCGCCGGAGATTCAGAAAATTTACGCGGCTATTGACTTCGACCCAGATACCCAAACCTACGGAAATAACAAAAAGCCTATAGAGTGGGTACGTATTCACAACTTACCCGATTTAGCTTACTTCAATCACGCTCAGCACGTGAATGTGGGAGGTTTAGATTGCCAAAATTGTCACGGTGAAATTCAAGAAATGGAAGTAGTGTATCAGGCATCGGAACTTACGATGGGCTGGTGTATTAATTGCCACCGCGAAACTCAAGTGAATGCCAAGGACAATGCTTACTACGACAAACTACTAGAGCTACATAATACTGAAAATCCGAAAGAACCCATGAAAGTGGAAGACATCGGTGGATTAGAGTGCTCAAAGTGTCACTACTAACTAAGATTATTTATCTCAATAAATACCCACGTCGCCCGACGGTTCACTATTTATGAAACAAACAAAGAAGCGATACTGGAAAGGATTAGAAGAACTAAGAAACGATCCTGAATTTATAAAACACGCTGACAAAGAGTTTCCGGAATATCTTCCAATGGAAGCCCAGTCTGGTAACGGAGTTTCTAATACCCGGCGCGATTTTTTGAAAATGATGGGCTTCGGCATTAGTGCTGCTACTTTAGCAGCTTGTGAAGCTCCCGTAAGAAAAGCGATTCCGTACGTAGTAAAACCGGTAGATATCGATCCATCGATCCCTAACTACTATGCTTCTACCTACATGGACGGTGGTGATTACTGTAGCATTGTAGTTAAAACCCGTGAGGGACGACCTATCAAGATTGAAGGAAACAATCGATCTGCTGTTTCTCAAGGCGGTACTAACGCTCAAGTACAGGCATCTGTACTTTCCTTATATGATAAACAACGTTTGAAGGGGCCGGTAATGAATGGCAAGGCGGCTTCTTGGAGTGATCTGGACAACGATGTTCAGCAGAAGATGCGAAAGGGAGGGGCAATGGCTTTGGTAAGCTATACAATCCTTAGCCCTACTACTCAAAAAGCAATTGATGAGCTGTTAGCCGCTTATCCGGGTATGGAGCACATTCAGTACGATCCTATCTCTGCCGATGGAATATTAGCGGCTAACCAAGCTTCTTTTGGTAAAGCAGTATTGCCTGCCTACGATTTTAGTAAAGCTGATGTGATTGTTAGCCTGGGAGCAGATTTTCTGGGTACTTGGATTGCTCCAATCATCTACGCCAAGCAATACGCTAAAACTCGCAAGGTAAGTCAGCAGAAGAAGGAAATGTCGCGTCACTACCAGTTTGAGACTGCGCTATCTCTTTCAGGAGCTAACGCAGATTATCGTTCGCAGATTAAGCCTTCGCAAGAAGGAGCGGTTGTGGCTCAACTGTATAATCTTATAGCTGCGAAAGCGGGTGGAAGCCGAGCAAACGCTCCTGAAGCGACTGATGTTAAATTCCTAGAGAAAGCCGCTAATGATCTACTGAAAGCGCGAGGAAAATCATTGGTTGTTTCCGGTTCCAATGATCCGGCAGTACAGGGGATGGTGAACGCCATCAATAATGCGTTGGGTAACTACGGAACAACACTGGATATTAATTCGCCTACATACTACCGCAAAGGAAACAATCAGGCGATGGAGCGAATGGCCAATCGGTTAGAAAAAGGGCAGCTGAAAGGGGTGGTCTTTTATAACTGTAATCCAGCTTACGATTTTTATCAGGGCGAAATGATCAGCAGCGCAATTGCGAATGCTAACATTAGTATTTCTACCTCAGATCGGATAGATGAAACTACTGCGCTGGTTACGCACGTCGCCCCTGACAGTCATTACCTAGAGTCGTGGAATGATGCGATGCCTCAGCAAGGTCAATTGAGTTTGGTGCAGCCTGCAATAACGCCGATTTTTGATACTCGCCAAGCGCAAAGCTCGTTCTTAACTTGGGCAAACAGCACCGAAACCGATTATTACACCTATCTGCGTAACAATTGGCAAGCAACTGCTTTTACTGCTCAAAGTGAAGCAGGTAGCTTCGATATGTTTTGGGATAAGGCTTTGTACGATGGAGTATTAGAAATTTCGTCAGCACCAACTACTAATGAAGGTACTGCCGATGAGGCTATGACTGATGAAAGTAGCCCGACTTCTTTTTCAGGAAATGTTAACAGCTTTGCATCTAGTATTAATAAAAATTACGGCAGTGCTAGCGATGGTCTGGAATTAGTACTTTATCAGAAAGTAGGAACCGGTAACGGACGGCAGGCTAACAACCCTTGGCTGCAAGAAATGCCCGACCCAATCTCTAAAGCCTGTTGGGATAATTATATCGCTATCCCTCAGAGTATGGCTCGTGAGCTAGACTTGAAAATGAGCGAAGGTAAAACTCGCAAAGCTCGAGTTACGGTAGGAGAGCGGTCAGTAGAGTTGCCTGTGCTAGTACAACCCGGACAAGCTGCCGGAACGATAAGCATTGCATTAGGATACGGTCGAACTAATACTGGTAAAGTAGCTGATGGGTTAGGGGTGAACGCCTACCCAATGGTAGCGAAGGTAAACGGATACGCTGCTTACCACCAAAGCGGAGTGCAGTTTGAGTTACTAGACGAAGTGTACAATATCGCTCAGACTCAGACGCACCAGACCTATATGGGACGGGAAACGGTAATTCAAGATGCCACCTTAGCTGAGTATAAAGAAAACCCCAAAGCTGGTCGCTACGAATTCAAAGTAGAGACTTACGACGGACCGGCTGATCCTGCGGACATTTCGCTCTGGAAAGGTCACAAGTACCCGAACCACCACTGGGTAATGGGTATTGACTTAAATAGCTGTATTGGCTGTGGAGCTTGTACCGTAGCCTGCCAAGTAGAAAACAATGTTCCGGTAGTAGGCCGACAAGAGGTTATCAACCGACGCGATATGCACTGGATTCGGATTGACCGCTACTACAGCAGTGATGAAGAACTCGTAGACGATCCGGACGCTACCAAACTGGAAGTTGCTTCTGACAATCCAGAGGTGACTTTTCATCCGATGCTCTGCCAGCAGTGTAATAATGCACCTTGCGAAACGGTTTGTCCGGTAGCGGCTACCACGCATAGCTCCGAAGGTCTCAACCAGATGACCTACAATCGTTGTATCGGAACCCGCTACTGCGCTAACAACTGTCCGTACAAAGTACGCCGCTTCAACTGGTTTAAGTATCATGACAATGAGCAGTTCAGCGATGTAAACATGGCGATGAATGATGATTTGGGTAAAATGGTGCTAAACCCGGATGTAACTGTGCGCGCGCGCGGGGTAATGGAAAAATGTACGTTCTGCGTGCAGCGAATTCAGGCTGGAAAGCTAGAGGCGAAGAAAGCAGGGCGTCGTCCGGTTGATGGTGAAATCAATACGGCTTGTGCTACTGCCTGCCCTACTGAAGCAATTACTTTTGGTGATTACAATGATCCAAACAGTAGCATCTCTCAACTAGTTACCCAAGAAATGGATGGCCGAGCCTACAACGTGTTACACGAAATAGGAGTTAGCCCGAACATCTGGTACCTGACCAAGATTAGAAATCAGGATCAGTCAGAAGAAATTGAAGCATAATTTAAATCGATATTTATGGAAGTGACTTCCCCAGTACGTAAACCTTTAGTGACCGGTGGTAAAACCGTTCACGATGTTACTGTAGATGTTTGTCGCCGGGTTGAGGAGAAGCCGACCATCACCTGGTTTTTAGCGGTTGCTGCATCTTTGGGTCTATTAACGATCGGTCTTTACTCGGTATTCCGAACAGTATGGGATGGTATTGGAATGTGGGGGCTTAACAAAACGGTTGGCTGGGCTTGGGATATTACCAACTTTGTATGGTGGGTAGGTATTGGTCACGCCGGAACCCTAATTTCTGCCATTCTACTTTTATTCCGTCAGCGCTGGAGAATGTCTATTAACCGAGCGGCGGAAGCGATGACGATTTTTGCCGTAATATGTGCGGCTATGTTTCCAGTATTGCACATGGGTCGGCCGTGGTTAGGAGCATACTGGGCTCTACCGTTACCCAATACATTTGGATCACTTTGGGTGAACTTTAATTCCCCCTTGCTATGGGATGTATTTGCGATTAGTACGTACTTCACCGTATCATTAGTGTTCTGGTACATTGGACTGATTCCTGACTTTGCGACGATTCGTGATCGGGCGAAAGGAATTATCTCTCGTACAGTATACGGAGCCTTATCATTTGGCTGGAACGGTTCGGCTCGCACCTGGGAACGTTACGAGGCAGTTGCTTTAATCTTAGCTGGTTTAGCTACTCCACTGGTGCTTTCGGTACACACCATTGTATCTTTCGACTTTGCAACTTCCGTGATTCCGGGTTGGCACACTACTATTTTTCCGCCTTATTTTGTAGCAGGAGCCATCTTTTCGGGCTTTGCGATGGTACTTACGCTAATGCTGATTACCCGTAAGGTTTATAAACTGGAAGATTACATTACGATTAATCACATTGAGATGATGAATATTATCATCATCGTAACCGGATCAATTGTTGGGGTTGCTTACATCACTGAGTTATTTATGGCTTGGTACTCGGGAGTTGAGTACGAGCAGTACGCGTTTTTAAATCGGGCAACCGGGCCATATTGGTGGGCGTACTGGACAATGATGACTTGTAATGTAGTATCACCTCAGCTATTCTGGATTAAAAAGATTAGAACTAGCATAGTAGCTACTTTCATTCTTTCCATTGTAGTGAATATTGGAATGTGGTTTGAGCGATTCGTAATTATTGTAACCTCGTTGCACCGCGATTATTTGCCTTCATCTTGGGCGATGTTCCAGCCTACTATTTACGACCTGGGAGATTTTATCTTCACTATCGGTTTATTCTTTACATTCTTTTTCCTTTTTGCTAAGTTTTTCCCAGTGATAAATATGGCCGAAGTAAAGAGTATTCTTAAGGCTACCGGAGAAAAGCAACCTACGATGCGGGAGTCGCAGACAACCACTCAGACAGCAGAGGAAATGACCCCTACCACTTCAAAAAACTAACTAATACTATGACCGTAGGAAATAAATTTTTGGTTGGTGTATTTGATGACGACGACGTATTGCTGAATGCAGTAACGAAAGTGCGCGAATCAGGTATTCGTATTCATGAATGTTATACCCCGTTCCCCGTACATGGTTTAGGCGATGCTCTTGGGTACAAACGATCTAAGTTGCCTATTGCTGCCTTTCTATTTGGAATACTTGGCACTTCCCTGGCACTGCTTATGCAATTTTATATGATGGGTATTGACTGGCCAATGATCATTGGGGGAAAAGATTTTACGTCTATTCCTACATTTTTTCCGGTGACCTTTGAACTGACGGTGCTATTATCTGCTTTGGGGATGGTCGGTACATTCATGATTATCAGTGATCTGCGCCCCTACGGAAAAGCAAAAATATTTGACCTTAGAGCTACTGATGACAAATATATTATGGCTATTAACTTGGCTAAGAATAGCATTGATACTGCCGAAATCAAGCAAACGTTGGTAAACGCGGGTGCTATAGAAGTAAATGAAAAGCAGAATTAGAAATATGAAGCGATACTTAAACTACTGTCGTACGGCGAGTTTCTTACTTATTCTGATTGTAGCCTTAGCTGGCTGTGGAGCTAAAGGCGATTTTCAGGGTTTAGAGTACGCTCCGCAAATGTACCACTCAACACCCTACGAGCCACTTACTCAGATTACAGATACTGACGAAGGTGCTTGGTTAAGCTCATTAGATAACGGAGTAGGAGAGTTCTATAACTCCAACCCTTATAATCCGTATCAGATGAATTCAAGAGTTCCACCGGCCAATACGGTTCGTCGGAACCCCAATGATTTTTTACCCTACCGTATTCCAGCAGATAGTATTGAGTTAGCTGCACGAATGCTGAAGAACCCCATAGACTCTACCGAAGCGGTTCTAGCCGAAGGGCGAACATTATATACAAAGTTTTGCTATCCCTGCCACGGTGGAGCCGGTCAGGGCGATGGGCCGGTTGGAAAGGTATACCTGGGAGTTCCGGCATACAATAAAGGACGATACGTAGATATGACCGAAGGGCACATATTTCATACAATTACTTGGGGAAGAGGGCGAATGAACGCTCACGGTTCCCAAATGGATATTGCCGAACGATGGAAAATTGTGCGGTACGTACAAACTTTGCAACAACAGTAATCGACTAAAATAAACGCATGGCGACTCATTCAACTACGGAAAATGTACAGGAAGAATACTTCCAGTTTACCAGCGGTATCAAAAAACAACTCACAATTATTGGAGTAGTTGGAGCGGTCTTATTTATAATAGGCGTGCTCTATCTTATGATTTGGGGCGGTGGTCATGGTCACGAAGCTGAAGTTGCCGGAGCTGCAGCCGAAGGAGCTCACGGTGGAGAAGGTCACGGCGAATTCCATTGGTACGAACGACTCTTTACTAACCTGTGGATAAACAACGTGTACTTCACTGGGTTAGCAGTAATTGGCTTGTTTTTCGTTGCCTTTCAATACGCGGCTCAAGCAGGTTGGTCGGCTTCAATCAAACGTATTCCCGAAGCATTTGGAGCTTGGTTACCGTACGCCGGGGTATTGATGCTGGTAGTTTTTGTAGTAGCTTGGTTAGCGCATAGTAATTTATTTCACTGGACCCACAGTTACCTATACGATGAGAGTGACCCTCGTTACGATTATATCATTGCCGGAAAGCAGGCCTATTTAAACATTCCGTTCTATCTGGGTAGAATGATACTTTACTTTGCGCTCTGGTACATGATGTACCGCTACATTCGCAAAGAATCGCTAGCCGAAGATAAGCTGGGAGGAGTAGGGCACTTTCATAAAATGGTAAAGTACTCAACAATCTTCATTATCATATTTGCCGTAACTTCTTCTACCTCAGCTTGGGACTGGGTTTTATCTATTGATACTCACTGGTTTAGTACCATGTTTGGATGGTATGTTTTCGCCAGTTGGTTTGTATCAGGACTTGCCGCAATCACACTGATGGTGGTTTTATTACGGGAGGCTGGTTATCTGACGATAATCAATTCTAGCCATCTGCACGACTTGGGAAAATTCGTTTTTGCCTTCAGTATTTTCTGGACATACATATGGTTTAGTCAGTTCCTTTTAATCTACTATGCCAACATTCCTGAAGAAACAATTTACTTCGTAGAAAGATTGAGTAGCGACTACTATTCACCTATCTTTTTCATCAATCTTATCATGAACTTCTTCTTCCCCTTCCTGGTTTTTATGACGAGGGATTCCAAGCGACATACGATAATTATTAAGGTCGTTTGCGTGGTAGTGCTAGTTGGGCACTGGCTGGATTTTTACTTAATGGTAACTCCTGGAGTTCTCAAAGAAAATGGAAGTTTTGGTATTCTGGAAATAGGGTTGGCTATGATTTATTTATCCGCTTTCCTATTTGTAGTACTGGGCAACCTAGCAAAAGCACCTTTGGTGGCTCGTAACCACCCGATGTTGCAAGAAAGTTTACATCATCACACTTAATAGATAGATAAATCTACAGATATGACTCAGTTTTTGATAGCAGTTGGAGTAGTTCTATTTTTAGTAATCCTCTTTACTGTTTTGAGGATATTAAAATTATTGAATGTTGCGCGCGGTACCGATAAAAAGTATGCCTCTACCGGAAATAAGGTAAATGCTATGCTGTTTATGGTTTTTCTTGTGGTTATGGGAGGGCTTATGACCTGGTACTCTATAGCTGAGTTTGATAAGTACGATCCGGCAGTAGCTTCCGAGCACGGAGTAGTTACCGACCGGTTGTTTTGGATTACGATGGCCGTTACTGGTTTTATCTTTATCCTAACGCATATCTTGCTGTTCTACTTCTCATATCGTTATCAGTATAAAGAAACGAGCAAAGCTTTATTTTATCCTGATAATAGTAAGTTAGAAGTTATCTGGACAGTAATTCCAGCTATTGTGCTTGCTGTTTTGGTCTTCTCCGGCTGGAAAGCCTGGACTGATATTACAGCTAAAGCCCCGGACGATTCAGAGATTATTGAAATAATGGGATATCAGTTTGCTTGGACAGTTCGCTATCCGGGAACCGATGAGCAGTTGGGAGAGTATGACTATCGTCTGATTGATGCCCAAAACATCTGGGGAATGGACTTTACCGACAAAGCCTCTTTTGACGATCTCACCGTGTCTTCCGGCGAATTTCACGTACCCAAAGGTAAACCTGTATTGCTTAAAATTAGAGCGAGAGATGTCTTGCATAGCGTGTATATTCCTGAGTTCAGATTGAAGCAAGATGCAGTACCCGGAATGCCAACGCGCTTTTGGTTTACTGCTACTAAAACAACGGAGGAGATGCGAGAAGAGCTGGGTGATCCTGATTTCAACTATAACGTTTTTTGTACGGAAGTCTGCGGACGAGCGCATTTTTCAATGCGACTACGGTTTGTTGTAGACGAACCGGAAGATTACGAAGCGTGGAAAGCAGAGAGAAAACCTTGGTTGCAAGGCAACCCCGATTATCTGGCAAAAGTACCGAGCGATTTAAAAGACCTAGCAATGGTGAGCGCAGGTATAGAAGAACAAAACAAAGTAGAAGCAGAGAAGATTAATTAAGAGAAAGCGTATAATTAAAAAGGTTATGGCAACGGCAAATATTGAACACGCAGTAGAGCACGATCACGTGCATGAGGAAGAGCACCACCACGGTAATTTTATTACTACCTACATATTCAGTCAAGATCATAAAATGATTGCCAAGCAGTACCTAATTAGTGGTATTCTTTGGGCATTCTTAGGGGGCTTATTATCTATTATCTTCCGATTACAACTCGGCTTTCCCGAGATGGATATGAGTTTTCTAAAACCATTTTTAGGAGGTTGGATTTCTGAAACCGGCAGCCTTGACCCTGAATTTTATCTGGCTTTAGTTACTATGCACGGTACTATTATGGTATTCTTTGTGCTAACCGCCGGTTTGAGTGGTACATTCAGTAATTTCTTAATTCCTTTACAAATCGGTGCCCGAGATATGGCCTCCGGTTTTATGAATATGCTGTCGTACTGGTTCTTTTTCTTAGCCAGTGTGATTATGCTTTCTTCGCTGTTTCTAGAAACTGGTCCAGCAGCGGGTGGTTGGGTTGTTTATCCACCATTAAGCGCACTGCCCCAAGCCATTCAAGGTTCAGGAATGGGAATGACGCTGTGGTTGGTAGCAATGGTATTCTTTATCGCTTCTACTTTGCTAGGAGGGATTAACTATATTACCACGATTATTAACTTGCGAACCAAAGGAATGTCGTTTGCTAGATTGCCACTAACCATCTGGGCATTCTTCTTAACGGCGATCATCGGACTACTATCATTTCCAGTGTTAGTAGCTGCTGCGCTTCTTTTGGTTTTTGACCGAAGCTTTGGTACAAGCTTTTACTTGTCCGAGATATTTATCAATGGTGAAGCTTTGCCTAATATAGGTGGTAGTCCAATTCTGTATCAGCATTTATTCTGGTTCTTAGGTCACCCCGAAGTATACATTGTACTACTTCCAGCATTGGGAATTACTTCTGAAATTATCGCCACCAACTCTCGTAAACCTATTTTTGGTTACCGAGCCATGATAGGTTCCATGTTAGGTATTACCATTCTATCGTTTGTAGTTTGGGCGCATCATATGTTCGTCTCAGGATTGAATCCGTTTTTAGGTTCTATCTTCATGTTTCTGACGCTAATTATTGCGGTACCTTCTGCTGTGAAAGTATTTAACTATCTGACTACGCTCTGGAAGGGAAACATTCGTTTTACTACTGCAATGATGTTTTCCATTGGACTAGTATCGGTGTTTATATCGGGTGGTCTGACGGGAATATTCTTAGGGAACTCCGCTATCGATATTCAGCTCCACGATACATATTTCGTAGTAGCCCACTTTCACTTAGTAATGGGTAGTGCCTCATTCTTCGGACTGATGGCCGGGGTCTATCACTGGTTCCCGAAAATGTTCGGTAGGATGATGGACAAAGGTTTAGGCTACGTTCACTTCTGGTTAACTTTCGCGGGAATATATCTGGTATTCTTTCCAATGCACTACATCGGTATCGCAGGTTTCCCTCGTCGTTATTATTCGTTCACTACCTTCGATCCATTTGGGGCGTTCACTGATTTGAATATGTTCATCAGTATTGCCGCGATCTTAACTTTCTTCGGACAGTTAGTTTTTGCTTATAACTTCTTCAATAGTATTTTCCGAGGCCGGTTAGCACCGCTGAACCCGTGGAAATCAAATACATTGGAGTGGACCACCCCTCGTAATCCTGGGCACGGAAACTGGCCCGGAGAAATTCCTACGGTGTACCGATGGCCTTATGACTATAGTAAGCCCGGCGCTCCTGAAGACTATATTCCGCAGACGGTTCCGTTCTCTGAGACTCCTGAGTCTAATCTGCCTTATGAAAATGAATCGATCGGTATTGAACGAGAAGGTGAGAAGACCGAAAAGATGGATGAACCCCACGCCAAGTAGATTACTACCCAAGCTTAGTATCGCTACGCTGGTAGCGGTTTACCTGCTAATTTTGGTAGGAGGTATTGTTCGCAGTACTGGTTCGGGCATGGGTTGTCCAGATTGGCCTAAATGCTTTAATAGTTGGGTGCCTCCCACCGAGGTATCCCAACTTCCTCAAAACTATAAGGAAGTCTATGCTCAACAAAGAGCTGAGAAAAATAGCAGATTTACTGCCTATCTTGAGTCATTGGGATTCAGTGACTTAGCCAATCGAATTAAGAACGATAAATCTATTTTAGTTGAGGAAGACTTTAACGCTTCTAAAACTTGGATAGAATACGTAAATCGTCTGATAGGAGCTGTTATTGGGTTACTCATCTTTGCTACATTCTTGGCATCCTTGAAATACTGGCAGTCCGACCGTAGCTTGGTTTGGGTATCATTCGCTGCGGTAATTTTGGTCGGGTTTCAGGGTTGGATCGGCTCAATTGTCGTTTCTACAAACCTACTCTCCGGCATGATTACCTTTCATATGCTGCTGGCCTTGGTTATCGTAAGTCTACTTATCTACGTTGCTTTCCGCGCCCAACCACCAGCATTATCTAATGAAGATATCCTACCTAAGAAAGAGTTGACATCACTCAACACATTACTGGTAGTATTGCTGCTTCTTACGCTAGGGCAAATTTTGCTTGGCACCCAAGTGCGAGAATCGGTAGATATTATAGCTAAAGAACTAGGGGGGGATCGACGGCAGAAATGGATAGAATCTCTAGGAAGTATTTTTACTTTACACCGATCACTATCGTTTATTGTAATTGCGGCTCATTTGTGGTTGGCGGCTACTTTGTTTCAACGTTTCGGTCTTAGGGGAAACTTAACGAAGTGGAGTTTGGTATTAGTAGTAATTATTGGTATGGAAGTTATTTCCGGCGGAATTATGGCTTATTTTGGAATTCCTAGAGTAGCGCAACCAGTACATTTATTGTTGGCTACCGTAGCCTTTGGGATTCAATTATTTTTGCTAATGAAACTAAATTTGGGCCAGTTCGTCCAACCAAATGTAACCAAGGAAACCCAGGAATATGCAAGCTACTAAGAGAGTTGAAGCAACTGATATTTGGAGCGAAAAGCTACGTAGCTATACCGAACTGTTGAAAGTCCGCTTATCAATGTTGGTAGCGTTTTCGTCAGGTTTTGGCTTCGTTTTGGCGACGCTGGGTAGTGTAGATTGGGTGCAGTTAGCTATTCTACTAGCAGGTGGCTTTTTACTTTCTGGGGCATCATCAACGGTAAATCAGATCATTGAGCAGAATTACGATAAGTTGATGTCTCGTACGAAGAACCGTCCGCTACCTACCGAAAGGATAAGCACTTCGGAAGCAGTGGGAGTAGCATTAGTAACCGGCAGTGCTGGTATGTTGCTGCTAGCTCAGTTCACCAATCCATTAACTACCGGACTAGCTTTTTTGTCCTTCGTACTGTATAGTTTTGTATACACCCCACTTAAGCGAGTTGGTCCTATCGCCGTGCTAGTAGGAGCTATTCCGGGGGCACTGCCTCCTCTGCTAGGTTGGACAGCAGTCACCGGAACAATTACGCACGAAGCGCTTATCATCTTTGCTATCCAGTTTATTTGGCAATTTCCTCATTTCTGGGCCATTGCTTGGGTAGCCGATGAAGATTATAGCAAAGCGGGATTCAAACTTCTACCTTCTAAAGGAGGGAAAACCGTTCAGTCGGCAGTGCAGATTATGACCTACACATTGTTTCTGATACCATTGGGGCTGCTGCCTCTTAAATTTGGAATCACTGGAGTAGACTCAGCTATTGTAGCCACGGTGTGTGGTGTGTTATTTTTGGGGCAAACCTTCCGATTAATGATGGATGGTTCTCGTAAAGTAGCTTTACAAATTATGTTTGGCTCTTTTATTTATCTGCCAGTAGTGCAGATTGCTTATTTATTAGATAAAGTTTAAGGGAAGAAGGATGGAAAAGTCATTAGATATAGAAAAAGAAATAGATCAGATTAGTTTACGTGAAGAGCCACAGCCGATCTTATCGATGCATCCGCAGAAATTTGCGCTTTGGTTATTTATTGTAACGGTAGTAATGATTTTTGCGGCTTTCACTAGTGCCTACATTGTGCGGCGCTCCGAGGGAAACTGGTTAGATTTTGAGCTACCACCGTTATTCTGGACAACTGCAGGAATAATCTTCGCAAGCAGCATTACCATGCATTGGGCGTACATTGCTGCCAAGCGCGATCAGATTGCTCAGCTTCGCGTAGCTTTACTTGTTACGTTAGGCTTAGGCGTAGCCTTTTTGGTAGGGCAGTTTATGGCTTGGGAAGCATTAGTAAATATGGAAGTATTCTTTGTTGGAAATCCAGCCGGTTCGTTTGTGTATGTATTAAGCGGAGTCCACGGAGTACATATTGTAAGTGCTTTAATTTTCTTGATTGTAATAGTGGTGAAAGCTTTTCGCTATAAGGTACACAGCAAGCAAATGGATGCTATGGAGATGTGTGTAACCTATTGGCATTTTTTAGATGGACTTTGGCTGTATTTATTTCTATTTTTGCTGCTCAATCGTTAACTAGCAAGTACAATCATTATACGGATTTCATTTCTGAATCAACTATAAACTTATGTCAACTACTACAACATCGGTAGAAGAAACAACCACAGGTAGCGTCTGGAACGGCGGAATGGCTCCTCTGAAAGCCAGCTACGGCAAGCTTATGATGTGGTTCTTCTTGTTATCTGATGCGTTCACTTTTTCATCGCTGCTTATTTCCTACGGAATGATTCGCTACGCTTGGCCCGCTTATCAGGGCGAAGTAGAAGATTTTGTTTTTTCTCAAGAGTACTGGCCCATTCCAGAGAAAGTCTTCGATGCAGTGCCACTGCTACACGGAGTGTCTCTCCCACTGGTTTTTGTGGGTATCATGACATTTATTCTGATTTTAAGCAGCGTTACTATGGTGTTAGCAGTTGAGGCTGGGCACCGGATGGATAAAAAGGATGTAACCAAATGGATGTTGTGGACACTTGTGGGCGGAGTTGCTTTTTTGGGTTGTCAAGCATGGGAATGGTCGCACTTTATTCATGGAACCGATGAGGGCGGTATGATGCCCGATGGTTCTATATTCTACGGAGCCAATCTTACTCAAAACCAATACGGCCCCCCACTATTTGCCGACTTATTTTTCTTTATTACGGGCTTTCACGGGTTCCATGTATTTAGTGGAGTAATGCTTAACTTTCTAATCTTCTATCAAGCTACCGTAGGAGTTTTTGAGCGCCGAGGCCACTACGAAATGGTAGAAAAAGTTGGATTATACTGGCACTTTGTGGACCTAGTGTGGGTATTTGTATTTACTTTCTTTTACCTGATTTGACAACACTGATTCAATAACTCATGGCACAATTAGATGAAGCTACTACGGTTAATGTTCAACCGAAAGATCAAAAGAAAATTAATCAGTTATGGCGCATTGCCGGAATTCTGGCTATTGTAACAGCTATAGAATTTGCTCTAGCGTACATTCTTCCCCGAGGGCCACTCTTATATTTTACATTTGTAGCCCTTACGTTGGTAAAAGCATTTTACATTGTAGCGGAATTTATGCACCTCAAAGGCGAAGTTAAAACGCTTATTTGGTCAATTGCTATTCCAACGATCTTTGTAATTTGGTTGGTTATTGCGCTGCTAGCTGAAGGTTCCTCTGTCTTCGAACTGAAATTCTAAAACAATATCAATAAATACTTGGTCTATACTGCCTAGACCAGAAACTTATGCAAAAAACTCGGAAAATCGGTTTGCTAATCATCCTGCTGGCAATACCGATTTTTTTTATACTCTTCTTTGAGTTGTTCAGCACTAGTCACTACGCCGTTCCTGTCTTCTACGAGAATGGTATTGACTCACTTACAGCTTGCAAGTCTAGTCAGGCAGCCCATCGGGTGAAACCACTGTTGACATCAGATGTAGCTGACCCCCAACTTCAGCCTCCATCTCATCAATTTATTGATGCTGTGCAGATAGTATACGTGCTTCCAACTGATTGCGAATACACTTGCGTAAACATACTGGAAGAGTTGGCTCGCGTGCAAGGAGTTTTAGAAAACCAGGCCCCACCGCAGATTATTTTAATTGCCAGTCCGGATTCACCTTCATTGACAGTAGTATCCGAGAAGTACCAACCTAGTCAGCTTAATTGGTTGTTACTGGAAGGAACTGAGCGTCAGTACCCCTCATTTCTTCAGTGCGAGTTAGTATTGCCCCGAACTGATATTCCTTTATACGAAACATTTGTGCTGGTAGATCGGCTGGGACAGATACGAGGCTACTACCAAGGAACTGACCCCGCCGAAGTAGACCGACTTATCGCCGAGATTCGAGTTTTAGAATACAGTACCAATACCAACGAGGATCATGCCGAAGACCGCGCAGGATAACCGCTATCTTATCATTATTGGAGTGCTTTCAGTCGCTATTCCGTTAGTAGTAGCCCTACTACTTTTTTCCTCTACTAAAATGCAAGTAGAAGGGGAGTGGGTATATTTTCTTCCTCATCTAAATGCTGCGTTAAACTCGGCTACTTCTATCGATATCTATTAAACGGGTAGCAGATATAGCGCACCACCATACCGGATACTATCCAGCATTCAATCAATAATACGGGCTAATCATTAGGTATACCGCTACGCCAGTGACGGATACGTAGAGCCAAATAGGAAACGCTAACTTAACAATCCTCCGATGTTCGCTAAACTGATTATTAAGCGCGTAGTACATGGCTAATAGCACGTAGCGTACCACTACAATAGATAGTAATATATGCGAAATCAGTAGAAAATAGTAAAGATATCGTATAGCTCCTTCACCACCGTAGGCTGTGGAAGGATTAGAAATATGATAAACAATGTAGGTTACCAAGAAAATAACCCCCAGTGCAAAAGTGGTTGTCATTAGCTTGCGGTGCAATTCTACCTTCTGCTGCTTGATGGCCACTACCGCGGCAATGAGTAGTAACGAAGTAGCTGCATTAATAATACCAATCGCATGTGGTAAAGCAGTAGTCCATTCGCCGAGCGGTACTTTCTGCCGAATGCCGATCAGCAGGGCAACGGCTACCGGAATGGCGATGGATAGTATATTGATCGCCCGACGATTGGTGAGGAGCGTAGGATACGATTGGGTTTTGACACTCATTGATATTAGTCATTAATTTCCCCAGATAACGTTTGTATTTTGACTTTGGTTTCTTCCAACTCTTTTCCCGAAGTATAACCTACTGTGCCCCTCGTAATGTAAGTAGCTTTTGCGTTGGGAGTATTGTTATCACTTCCTGAGTGATTTATCACGGAGTAGCTGATTCTACTAAAGATGATTATGAGGCGGCTTCGGCGACAGAGCTAGCGGATTTTGGTTTTATGAGAATCGTTTATATGATTATTCTGCTTTCTCATATTGATCTGGCTATTGTAGTAGTACCACTAATTTTGTTAGCACTTCACTACGCTATTAGCGAAAAATTGATAAGCACTTAGAATTGTAAAATTTGCCTATCAGTTTTGGTTGTACGTATCGGTAACCAGAGTCTTTG
>JGI12210J13797_10295561_pt1 | contig 20133 bp, 15 predicted proteins | sample ElkSlonscriptome_3_FD_13797 | JGI IMG/M metagenome (IMG submission 13797)
AAAAGTCGCTAGGGCCGTTAGGAAAATGGGGGTGGTGATGGTCGCCAGACGGCGCACCTCCGGCGAAGCAACATCAATGAAGGCCAGCGGCACAATCAGAAAGGTCAGCATGACCAAGCCGTCGAAAACGCGCTCCACCACCACTGTCGTCGCGCCCTGGCCGAAGGGCACATCGTGGTTGCGGCGCAGCAAAAAGATACGCAGCAACTCGCCGCTGCGCAGCGGGTAGATGTTGTTGCCCATGTAGCCGATGGTGACTAGGGGGATGAGCTGAGCCAGCGGGATAGGCTTAATTGCCCGGAGCAAGAACTGCCAGCGCAGCGTGATGATGGTCACGGCCACGCCGTAAAGAAGCATCCCGCCCACAATCAACCAGGGGTTGGCGCTCTGCACACTCTGCCAGAAGGCGGCAGGGTCTAGCCCCCGGAAAGCCAGCCACAGGAAGAACGCGCTGACCAAGATGCCAGCGATGACCGCTAGTTGTTTGCGATTCATGAGCGGGGCTGCTTTCTATAACATGATCGGCAAGAGGGGCGCATTTTACACAGCAGGGGCGGACGAAGCATAGACTGCGTCCGCCATGGCAGGGATAAGATAACAGTGGGGGGTCACTGCGGGGGCGGCAGGGCGCTAGAGATCTGCAAATTGCTGGCGAAGCGCGATTCTGTCGTCCACACAGATGGCGTATAGTTCGGCGTCGTAGTCCAGCGGGAAGCCCATGTGAACAACAGCCCTCACCTGGTACCAGTCGCTATCGCGGGAGAGCGCGAAGTACTCGCCAACCTGCGGGATGCGGTCGAAGTTGACGGTGGTGTTCGTCCATTCGTCTTCGTCGGCGCTTTTGTAAAAGACCAGGCAAATCGTGTCCGAGTTATCGTTGAAGTTGCTAATAGAACCCATTGATCCTAAATCCGGCTCAAAGTCGCTCATGGTCGGGGTCTGCTCCTTGCTTGCGTTTGGGATATGTTGGCAGCAGCCAAAATATGCGCCACCGCCCATTATTATACCCCAAACGCGCTTTTCGCATTGCTGCTAGCGCAGGCGGCGCACCACAGACAGCACTTTGCCCTGTACCTGGCAGTCTGCCGTGTTGACGTAGATGGGTTCCATAAGCGGGTGCGCGGGCTGTAAGCGGACGCGCTCCCCTTCGTGGTGGAAGTACTTGAGCGTGGTCTCGCCCCGGTCGGATAGCCAAACAGCGGCCATTTCGCCGTTGCTCACCAGCGGCTGCCGACGAATCAGCACCACGTCGCCATCGCTAATCATAGCGTCGATCATGCTGTCGCCCTGCACACGGAGCGCGAACACCTCGCTGGGGTCTAGGCCGCCCAGCATCATCGGCGTGGCGTCTATCATGTCTTCCTCGTCGTAGTACTGGCCGATGTCGTCCGGCACGGGGAGCGGCGCGCCAGCGGCGATGTTGCCGATGAGCGGCACCTGGCCTAGCTTGTCGCTGGTGCGAACGCCGTTGGCTTTGCCCGCGCCACCAAAGACCGCCCCAGGGTGGCCGTTGGGAATGCGAACGATGAGGCGAACGCCCCGCGAAACACGTTTTTCTCGGTCTAAGTAGCCTTCATCAACAAGTTTGTTGAGGTTGTAGTTGACGACGGAGGTGGACTTGGTTTCTGTGGCGTCGCCAATCTCACGGATGGTGGGGGGGTATCCGTTTTCGATGGTATAGCGGTCGATAAACTTCAAAATTCTGCGCTGCCGAGCGGAAAGCTCATCAAAAGTCTTCATGGCACTGGCCTTTGCTTTGCCTTGTTAACGGACGAACAGCGGTTCACCAGAACTGCGATGTGTTTTATGTTCTAAAATCCGAGAACACGCGTTCTGGAAGTCAATATAACACAACTGTTCGCCCGTTGTCCAACACAAAGTTAACTTTCTGTTCTAAATTGTGCGCTAGGGCTGCGCCACTCGGAAGTTTACGGTGTACGGGTCTTGCACATAATTTCCATTGCCCACCACTGCCAGCCGTACCTGGTAGTCCCCCGGTTGCAGGCCAGGGAAGCCGGGCAAGAACTCCAGGACGCCGTTGATGACGCTATCGGGGTGGGTGGCGCCGATGGTTGTCCAGTTGCCAAACTGGCCGCCCCGTATCTCCAGCTTGTAATAGTCGGCCTGCTCCGGCGAGAACTGCACCGTGCCCAAAATAGGGATGCCCTCGGTGATCGTTTGGCCGGGGACAGGCTGGGTGATCACCGCCGTCAGCACGATTGGGCCGCTGCTGGTGGCGGTCAGCAGGTCTTGCGAGCAACCGACCGTCGGCAGGAAGGCGATATTGCGGGCCTGTGCCCAGCGTTCCGCCTCGACGGCATCGGCTGGGTCTGGCGGCGGCTTCAGGAACAGCAACTCTCTAGCGCCGGGCGCATTTCCGGCCTGGTCTGCCGGAACCTGACAGTAGCGCGGTGGAGGCGGTGCGCCTACCCCCGCTGGGCCGCCAAGGCTGATGCCAGCAGCGATGTTCTGAGGGATAGGATTCACAAGCACACGCACTACACCGGGCGAGACTTCCTGCTGGAAGGGCTGGCCGGGCTGCGGCTGGTTATTGGGCGCGGGCGTGGGGTCTCTGTAAACAAAACCGCCGTCCGCTGTGGGGACGCCCGCCGGGCCGTCCAAAATCCACTCCTGCGTGGTCTGGCAGTCGGTGGTGCCGTCCGTCAGGCGGCTAACATCGCACACCCGGCGTAAGCTGATGCCCTGGGGCGGGTTTGGCTGGTCGGCCTGGTGGGTTCCGTCCACGGCCAGCAGGTTAAAGAAGGCCGGCTGCTGATAGACCGTGGTGATGACTCGGTTCCAGATGGGCGCGGCCCCGGTAAGGCCCGACGAGTTCCGCATAGGCTGGCCGTCGCTGTTGCCAACCCAGACGCCTACGGCCACATTGCGCGTGTAACCCACCGTCCAGTTGTCGCGGATGTCGTTGGTGGTGCCCGTTTTGACAGAGCTAGCGATGCCGTCTGTACGCAACGGGCTGTTACTGCCCATCGCGGGACTACGAGCGACATTGTCCGCCATCATGTCTGTGATGGTGTAGGCGATACGCGGGTCTAACACCTGGGTGCCTAAGCCAGTGCGCGCAATCGTGGTCGGCGTGACATTGCCCGCTGGGCAGCTTCCCTCATACTGGTACAGCACCGCGTTTGTCTCGGTTTCTACCACGCACAGGATCGAAGTGGTGGGCACCAGCACGCCCTGGTTGGCAAAGACGGAAAACGCCTGCGTCAGCTCGCGCAATGTGACTTCGCCGCCGCCCAGCGTAAGCGAGGGGCCATACCGGCTGGCGTCTGTGCCCAGGCTTTCCATACCGAAGCGGTTGAGGAAGTTCAGCAGACCCTCCACACCGACGGCTCGCACCAGCGCCTTCACAGCCGGGACGTTGTAGCTGCTTGCCAGGGCCGCCCGCATATTGACCGGGCCGTGATAGGTGCGGTCGTAGTTGACGGGCCAGGTGGACTGGCCGGGCACGTTGATGCTGCGCACGGTGGTGTCCCATAGCACATCGGCGGGGTTCAAGCCGTTTTCGATGGCGGCGGCGTAGGTAAAGGGCTTCATGGTGCTGCCCGGCTGCCGCAATGAGGTGGCGACATTTACCCGCCCGTCGATGGCTTCGTTGTCGTAGTCCGCGCTGCCCACCATCGCCACGATTTCACCCGTGAGCGGCTTCAGCACGACTACCGCGCCGTTGCTCACGTTGTTAGAGGTCAGCGTGCTAATCTGGTCTCGCACAGCGGCCTGCACTTCGTTGTTTAGGCCCAGGTCTACCGTGGTGTAAATCTCATAGCCGCCCCGTGCGATCTCCTCCGGGTCGATGTTGATCTCGCTCAGCAAGTCCTCTAGCTCCTGCTGGGCATAGATTGTGAAGTGGGGCGCACGTAGCGGGGCGTCGGGCCGGAAGACCTCTAGTCCCTGGCGAAGCGTGGCGTCGCGCTCTGCGGCGGTGATATACCCCTCGTTGACCATCGCGTTAAGCGTGATGCGCCAGCGCGTCAGCACCGCCTGCTGGACATCGGGGCTAGGGTTGAGCGGGTCGAGCGCGGCGGGCGACTGTGGCAAGCCAGCCAGCAACGCGGACTCGCCCAGCGTCAAGTCTTCCACATCCTTACCGAAAACCGTCTGCGAGGCGGCCTGCGCTCCGTAGGCTAAGTTACCGTAGTACACCTCATTGAGATATAGCTCTAAAATCTCTTCCTTGCTCAGCCGCTGGTTGATGGCAACGGCTAGCATGATCTCTTCGGCTTTGCGGCGGACGCTGCGCTCTGTTCGATACTCGTAATCGAAGGCGATGTTGCGCACAAGCTGCTGGGTGATGGTGCTACCGCCCGTGTCGCCTTCCATCAGGCCCGTAAATTGGAGTGTAGCGCGGATGGTGGCGGGCACGTCGATGCCCGGATTGCTGTAGAAGGTGTCATCCTCTAGGGCAACGGTGGCCTCGATCAGATTTTGTGGCATTTGCGCCAGTGGCACATAAACCCGCCGCCCCTCGTTGAAGTCCTCAAAGAGCAGGTCGCCGTCGCGGTCATAGTAGAAGGTGCTTTGGAAGGCGTCGTATTCGTCAATGGAACGGACACCCTCCTGGATGATGGGCGTTAGCCGGGCCTGGGCCACGCCCAGCAGCACCAGCGAGATAATGGTGAGGCCGCCGCAGAAGGAGGCGACGATGCCACCAAAGATCAGCATGCAGCCGTTGTTCATGCAGCCCAGGTTGCTCACCCGCGCTCTCAGGTTGTTGGCGCCGTTTGTTTTCTCCTTCTTTGTAGAAGATTGCGGGCGCTGTTGTGAGCGGCTGGCGTCGGGCTTGGGGACAGGCCCCGATGCAGGCTGAGTCTGCTGCTGGGGTGCGTCGTAGGCAGGCCGCTGATAACGCTGTTCGGATGAGGACGGTTGCGGGCGGGGGACGCCTGCGTCCTCTGGCCGGACAGTGCGATTGCGCACCGTCTGCGTGGGGGCTGGCACCCGCCGGTTGCCTTCGACGGTCTTTTTCGGGTCTGGCATTCCGGGTTCACGCGGTATGGGCATGGTCGGCAGGTTATTTCGATTCGGACGCGACTTATCGTCCAAAATAGCCTGGTTCGGCGCGGTGACAGCGGGCATGTCGTCGGTGTCTTCGTCCGGCCCGGCGTAGTCGTACTCCTCCACATGGGGCAGCACAAAGGGCACATCGTCATCAATGCGGGTGTCTACGTCCGCCTGAGTGTCCACTGGTTTATCTTGTAGAGGCGGGTCATCCGTGGCGCGGATTTCCTCATCTGGTGTTTCTTCGTCTGACGCGTGAGGTAAATCAAATGGCACATCATCATCGTGGGGATTATTTTCGCTCGGGAATGAGTTTTCGTCTGGCACGAGCATGCTCCGAACAGCTTGGCAGAATTAGGTGGTTTCATTGTAACAGAGCCGCCCGCCACTGAGGCCAATTATTGGCCCACGTTCAGGCTACGTAACACAGCATTGCAAGATTCTTACAGACAACGCCTTACACATCTTATTTCAATCTCATCCATCGGCGTTACGTTATTTATTAGCAGGGTAAATAACTTTTATCCCTCAACATCGTAATTTACATCACACAAGGAGTTTTCACTATGTTACAGCTTGCATTGCTGTTCCTCGTCGTTGCCATCGTTGCTGCTATTTTCGGATTCGGCGGTATCGCCGGGGCGGCTTCGGGCATCGCGCAGATTCTGTTCTTCGTCTTCCTGGTCATCTTCATCGCGTCGCTGGTGCTCAACTTCGCCCGCTAGCGCCGATCACCCATCACACCTTACACCACAGCCTAGGAGATATTTAAAACTATGGTAGAGACACAAAATGAAGTAATGGCCAGCCACAGTGCTGTGCCGTTACTACAGAATGTAAGCTGGGGCGCGATTCTCGCTGGCTTCTTTGTCGCCTTTGGCGTGCAATTTACGCTAGAGATGCTCGGCTTAGCCATCGGCGCGACGGCTTTTGACGCCGAGGCCACTAACGGCATCGGGACGGGCGCGGTCATCTGGCTAGCGGGGAGCGCCTTACTGTCGTTATTCGCAGGCGGTTACACCGCTGCCCGTTTAAGCGGACAGGTAGACAGCACCGACGGCCTGCTACACGGGCTGGCGACCTGGGCCTTGATCGTCCTCATTAACATGATCGTGCTGACCTTCGGCGCGACCCGGTTAGTCGGCGGTATCACCAGCTTTGTCGGCAATGTTGCCCAGGGTGGCAGCGAAGTCGCAACTCAGTTGGCCCCCGCCGCTGCTGAGGCCCTGCCGAACAATGTAGGCCAAGAAGTGCAACAGGCCATCGGCCAGCAAGACGCCGCGCTAGAGGCGATTTTGGCCGACCTGACGAATGAGGTCAGCGCGGTAGACGGCAACACCGAGCTACAAGCGCAAGAAGTGCGGGCTGCCGTGACCAACTTCCTAGTAGGTAGCTCAACCCTCTCAGATCAGGAGTTGCAGGCCGCACGCCAAGAGGCTGTCGATGCCTTAGCGGCCAACACCACCCTGTCGGAGTCCGAAATTCAAACGCAGCTCGACGAGTTGCAGCAAAGCTACCAGGCCTTTGTAGACCGGGCACAGGCGGCTATCGACCAAGCTGCCGATGCAACCGCTGAGGCCGCGGCCTCCACAGGCGGCATCTTGTTTGCCGCGCTGTTCGTCGGGGCGGTAGCTGCTGGTATGGGCGGTGTCGTGGGCACCCGTAAGATGTTGCCCTCTGCCGAGGTGGAACGTGTGGCCGTAGAGCGCCGCACAGCCCCCGCCACGGGCGACTAACCCGCCTACGGTTATCACAGTTCGAAGAAAAGCCTCACTTGAGTGGGGCTTTTCGCATTTTATGAGGGGGACAGCCCAGTCTGCCCGTTTTTTGTTCTATCTACACAAAGCGAAGTCCTCTACCATTTGTTATAAACGTAACTTGTAGCCAGAAGGTATTTGTTCAACATGGCAGATTACACACAGCTTGCCCGTCAGTATGGTTTTAGTGAAAGCGCCGTGCAGCATATGGCCCAGGCCGTCCGGCACGGCGGGGGGCGCATGGCCCAGTTTAATCACCCGGAGTTCGGCGGCAGCGGCCAGTGGATGCCGGGCATGATTATGATCGGTGACATGATGAACACCGGACTTAAAACCCGGGTGCAGGCCCTGGTAGAAGCTCTTTTGGAGATGAGTCCCCAAACGCCGACGACAATGCCGCCCATGCAAATGGAAACGTGGTGGGACGCGTCGTTGGGCCGGCCAGACACAGCAGGCCGCCAGAACGACATCGCTTACGCCTACTTTCGGGAGCAAGACCAACTGCTCGTGAAGCGTGGCAAGCATATTGTGGGTTATGCCACCAACGGGCAAATCATCCTCGGCGTACAACAGCAACAAAGCAATCAGCGTGCAACGCTCGTCTTCCAAACGACGACGGGCAGCGTCAGCGAGGACGACCTCACGGCACTTTTCGAAAAATCTATCTAGACCGTTTAACAGGATTCTATTTATGACAACATCGTCCACGCCCTTGTCGGCGTTCGACCATTACGAGATAGCGCCAGACGGCTATGACGAGATGTTCGGCCAGGCCACCCAGCCCCACGCGCAGTACGACGCGCTCTATAACTACCTGGCCCGGCTGAATGTCGATGAGCTAGATCGTCGGCAGCAAGCCTCGTTGTCCTCTTTTATGCAGCAGGGCATCACTTTTACCGTCTACGAAGAGGCTAGCAGCTCAGAGCGCACCCTCCCGTTCGATCTGCTTCCGCGCATCCTGACCCATGATGACTGGGACATCATCAGCCGGGGCTTAGAACAACGCCTGACCGCGCTCAATATGTTCCTGCACGACATCTACCACGAAGGACGCATCTTTAAGGACAAGGTTGTGCCCTATGCGCTGGTCGCTAGCAGTCGGCATTACCGCCGGGAGATGCGCGGGGTGGCAGTGCCCAACAATGTCTACGTTTCCATATGTGGGACGGACTTGGTGCGGCTGCCGAACGGCAGCTTCGCCGTGCTGGAGGATAACCTGCGCGTGCCTAGCGGCGTAAGCTATATGCTTGCTAATCGCCAAGTAGCTAAGGCCGTTTTCCCGCGTCTGTTCAGCAACTACGGGGTGCGCCCGGTCGATAACTACGGCCAAGCACTGCTAGAAACATTGAAGTCCTTGGCCCCACAGCGCGAAGACCCTACCGTGGTTTTGCTCACACCGGGCGTGTTCAACTCGGCTTACTACGAACACACTTTTCTGGCGCGGGCGATGGGCATCCCGCTGGTGGAGGGGCGCGACCTGCTGGTACACGACAATATCGTCTATATGCGAACCACGGCGGGCCTTAAGCGCGTGGATGTCATCTATCGTCGGGTGGACGACGACTTCCTCGACCCGTTGACCTTCCGACAGGATTCGCAGTTGGGTGTCATCGGCCTCTTTGGTGCTTACCGGGCGGGTAATGTGGTGCTGGCAAATGCCGTCGGCACTGGCATTGCAGACGATAAGGCGGTTTACAGCTACGTGCCAGACATGATCCGGTACTATCTCGACGCCGAGCCGATCATCAACAACGTGGAAACATACCTGCTCCAAAATGAGAAGGAGCGGGAGCACGTGTTGGCAAACTTGGACAAGCTGGTGGTGAAAGCCGTTGGCGAAGCGGGGGGCTATGGCATGCTCATCGGCCCACACAGCACAGCAGACGAACAAACCAAATTCGCGGAGCTGATCCAGGAAAACCCGCGCAACTACATCGCACAGCCCACACTGCAACTCTCTACCGCCCCGTGCTTTATCGACAACGAGCGCTTCGAGCCACGCCATGTGGACCTGCGCCCGTATGTACTTTATGGCAAAGAGGTCAACATCGTGCCGGGCGGGCTAACGCGGGTGGCACTGCGGCAGGGGTCTTTAGTCGTTAATTCGTCGCAGGGCGGCGGGAGCAAGGACACATGGGTTTTATACAAATAGACGATCACCGCAACGATATGCTCTCCCGCGTGGCGGAGAGTATGTACTGGATGAGCCGCTACCTAGAACGGGCGGAGCACTTGGCCCGGCTGGTGGACGTACACCTGAACTTAATGCTGGACTCGTCGCCGGAGATTACCGAGCGGGAGCGGTTGCGGCGCCTGCTAGACAGCATCGGCATGCAGCCGGACGATTACCCGCTGACGGATGAAGAGACGGTGCTCAAGCGGTTGACCTTCGACCCGGAAAGCGAGTTCTCTATTCGCAGCCACCTAACGAACGCCCGCGAAAATGCTCGCCAAATCCGCGAGGAGCTGAGTTCTGAGATGTGGCTGCAACTAAACAAGCTCTACTTGGATGTGCAGCGGGCCGAGGCCGACGACGTGTGGGAGGACAGCCCGCACTCTTTCCTAGTTTCCATCAAAGAGGGGTCACATCTGTTCCAAGGGCTAACGGACGCCACCATGAACCACAACCAGGGCTGGTACTTTATCCAGATTGGACGATACGTGGAGCGGGTGATTGCACTGGTCACATTTTTGAATGTGCAGTTGCAGCAAAGCGAAGACTTTGCCGATGGTGGGCGGCAGGGCAACCAGTACTTCGAGTTGGTCTCGGTGTTGAAGTCTAACAGCGCCTTCGAGGCGTATTGCAAGGTCTATAACCCGGATATGAAGCCGGAGTGGATCGTTGACTTTTTGCTGTTCAACGAGCAGTTCCCCCGCAGCGCCCGCTTCTGTGTCGATCAGCTTTTGGTGTGCCTGCAACGGCTAGCCGAGGTGACAGTCCGTAACAAGAACCAGCGCGTGAACCGGCTGGCGGGCAGGCTACAGTCGTTGCTGAGCTACGACGATGTGGGCGATGTTCTTTCCGGCGATTTTCATAACTATCTGATGAACATACGACAACAGGCTTACGCGATTCATGATAGCCTCTACGATGCTTACATCACTTACTCCATCGAGACAGCCCTGAAGAAATAGAGGTGCATCAATGTACTGCGCCATCACTCACCTAACCAAGTTTACCTACAGCGACCCCATCACAGACAGCTTTATGAAGCTGTACATGCAACCCCACAGCGGCCAAAACCAACGCTGCGTGCAGTTTGGGATTACCATCAGCCCAGACGCGCAACCCCGCCGCCACAAAGATCATCTGGGTAATATTGTGCATACCTTCGACATCCCCGGACGCCACAAGAAGCTCGCCATCCGAACTGAGTCCCTGGTCGAGATCAAAGCGCCCGACCCGCTCCCACAGGAGCTGCCTAACGAGACGTGGGAAAGCCTAGGCGATGCGATTGACAAGCCGGAGCTGTACGACATGCTCCTGCCCAGCCAGTTCGCCCGGCCCACAGATTTGCTGCTAGCCCTAGAGCAAGAACTGGGCATTCCAGAGCGGGCAGCGGAGACCGACCCCCTCACGGTGCTAATGGAGATGAACACAGCCATCTATAAGGCGTTCGACTACATCCAAAATATCACAGCGGCGGACTCGCCCATCGACATCGCGCTAGAGAAGCGGCTGGGCGTGTGCCAGGACTTCGCCCATGTGATGATTGCCCTAGCGCGTAACCTGGGCATTCCCTGCCGATACGTGAGCGGGTATCTGTTCCATCGACGTGACGAAGACCGCTCAGCGGCGGATGCAACCCATGCGTGGGTGGAGGCGTGGCTGCCAGACTTGGGTTGGATTGGCTTCGACCCGACCAATGACTTGATCTGCAATGAACAGCATATTCGGGTGGCGGTGGGGCGAGACTACGCAGATGTGCCGCCGACAAAGGGCGTTTTCACCGGGGATGCTTCATCGGAGCTAGAAGTAGACGTGAAGGTTTCTCGGCTGGACGAATTGCCCGCAGAAGAACAGGCACACGCGCCAGAGATCACGCTGCCTGTGTTCGAGTTAATGGCCCAGGAACAACAGCAGCAACAATAATCGTCACTGCTCACAAGCGGCGTAAATCGAAGGGTGCAGCCAAGACGGTTGCACCCTTTTGCGTTACTTCGGCATTAGCGGAGCGGGGCCAAGTGGATGACGGTCACACCTTCGCCGCCCTCGTTGGGCCGGGCGGAGATGACCTTGCTGACGAGCGGATGTTCTTCTGCCGTCTCGCGCACTGCCCGGCGGAGTGCCCCGGTGCCCTTGCCGTGGATAATGCGCGTGTACGGCAGGCCGGAGAGGTAGGCTGTGTCTAGGTATTCGTCTAGGTTGCGGAGCGCCTGATCGACGCGTTGCCCACGCAGGTCTAGCTCCAGGCCGGGCGACTCGACCTTCGGGCGGTCGTCGCGCCACTCGCGGCTACGTCGGCGGCGGGATTCTTGCTTCTCTGCCACCTTACGGGTGTCTCGATTGGGGCGGCGCAGGTCATTGATGGCGACGCGCACCTTGAGCGTACCCACCTGCACCATCGCCTCGTCTTTGTCCAGCTCCACAATTTGCCCTTCGCTCTTGAGTGTGTCCAGGTAGACCTCATCTCCCAGGCGGGGCTGCCAGTCGCCGCCCTCAGCCGCTGGCACATCAATAGCATCGGCTTCCATCGGTTGGCGTGTCTGCTGGACGAGGCGGTCGGCAGTTTCCTGGATGGCGCGCAGGTTTTCCAACGGCAGCGAGGCAGAGCGCATCTCCTCGCGCAGCCGCTTAATCTCCCGCCGTAGGTCTTCAACCTCAGACTCGGATTTACGCTGCGCCTTGACCAGCACATCGCGGCGCTCGTCCTCCAGATTGTCCAGCCGCTCCCGTAGTTCGGCGCGGTCTGCGTCCATATCCTCCTGGATGGCGGCGATTTCCCGCTCACGCTGGCGGATTTCCTCACGCGAACGGTGAATCTCGTCCAGCAGCTTATCCGCGTCTAGCTCCGCGCTAGACACCATATCACGCGCATCGTCAATGATGTTCTCGCCCAGGCCAAGCCGCGTGGCAATCGCCAGCGCATTACTCCGGCCCGGCAAACCGACCATTAGGCGATAAGTGGGCGAGAGCGTTTCCAGGTCGAACTCAACGGAGGCGTTCCGCACGCCGTCGGTCTCCACCGCATAATTTTTTAGCTCCGGGTGGTGCGTCGTGACCATCGTGGTCACGCGGCGGTCAACCAGATGATTCATGATGGCCCGCGCCAGTGCAGAACCCTCTGCCGGGTCGGTGCCCGCGCCCACCTCGTCCAGCAAGACCAGCGCACGGTCATCAGAAATATCAAGAATGTCGATGGTGTTGGTCATGTGGGAGGAGAAGGTACTGAGCGACTGCTCAATGCTCTGCTCGTCGCCGATGTCCGCGTAGATGCCCTCAAACACGGTCAGGGTCGCCTGTGTGCAGGGGATAGCCAGACCGCACTGGGCCATGAGCGCCAGTAGGCCAACCGTTTTAAGGGCTACTGTTTTGCCGCCCGTGTTCGGCCCGGTGATGACCAGCGACCAGGTATCCTTGCCAAAGTCGACATCAATGGGAACCACCTTGCCAGGGATAAGCGGGTGGCGGGCCTGCTCCATCTGAATGAGGCTGCCCGGATGATTCGACTCGTCGCGCTGCCGGAAGGGCAACAGAGACGGCTGTATGCCGTTGATCTCATCTGCGTAGGCTGCCTTGGCCTTCATCAAATCGAGGTAGCTAAGCACATCCAGCGTCCGCACGATCTCCTCGCTGACCTCGCCCACTTCATCGGTGAGTTCTGCCAGGATGCGGCGAATTTCTTTTTCCTCTTGGAGCTGTAAGTCTCGCCACTCGTTGTTGAGTTCCACTGTCGATTCCGGCTCGACGAAGATGGTCGCGCCAGACGAGGAGGTATCGTGCAAAATGCCGCGCACCCGCCCTTTAAAGTCCGCCTTGACGGGCACCACATAGCGCCCGTTGCGGGTGGTAATCAGGCTCTCTTGCAGATACTTGGCTGTGTTGGGATTGCTGATGATGCGGTTGAGCTTGGTTTGCAGCCGCTCGAAGGTGATCTTCAGGTCTCGGCGGATGACGGCGAGGCGGGGGCTGGCGGTGTCTCGCACCTCGGCGTTGTCGTCAATGGCCTTCTCGATAGAGCGTTGCAGGTCGCTGCACGGCTCAATCTCCGCCACGACCTCCGCCAGTAAGGGAAATTGGCTTTGCATGCGGCCTATGGTGCGTTGCAGTGTCTCCGCCCGGCGCAGGGTAAGCCGGATGTCCAGGAGCACCTGCTGCTCAATGACGACACCGCGCACCGCGCCAATCGCTGGACTGCGTACATCGCGCACCCCGCCCATATTGAGGCGATTCTCGTTTTTTTCGAGTAATTCGCGCACCTCTGCCACTTCTTGCTGCCAGGCTTTGGCCTCGTCTAAGCTGGTGGAGGGGCGCAGGTTTTGGGCTAATTTTCTGCCTCCGCTAAAGGAGGTATGTTCGGCGAGACGGTCTAGAATCTTGGGGAGTTCTAGCGTCTCGATGGTTTTCTCGCTAATCATTAGGGCGTGACTTGCAACCTCTGTTTTACTGAAGGTCTATCATTATAGTGGAGCGATAGACGGCGTTCAATTCGCCGCCAGGGGCGCTAACAGGATGTTTACGCGGCGCGGTGCGCGTGCGTGGCTATTGACCGCGCAATCCGGCTGGCTTTATAATGACGGGCAAGAAGGGCCTGTAGCTCAGTTGGGAGAGCGCAGCAATCGCACTGCTGAGGTCAGGAGTTCGAGTCTCCTCAGGTCCACCTCCTAAAAACCACCGTGACGGTGGTTTTTGCATTTGCGCCCAAAGGTTGCCCCGCCCAGCTAGATACGATACCGTTAGCTGCATTATGCGTTGGCAACCGCTCAGCAGGAACCGCGTCTATGATCTACGAAATTCACCTCTACGCGCCCAAGCGCGGCGCACTCACCCCCCATGCCCTGGACTGGCTGTTTGAGAACGGCCAGCGCGGCGACGTGCCCGAAAGCCATTGGCCGGTTCAGAAGATCAAACCGCGCGCACTGGCACGCTTGCTGCTACGCCTGGACGCTAACTTGGAGGCCGCGCCGGGTGCATCTCAAGATGTCGAGCTACGCTACCCAGACGAACGGCTGGGCATTGTGATGTACGCCCACAGCCGGGGGCTGATTATCTTCTTCCCCTACATGGTCTACGGTGTTTACTCCCGCATTGTGCTAGGCATTGTGTATACCTACGTGCGCTATTTGTACGATGTGCTGGGCTTCTGGAGCTACGACCCGCAACTCGACCTCATCTCCTATGCGGACGACTATCAGTCGATTGACGAAACTGCCGCCATGATGGATGAGTTTATGCCAAAGCAACTACCCGGCGGCGGATAACAGCGGCTTTATCGTTCAATGTGCACAACACTTACCAAAACTGGGCGCACTTGTGTTTATTTCACCCACAGCAGGGTTGCATAGCTTGTATACATTTGCTATTCTCATCTTACTCACGTCTGGTTAACATTCGTGGGTAGCTTAGTGAACTGCCGCTGAGCATTGATTTGGTGGCATCTAAGCTAGGTGTAAGATCAATATTTTGCAAAAGGAGCAACGCTTAATGAAGAAGTTTTCCCGAATTGTTGGGTTGACCTTCGTGTTGGTGCTTGTGTTGGCAGCGGTTGGCGCTGTTGTTGCACAGGACGACGACCTGAAGATCATTTATGATGGTGAGGCCCTCGGCGCAAGCGACCTGCCGACGCTCGATCCCTCGCTAGCAACCGACACTAGCTCGATTGCGGTTATTTCTAACACGACCGTGCAATTGGCTGTTTATGACGAAGAAACTGTTGAGCTGCAACCAGGCATGGCGAACTGGGAAGTTTCCGAGGACGGCACCGTCTGGACCTTCAACCTAATGGAAGAAGTTCCCTGGGTTGAGTACGACCAAGAAGCCGGTGAAGTCGTCGAAGTGCTGGACGAAGAGGGCAACGTTCGCTTCGTGACTGCACAGGACTTCGCTTATGGCATGACCCGTACCCTGAACCCGGAGACGGGCGCTTCCTACGCTGGCGTGCTCGCCCCGTGGGTTGTTGGTGGTGCTGAGTTCTTGAACGAAGAAGGTTCTGCCGAAGACCTGGGCGTGGCTGTCGTTGACGACTACACCCTAGAGATCACCTCGCCGGAGCCGGCTGGCTTCCTGGGTGGTATCTACGGCATGTGGATTGCTACGGCACAGCCGAGCTGGTTGATCGAAGAAGTCGGCGACCAGTGGATCGAAGATGATAACTACCAGAGCTACGGCCCGTTTGCCCTAGAAGAGTGGGCACGTGACGAGAGCGTCACCCTGACGGCTAACCCGTTCTGGCCGGGCATCGACGTGATGCCGCAGCCGAGTGTAGACAAGGTCGTCATGTACATGTACGACGCTTCTGTCTCCCTGGCTGAGTTCGAAGCTGGGAACCTGGACATCGCTCAGGTACCGCTGGCAGACATCGACCGTATCCAGTCCGACCCTGACCTTTCCGAAGCATTCTATGTCGCACCGTCCAAGTTCACCTACTACTACGGCTTCAATGTCGAGAAGGCACCGTTCGATGACGTTCGCGTCCGTCGTGCATTCTCCCAGGCGATTGACCGTCAGTCCGTGGTCGACAATGTGACCCGCGGCGGCCAGGAGCCGGCTGGCTTCTTCACCCGTCCCGATGTCGCTGCTGGCCCGTCCCAAGAGATGAACCCGGAACTGGGCATCTACAGTGACGCAGAAGCCGCCATGGCAAGCCTACAGGAATACCTGGACGAAGAAGGTATCACTGTTGACGAGCTGCCTCCCATCACCCTGATGCACAACGAGAGTGAAGCACACGCTGCTGTGGCCCAGGCCATCCAGCAGATGTGGGTAGACACGCTCGGCGTGGAAGTCAGCATTGCTTCGCAGGAGTGGGGCGTTTACCTAGACACGCTGAACAACGACGCACCGCAGATTTATCGTTTGGGCTGGGGCTGGGACTACCCGGATGCCAACAGCTTCCTCTATGACGTCTTCCACAGCAGCAGTGGCAACAACGACACCAACTGGACGAACGAAGAGTTCGACGGCCTGTTGGAAGAAGCCCGCTTGCTGAGCGACCAGGAAGCCCGTCGTGAGCTGTACACCCAGGCAGACAACATCTTGGTGAGCGAAGAGGCTGCTATTTCGCCGATCTACTTCTACACCAGCCTGCGTATGTTCAACCCAGAAATCACAGAGCGCACTTACTCTGTACTGGGCCACGAGAACTACTCCAAGTGGGTCAAGGAGTAAAATCCTTTAGCCGCTAGCGCCTGGCGCAGCGACTATAACCCCTATGCAGGGAGGGCGGAGGCTGACTCCCCCTCCCTGCTTTCGTTATGGCATATGGGGCGTGCGAGTGGCACGCATCGAAGAGGCTTGTGGGGCGCGATGCCGCGCTCTTTTGCCAGACCTGCGCGGTAAGTTGGGCTTTGTGTCATTTGCTATCCTCAATAGAGTTTGCGATACGAACGAAAAGCCGCGCTCCCAATCCCCTCTAAATTTTATAGGAGCTTTTTTAAGATGACGAAATTCATTGTTCGTCGTTTCCTGTGGATGTTGGTGGTACTTTTTGCAGTATCCCTTATCACCTTCGGGCTGATGAACTCCATCCCCGGCGGGCCGTTCGACTCTGCCGGTGAACGCGAACTCCCCCCAGAGATTATCGCCAACATCGAGGCCAAGTACGGCCTCAACGATCCGATCTGGTTTCGCTACGTCAGCTACATTGGCGATGTTGCCATCCCGAAGATCACCTACGGCGAATTCCAGTATGACATGACGCTGGACAGAGACAATGTAGGGATGGAGCCGGTGTTGGACGAGAACGGCGACCCCGTTAAGCTCACCTTCCCGCGAAATGTGCTGACCAGTTTTAACGATCAATCGGTCATTGACAATTATCTGATCAACGTTCCACTGCCCGGTATTTTTGGCGGCGATGTGCCGATTAATGTGCGCGACGCAGCCAGCGACGGCGGCGATATTGTCGCCACCTTGGAGCCGGGAACTGAGCTAGAAGTTTTGCGGCTAAACAACGCCGAAACCTACTATCAGGTTCAAGTGACAGACGCCGAGTTCGGCACAGGTGATGAGGCCACCAACACAGGCTGGGTGCTCGCCAACCGCATCAATGTAAGCTCGGACGGGTACAGCGCAGACACCCCCGTCGAGGCCACGCTGACCGACTCCAACTCGACCCTACGCTGGCTTAACTTTGGCCCGTCTTACGCCTCGCGCAGTCTGTCCGTCAACGATCTGTACCGTAAACAACTGATTGTGTCTATCATCTTGGGCTTGGCAGCGCTCTCAATTGCATTGGTCATCGGCATTCCGCTCGGCGTGGTGGCGGCCCTCAACCGTAATAACTCGCTGGACTACCTGAGCATGGGCGTGGCGATTCTGGGCGTCTCGGTGCCAGTGATTGTGCTGGGGCCAGTGCTGCGGCTGATTGCAGTGCAAATTCCCTGGTTGCCCGTCAGCGGGTGGGGAACGTGGCAGCAGGCGATTCTGCCGGCCTTCGCGCTGGGCTTTTCGCAGTCGGCGCTCATCGCGCGGCTTACACGAGCCAGCCTGCTCCAGGTGCTCAACGAGGACTACATCCGCACGGCACGGGCTAAGGGCCTTAATGAGCGGGTGGTGGTTACTATCCACGCCCTGAAGAACGCGCTCATCCCCGTCGTAACCGTCATCGGCCCGGTCTTTGCGGGCCTGATTACCGGCTCATTGGTGGCAGAAACCATTTTTGCCATTCCGGGGCTGGGACGGTATTTTGTTACCAGCGTGACCAACCGTGACTATCCGGTCATCATGGGGACAATCTTGGTTTTCGCCTTTATGATCGTGGTTGCGAACATGCTGGTGGACATCATCTATGCCCTGCTCGACCCCCGTATTCGCTACGATTAATAGAGGACAACAATCATGTCATTAGACGCAAAGCCAAAGGTCGCAGACGACCAGTCCAGCAAAGAGGTAGCGAAGCTGGACAAGGACGAGTATGTGCAGGGGGATAGCCTGTGGATGGATAGCTGGAAGCGGTTGCGCCGTAACCGGGCTGCCGTCATCGGTGGGGCTATCATCATCATCAACATCGTTCTCGCCATCCTGGCCCCGCTCCTGTCGCCGTATAGCTACCAGGAGCAAGAGCTAGACACCAACAACGCCGCCCCGCTGTGGATCATCAATATGTTCCCAGTTATGAAGGCGGCTGACCAAACCCAGACGCTCCGCCCGATTACGGACTGGCAGGTGCAAATTGAGACAGGCCAAACCGTGCAGCAAGGCACCGTCTTGGCCCGGAACGAGGATGGCGACACGATAGACGCCATTATGGACGGAACGGCCTTCGTGGACGGCTCTACAGTGGGTGTAACGCAGGCCAATATCCAGTTCTACGAAATCAACGACGACTGGGAAGTTCTGCTTAATAATCTCGATCTGATGCGCCCAGTAGACCCTGGCACGGTCATCGCCCGCAATGGCAGCGAAGAGATCACCGTGCAACAGCGCAGTAACGTAGACATCGGCCAGACCTCCATCCGTGTTAAGGAGCAGGACGGCGGCTATGTGAAGGTCACCGATGACTACGCCATCGGCACCGACCATCTGGGCCGCGACATGCTGGTGCGGATTATGTACGGCGCACGTATTTCGCTGGCGGTGGCCTTTGTGGGGCCGCTGGTGAGCTTTATGGTCGGTTTGGGTGTGGGGCTGACGTCTGGATATGCGGGCGGCTGGCTAGACAATGTGTTGATGCGGATCGTGGACATTATGTACGCCTTCCCCACGCTGCTGCTGATTATTCTGCTGATGGCGTTCTTCCGTAACAGCTTCGCCGACGCCGACCCCGGATCGTTCCGATATTTGATGGGACAGGCAGACGCGGCACTGGGCGGTATGCTGTTTATCTTCATTGGCATCGGCATCACCTCCTGGATGTCCCTGGCACGACTGACACGCGGCCAGGTGCTCAGCGTGCGCGAGCAAGAATACATCGAGGCAGCGCGCAGCATCGGCACCGATAGGCTAACGATTGTGCGCCAGCATGTGCTGCCGAACATTTTGGGGCCGATTGTGGTGGCAGAGACGCTGACCATTCCGGTCTACATCTCCTACGAAGCCTTCCTGAGCTTTATCGGCCTGGGTGTGAACCCGCCGACGCCAAGCTGGGGCGCAATGATCAACGATGGTGCGGAGGCCATCGCAACCTACCCGTTCCAGGCGCTGTTCCCGGCGCTGGCGCTGTTCTTCGTGATGTTTGCCTTTAACTTCTTGGGCGACGGGCTACGGGACGCGCTCGACCCCCGTATGCGCGGCGTGGACTAACGATCTGGTGGTGTGGGCGTGGTAGGTTACGCGCCCACCGCCAGATTAACAGCCATGAATCCGATACTGATCATTGTTCTGACGGCGGCCCTGGTGGCCGTCGTTGTATTTTTAGTGGCGCGGGCCAACCGGACACCCCCACCGCCGACGGGCGCGCTTGCAGAGGCAGCGCAGATACTCGGATGGGCTTACAAGCGAGGCCAGTTCGAGGGAACGCTGGACGGCGTACACATCACGCTGCGCGAAACCACAGACGAGCGGCCCAGTGTGACGATCACAGCGCAGGCGCAGGCGCCGTTCGCGGGCGAGGTGCGGCTGAGCGGGCCGAGCGAGAACGCAGGCAGCGGCGTGCCAGAGGTCAAGCTGACGGTGGGCCGGGGCAAGTTCGACTATTATTTCTGGATCGCACGCAGCAAACCGCGCAACTTTGCCGCTGAGTTACTTGGCCCGCTGGAAGAAGCGCAGGACGCTATGCTGCAAGCGCCCTTTGGGCAGTGGACGATAAACGGCACAGCAGTCAGCTACACAACATCCCAGCCGCTGACTGACCCCGCCCAGGTGCAAAGCGTGGTCGCTGCGCTGGCGAAGATCGCGCAACAGACAGAGCAATAGCACCGCATCTGTCGGGCGCTGATCGGAGAATCACATCCCGTTCAATGTTTGGCAGATAAAAGCCCGCCGCGCTATAATTTCTGTTGTCCACAAAATAAGGAGAAAAGATTGCTCAAGAAATTTTTGTTCGCAGCAGGGTTCGGGCTGGGGGCGCTGTTCGTGTATGCGCTGACGCACGATGTGCGGCAGTACCACAAGGACAAGACCACCGTCACCGAGGGAGACCGCAACGCGGCGAAGTACTTCCAACGCAGTCTCGCAGAGCGCAGCGCTATCGAAGGCGTCGATTATCTCAGCGAGGAATACTGGGAAGAGCGCATGAAAGAGTTCCAACCGTGGATCGAC
>JGI12210J13797_10042994_pt1 | contig 20130 bp, 16 predicted proteins | sample ElkSlonscriptome_3_FD_13797 | JGI IMG/M metagenome (IMG submission 13797)
ACTTCGAGCGTCGGGCAACGCGGGCATGGTCGACGGGGACGTTGTTCTTTTGTAAGTCATCACGGTTCCAGGGGACTAGAAGCTCGGGTCGCGGAACCAGCCCACGTCGATGTTCAGGCCCAGGTAGGGCCCCGAGAGCGTGAAGTCGTTGGGGGCCCGCCAGGCCTCGCGGGTGACGAAGCGAAACCCGCCGGCCAGGCCCAGCTTCAGCCAGTCGGTGACCACGAAGCCCAGCTCCAGGCCGGGCTCCACGGTGATGAGGCCGACCTTCTCGATGCACTCGGCCCGGCCCACCGTGCGGGTGCCTCGGGACACGCAGCCCGCCCCGGCGCCCGCGAGGGTCTCGAGGCCCAGCTTCACCACCCGGCCGCTGTAGGCCCGGTAGCCCAGCAGCACCCCGCCGTAGGTCATGCGCAGCCCCAGCGGCTGGCCCCGCGGCCCGGTGATGGGATCGGCGTAGCGCGCGGTGAGCGAGTAGAAGGCCCCGCCCACGGTGAAGCGATCGCCGAACGTGAAGCCCGAGCGCGCGCCCATCAGCACGCTGGGGTTGGCGTTGACCGAGGTGAGGCGCGACGAGAACCCCACGAAGCCCCGCGCCCCGGGCTCGTCGTCCCCTCCTCCGCACTCGATCTCGGGGATGGGGGGCGGCGGCGCGGGCCGATGCTGCACCCGGGTGACCACGACGGTGGTGGAGGTAGTGGTCGACGGAAACACGATGGCCGCCGGAGGCGTGGCGGCCTCCGGGGGCACGGCCTCGCTCGGCGGAGCGGCCGACGGAGCCTCGGCCGCAGCCGGCGGCACGGCCTCGCTCGGCGGAGCGGCCGACGGAGCCTCGGCCGCAGCCGGCGGCGCGCTCACGGGCGGCGAGGTGCTCACCGGTGGGGCCGACTCGGCCGGCGGCGGAGCCTCGAGCTGTGGGCCAGACACCGGCTCACCCGAGACCGCGAGCGCCATCATCAGGCTCATCGACGTCGCAAGTCCCACGCTCACCCCCATGCTCCGTCTCCATCTTACCGACTCACCCGCCGATCGCTACCCCATCGAGCACCCGGTTCGAGCGCGCGAAATTCGCCGGGCCCCTCAGCCGGTGGAGCCAGCCTCGGGCGGCGCGGGGAGATCCACGCCGTCCAGCCCGGTCACCCGGTCGCCCGGCACCACCTCGAGCGTGCCGCTCACCAGCCACAGCACCGCGTCGACCTCGGGCCCGTCCTCGCCGTAGGCGGGGCAGTCGTCGCAGGCCGCGTCACACGGCGCGCGCTCTCGCTCCACCGCCACCACCTCCCCGTCGCGCAGGAACGCCAGATCGACCGCGACCTCCACGCCACACAGCGTGACCGCGGCCGGGCCGATCTCGTCGGGCACCCACAACAGCCCATCCAGCCCGCAGCGCCGCTCCGCCCAGGCCGTGCGACGCTCGTCCTCCGAGGCGGCCAGCTCGGCCTCGAGCGCGGTCTCCCCCACGCCGAGCACCACCCGCGGCAGCTCCGTCGCGCCGTCAACCTCTTCGCAGGGCAGCGACTGGGGCTCGCCGCACCCGAGCAGCGCCAGCGCCAGCGTCGACCCCAGCCGCCGCGGCGCCAGCCACGTCGGCCCTGCGTCCTTCGTCACCGCCCCCATCGTAGCAACGCGATGCCTCGAGCAGCCAGCGGATCGAGCGGTCGATCCACTACGCGGGACCTCCCCCTGCTCCCCTGAACGGCGTGTCCTGCTCGCCGCCGCTCGCCCCCGCATCCGCCTCGTCCGGTCGGGCTTCCGCCTTCGACTGCGCGACGGAAGAAAGCTCGGCCGCGACCCGGAAGGTCGCGGCCGAGGGGTGTCTGAAGCTCGGGACACACGGGGAAGGCCGTGGTCCCGTTCGCCGGGGGGGTGAGCGGGACTGTGGCCTTCCTCCCCTTTCGTGGCGTGCGGCTCACTTCTTCTTCTTGTTGAAGTAGGCCGTGAAGCGCAGGCCCAAGAACCAGGCCTGGGTCATCTCGCCGTCGGTGCGCATGCGCAGGTCGTAGTCGACGCCCAGGCCCACGCCGATCCGCTCGAGCACGCGAAACTCGTAGCCGAGCCCGGCCGACCCGCCCACCGCGGGGGCCAGGGAGAACCGGTTCAGGGCGGGGGCGGAGCTCGACACACCCGCGGCGCCCCGCAGGAAGAAGCCCTTGCCGATGAAGCGGTGGGCCACCACGTCGGCGTCGAAGCTGGCCTCGTCCATCCCGAGGTAGGCGGTGCCGCCCAGCGCGACCCCGAGGGTGAAGTGGTCGGTGATGCCGCCGCCGATCTCCCACTGGTTCTGCAGCACGGGGGCGAAGGTGTTGGCGTGGCCGGCCGCGCCGGGCCGGATGGAGGTGCCGACGTAGATGCCGCGCCGAGGCATCGTCTCCCACTTCTCTCGCTTCTCTCGCGTCTCTCGCTTCTCTCGCTTCGCCTTGCCTCCGGCGATCTGGAGGCCGGCGTGAGCCGAGGCGGGCACGAAGACGATGAGCAGGGCAAGGACAAGGAACAAGGGGTTCGACCGTCGCATGGCGGGCATCGAACGCCGCCCGTCGCGAGCGCCTTACAGCGCCGCGCGATCGGGCCCCGAGCCCCGGGAGCGCGCTCCAGAGCATGGGTTGGGCGGGCTTGACCCCGCCCCGCGACCGGCGTAATCGCGAGGGGTGGCGAGTTCCTCCAAGGGCGCGGTCCTCGGGGCCCTGCTCGGCAATGGCCTGCTGACCCTCGTGAAGTTCGGGGCCTTCGTGTTCTCTGGCTCGGGCGCGATGTTCTCCGAGGCCATCCACTCCCTGGCCGACACCCTCAACCAGGGCCTGCTGCTCATGGGCATCAGCCGCAGCGAGCGGCCGGCCGACGCCCTGTTCCCCTACGGGTACGGAGCCGATCGCTACGTGTACTCGCTGCTGTCGGCGGCGGGCATCTTCGTGCTCGGCTGCGGCGTGACCGTGTACCACGGGGTCCACAACCTGATGGACCCGCCCGAGATCTCGACCTCGTGGATCCCGCTGGCCGTGCTCGCCCTGTCGTTCGTGGTGGAGGGGTTCGTGCTGCTGTCGGCCACGCGGGTGGTCTGGGCCAACAAGGGCGAGCAGAGCCTCTTCGAGTACCTCCGAGACACCAGCGATCCCACCGTGGCCGCCGTGATGCTCGAGGACTCGGTCGCCTGCGCGGGCGTGCTGGTGGCGGTGGCCGGCATCGGCCTGGCCCAGCTCACCGGCAACCCCACGTTCGACGCGGTGGGAGCCATCATCATCGGGCTGATGCTCGGCGCGGTGGCGGTGTGGCTGGGCGTGCGCAACCGGTCGCTGCTGCTGGGGCCCGCCATCCCCCCCGCACTCCAGGCGGATGTAGAGGAGTTCCTGCGCGAGCTGCCCGAGGTGCAGCGGATCCGCCGGGTCCGCTCCCGCATCGTGGGGGCCGACCGCTTCCGCTTCCAGGCCGATCTGGACTTCGACGGCCGCGTGCTCGGCTCTCGGCTGGTGAAGCTGGTGCACGAGCGCCACGGCGAGCTGAACGACCCCGAGGCCCGCGAGCGCTTCGCGGCCGACTTCGGCGAGCAGATGCTCGACGAGCTCGGCCGCGAGGTCGATCGGATCGAGGCCAAGCTCGAGGAGCGGTTCCCACGGCTGAAGTACGTGGACCTGGAAGCGGACTGAGGGGTTCAGGGGCTCAGGGGCTCAAGCCGCGCTGGTTAAGCTTGCGCCGGGCGTAGTACAGGCTCTCTTGCTTGTGGATCCGGCGCACCGTGCACCTCGAGATCGTGCAGCTCCCACACCAAGCCGGTGACGGTGGGATCGTCGTCACCGAGTGCCTCCCGAATCTCCTCCAGCCGCCCGCGCGCCGCTTCGGCGTCGCCGTCTTCGATGAGGCGAGCGAGCTGGTCGAGCCGCTCGGTCATCCACGCCGGACGCTCGGGCACCCCCATGATGTCGCGGAGGATCGCGTTGCTGTCCTTGCCGTGGACGGGCCCGGGCCGGATCGCATCGCCCGCCACGCGATGTCGGCAACCATCGCCACCAGGTTGCGATAGCCGGACGACAGCTGGGAGAACGGGATGAGCTCCCCGCCCTCGAGCTCGAGACGCAGCTCCTGGTGGTTGATGTCGTAGAAGAAGCGCGTGGCGCCCTCGATGCATGCACGCACCACGGCCTCGATGGCATCGAGCTGGGGGTCGGTGTCGAGCGTATGCGGGGAGCGACCCGTGCTGATGAGATCGGAGAGCTTCTGCAGCACGACCTGCGTGCGCCACTCCATCCACGACCGGACCAACGCATCGCTCGTCCACGGCCGCAAGGCCGACTCGTAGCCGCGACGGCGTGAGCCGATCTTGAACTCTTCCCGCTCCCGCTGCTCGGAGCCGTAGTACGCGATCAGCGGGAGCACCTGCCGATGCTCAATGCCCAGCTCGACACGAAGGTGCTCGGGGCCATCCAGCTCCCGGTAGGCATGCAGGTCAAGGCCAACGGGCTCTGGGTCGGGCGACTGCCCGCTCCAGGTCTCGTCCCACGCGTCGAATTCAGAGACCGCGCGCTCCCACTTGAAGGGCACCCGGGTCTTCCGTCCGCCCACGTCGTACTCGACCGAAGCCCGGATCTCCACGCGCATGGGCAGCTGAGGCTCCAGCGTCGGCGCCCCGTCGTGCTCCTCTCGCACCGTACGCACGTCTCGCCGCTCCAGGGTGCGCCCCGGGGCCTCGATGCACGAGGCCAGCCCCGCCGCCAGGCCCTCGAGCACGTTCTTCAGCTCCAGTCGCTCGACTCGCATGCCCGTTTCGCCCCCACCGTACCACGGTACGGATGCGATACTTCGCCTCGATGGATGCCGCCGCCCCCCCTCGCCCTCGCCCCCGTCGCTCCTCGATACTCCGCCTCGCGGGGCTGGCCGCGGTGTCACTCGGGTGGCTGACCCTACCCACGACCCCGGCGGCCTCCCCCGACCCCACGACGCCGGCAGCCTCCCCTGCCCCCATCCCCACTCCCACCGCCGAGGCCCGCACGCCCGCGTGGGTATTCTTCCGGGACAAGGGCCCGCTCGAGCGCGGCCCGGCCCGCGCCGCTGCCCTGCTCACCCGCGAGGCCGAGCTTCCCGCCCGCGCCCTCGCCCGCCGCACGCGAGCGCGCGGCGATCGAGGCGTCGACACCCGCGACCTGCCGCTCGACCCCAGCTACGTCGCGCGCGTGGAGGCCACCGGCGCCGCCGTGCGCGTGCAGTCGCGCTGGCTCAACGCGGTGAGCGTGGAGACCACGGCCGCCCAGCGGATCGCGCTGGCCGCCCTGCCCGAGGTGGCACGGGTGGAGCCGGTCCGCCAGCGCACGCGCATTGCAGACCCGGCGCTGGCCGTCACGCCGGCCATCGAGCACGGGGCCGACCCGCTGTTCGGCATCTCCACCGCCCAGCTGGCGCTGATCGGCGCCGACGTGCTCCAGCGCGACTGCGGGCTGACGGGCGCGGGCGTGGTGGTGGGCGTGCAGGACTCGGGCTTCGATCTCGAGCACCAGGCGTTCGCGGGGCTGAACGTGCTGGCCGCCCACGACTTCATCAACGACGACGACACCGTCGCCAACGAGCTGGGCGATCCCGTCAACCAAGCCAACCACGGCACGCTGGTCATGGGCACGCTGGCCGGCTCCGATCCGGGGGTGTTCATGGGCGTGGCCCCCGGCATCAGCGTGATCCTCAGCAAGACGGAGCGGGTGGACACGGAGATCCCGGCCGAGGAGGACTACTACGTGGCCGGCCTGGAGTGGATCGAGTCGCAGGGGGCCGACATCTTCACCGCGTCGCTGGGCTACGCCGACTGGTACGGCCCCGACGACTTCGACGGGCAGACCGCGGTGACCACCATCGCGGTCAACGTGGCGTTCGACAACGGGCTGGCCGTGTTCGCGTCGATGGGCAACTCGGGGCCGGGCCCCTCCACCCTCATCGCGCCGGCCGATGCCCCGGGCGCGCTGGCGGTGGGCGCCACCACGCTGGCCGGTGACGTGACCAACTTCTCCTCCCGAGGCCCCACCTCGGACGGCCGCACCAAGCCGGACATCGCCGCGCCCGGAGCCCAGGTGGCCAGCGTGGACGTGGGCTCGGTCGACCAATACACGAACTGGAACGGCACCAGCGCAGCCGCCCCAGTGGCGGCCGGCCTGGCCGCGCTGGTGCTCGAGGCCCAGCCGGGGCTCACCGCCCAAGAGCTGGCCGACCTGCTGCGCGACACCGCCTCGCAGGCCGCGACCCCGGACGACGCGCTGGGCTGGGGCATCATCGACGGCCGGCTGGCGTCGGGAGCCGCCTGCGGCTGCAACGACACCGACGGCGACGGGTACATCGGCACCCTGTGCGGCGGCGACGACTGCGACGACGCCAACCCCGACACCCACCCCGACGCCGAAGAGCTGTGCGACGGGCTCGACAACAACTGCAACGGCACGCTGCACGGAGCCGAGCTCGACGAGGACGGCGACGGGGTCCTGGCGTGCGCGGGCGACTGCGACGACACCGAGCCGATGGTCGCACCGGGGCTGGAGGAGATCTGCGGCGACGGGCTCGACAACGACTGCGATCAGGGCGACCAGCCGTGCCCCTCCGACGACGACGGGCCGGCCACCAGCAACAGCGGTGCATCGGGCGGAGGCGTGGACGACACGGGGCCGCTGCCCGGGGACGGCCCGCTCCCCGGCGGCACGGCGGATGACACCAGCGCCACCGACGACGGCGCCGGCGCCAGCGACGGCGGCGGCGACGGGTGCGGGTGCTCGGCGGCGTCCAGCGAGCACCCGCTGGCCGGCCTGCTGCTGCTGGGCCTGCTCGGCCTCGGGCGCCGGCGCCGGCGCCCCTCGTGATGGGACCCCCGATGCGTGCGCTATCGCCCGCATTGGGCAGAGTGCCTGGGCGATCCGTGCAGGAGACCGCGCCCGCTCGCTATCGCCCTCAGGATCACACGAATTCTTGCCTGGCTCGCCTCTTGCTCTAAAAGCGAGCGATGCCCCTCGACGACTCCACTTCGAGCACCCGAGACTTCGACCGCTCCGCGACCGAGACCCCCGAGCCCTCGTCGCGCCGCCCATCGTCGCGACGCGCGCGCCCGGGCCGGATGTTCTGGACGGGCAGCTCGGCCCTGTCCGGCACGTACCGCATCCAGCACGACAGCTGCCCCGACGCCCGCGAGCACGCGTAGCTGCCCGCGGCCCTACTCCATCGCGACCAGCGAGGTGCAGGCCGCGACCATCGCGTCGATGTCGGCCTGGGTATAGGCCTGGCCCTTCTTGTCCTCGCAGTTGTACTTGGCGCCGTCGAGCTCGACGTTCTGCACGAAGTGGAACTCGGACTTGCCCGCGACCTTGGTCTCGTAGACCAGCGTGGTCTCCGTCTCGGTCACGAACGACTCGAGCTTGTTGACCGTGTTGCCCTCGACCTCCTTCTTCGTGGCGTCGAGATCGGCGTCCCCGGTGTTGATCTGGAGCTGGAAGCCCTCGCCGGCGGTGACCGTGTAGGCGCCGAGATCCTCGGAGGCCTTGGCCCCCTCGGGCGCCTGGAGCTTGGCGTCGAGCCCGGCGTCTTCCAGCGACAGCTCGGCCAGCTTCACCGGCTCGGCCGGCTTGGCGTCGCCGCTGGCGTCGCCGTCGTCGGCCGCCTTCTCGTCGGCCTTGGCCGCGGCGTCGTCGGCCGGCTTGGCGTCGCTCTTGTTGGCCTCGGCCCCCTTGGGAGCGTCCTTCTTGTCACCCGAGTCGCACGCGGGCGTGAGAGAGACCAGCAAGGCGAGCGAGAGAGATCCTGCGAGACGTGTCATGGCGCCCGCATGCTCGACCAAAGCCGGTCGCATCGCAAGCCGGTAGCCCAGCGGCGCGCCACGCCGCGCCGCGCGGGCACCGACGGGGCGTCAGGCCAGCACCAGCAGCACGTAGAGGGTGGCCAGGGCGATCTGCACCAGCGCGTAGGGCAGCGCCTTGACCACGAAGCCGGCGAACGAGATCCGCAGCCCCTGCTTGTGCATGATGGTCACCGCCACCAGGGTGGAGGCCGACCCGATCGGGGTGAGGTTGCCGCCCAGGTTGGCCCCGAAGACCACCGACCACCACAGCGCCGAGTCGGAGGGCTTGCCCAGCGCGCCGAGGATCTTGGCCAGCATCGCGGCCAGCGGGATGTTGTCGGTGACCGAGGAGAACGCGGCGGCGGCTATCAAGATGAGCCCGGTGCCCAAGGTGTCGCCGAGATCGATGATGAACTCCAGCCCGTGGCCGATGAGGGTGAGCACCTGGGCGTGCTCCATCACGTTGATCACGATGAACAGCGCGGCGAAGAAGCCCAGCAGGTCCCAGTCGAGCGCCCGGTAGAAGGTGTCCACGCTCGACTTGAAGCGCGCGAGCATGATCACCGCGAAGGTCAGCGCCACGTAGCCCATGCCCAGCTCGGACACGAAGGGCAGCACCGAGGTGGTGGCGATGACGAGGATGAACGCCACGAGCATCACCGCGCCGAACACGAAGAATCCTCGGCTCTCGATCCCGTCGTTCTCGTCGAAGCCGGAGACCAGGGCGGCGGCCTCCGCCCGCTCCTCGTCGCTGCCGAGCTTCACGATCCCGAACAGGCGCGCGCCCATGAAGATGGTGACCACGGTGCCCACCACCACGTAGGGGGCAGCAGCGACGAAGAACTCCACGAACGAGATGCCGGCCGCGGTGCCCACGATGATGTTGGGCACCGAGGAGATGAGCGTGAGCAGGCCGCCGATGTTGGTGAGCAAGCCCTCCACGAGCAGGAAGCCCAGCAGCTGCGACTCGCGGCCCAGCTTGCGCAGCGACACGCCGGTCAGCGAGCCCACGATGATCATGGCGGTGACGTTGTTGAGCACCGCGGAGAACACCACCGTCATCAGCCCGTAGAACCACAGCAGCCGCACGGGGTCGCCCCCGCTGGCCTTGGTGAGCTTGATGGCGATCCAGGTGAACAGCCCCGACTTGGAGGTGACGTCGACGAAGATGCTCGAGCCCAAGATGATGGCGATCACCCCCCAGTCGATGGCGGGGATGTAGATCGGGATGGTGAGCGTCTCGGCGAAGACGTGCACCTCCGCCGTGCCCGGCAGCACGTGGAAGACGATGCCCATCATCAGGGCGACGATCGCGAACACGCCGGCGATGATGGACTTCTTGGCGTGGATCTTCTCTTCGAGGGCGAGACAGGCGATGAGGCCCAGCAACACGGCGGTGAACACCAGCGTGATCGACAGGCCCACCTCGTGGCCGCCGCCGCTGGCGAGGAGGAGGGTCGTGGGTGGCATGGGCATGGGCTTCACAGCAGCAGCATGGGGAGCGCGCGGAGCTCGACGACCAGCGGGTAGGCGTGGCCGTGCATGGCGAGCTGATCGTCGTCGCGGGTGTTGAGCACCAGCACGTCGACGCGGTGCTCCTTTACCAGGCGCTCGTAGTCGCCCAGCCGGTGCCCCATGGTCACGACCTCCTCCACCACCACCCGCGCCCCGGCGCGCTCGAGCTGCTCGCGGCACGAGCGGATGTAGTCGCGGGGCTCCTTGAGGAGCTGGGGCATGATGGTGCGGCGCGCCGCGTCGGTGTCGAGCGCGGGGATCTTGGAGATCACGTCGATCATCCGCTCGTAGTCCCGCTGGTCCTCGATGTGGGTGAGCAGCAGGTGGCCGTCGTCCTCGGCGATCTTCACCGCCCAGTTCACGAGACGATCGTCACCGGCGAGGTGATCGGTCACCGCCATGACCCGATCGGTGCCGAAGTCGGCGAAGGTGTCGGGCTCCATCTCCTCGGGGTGGGGGCACACCAGCACGGGAGAGGGGCCGACCTGGGTGAGCACGTCGAGGTACTCGCCCAGGCTGTGGGGCCACCGCCAGCCGTCGGAGTGGAGGTTGCGGTAGGAGCACACCAGCTGGGGGGCGATGCGCTCGACCTGCTCGAGCAGCTCTCCCTGGCTGGCGAAGCGCCCCCCGTCGAGGGTCTCCCAGGTGATGGCGGGATCGTCCAGCCCGTGCAGGAAGCGGCGCACGGCCCCGGTGAAGCGCTCGGCCGCCTCGGGGGCCAGGTCGCTCACCACCAGCACGGTGGCCAGCTCGACGTCGGCGGGCTGGAAGACGGGCTTGTCCGCGGAGCGGAACACGCTCTCGAACTGATCGACGTTGGTCATGGGCGCCTCGCGCCCCACAGTATAGGCGCACCCAACGCCCGACCCGCCGCCCGGGACGCAGCCCGGCGGCTCCCTGCCTCACGTCGCGGCCACTGGGCCGGGCCGCGACCGCTCGCCACCGCGCGCGCGGCTACATGCACTCCTTGGGCAGCGGCATCTCGCAGCAGTTGGTGTCCCACTGGCAATTGTTGCCGCAGGGCAGCGGCATGGTGCTGCTGCCCATGCCCAGCGCCTGGCACGAAGGGCCCGGATCGTCGTCGAGCTCGCAGATCTCGTTGCCGTTGAGCACGGTGTCGCCGCACCAGCTGCACTGCGTGAAGGTGTACTGGCAGCTGGCCGGATTGCAGTCGAGGATCCCGCCCGTGTAGACGCGGTTGGGGAACAGCGGGTTGACCAGGCCCGGGCACATGGCGCCGGCGAGACCGGCCGGAGAGCAGAATTCTCCCCCGCAATCGCACTGCTCGGTCCCCTCGATGACTCCGTTGCCGCAGGCCTGCCCCTGGCCACCGCCCTCCGAGCTCGAGCCGGAATCGGCGCCGGTGCTCGTCGAGCCACCGGAGGTGGTGTCGTCGGAGGGCTCTTCGGTGGTCGAGTCCGTCTGCGGCTGGCCGGTGGAGGTCGAGGCCTGGCCGGTGGAGGTCGCATCGCCGTCGTCGTCGTCGACGACGGGGGGGGCGACACACGCCAGGGGAACGGCCAGGAGCGCCACGCAGGAGTAACGAAGCAATCGCATCACCGTAATTTATGGCCACTGAGGCCTCGTCGCTTCGAAAAACCTGGGGGGACGCCCAGGCGAGCCGCTAGCCTCGCCTGCGGGGGCCTCTGCGGGCGAAACCGAGCTGGACCCCGGCCGGGCACGCGCGCGTTCGCCGTGACCTGCGCACTTCTTCAGTCGCGGGACCGCGGCCGCACCCGCACCCGCAGCGGGCCGGCGGGGGGCAGGATTCCCAGCCCGGACCGGGTCATGTCGAACGCGGGTCGCGTCTGCTGCGGGAGCCGCTCGACCTCGTAGTCGGCGAGCAGCATCACCACGAGCATCTTGATCTCGCTGAGGGCCAGGAACCGACCCGGGCACATGGTCTCGCCGCCGCCGAAGGGCATCAGCGCGTAGCCCAGCCGCTCGCCGGCCTTGAAGAACTGCTTGGCGCCCCGCTCGGAGTAGAAGCGGTCGAAGCGGTACTGCTCGGGCTGCTCGAACACGTCGGGATCGCGATGCGTGATGTACGGGAACATGCACACGTGGTCGCCGGGCCGCAGGGCGCAGCGCTGCCCGCTGGTGAGCTCGAGGGTGCAGGGCTCGACCACGGCGCGGATGGTGATGGCCCCGCTCGTCAGGCGCAGCGCCTCGAGGATGGCGCTGTCGAGGTGACGCATGCGCTTGAGCCGGTCGGGGCTGCAATCGATCCGGCCGTCGGCGCGCCGCTCGATGTGCTGGTCGATCTCGTCGCGCACCGCCGCGAGCGCGTGCTCGTCCTCGAGCAGCAGCGCCACCGCCCAGAACGCGGCCGGGATCGTGTTGGCCTGCGACGCCCACAGCATGGAGAACTGCACCCGGGCGACCTCGCGGGCGTCGACGTGCTCGGCGAGCATCTCGTGGCGCTCTTCGATGAAGGCGCTGGCGTGCGGCCACAGCGAGACCAAGCGGTCGATGAGCACCTCGCGGTCGTGCCGGGTGCTGCCCAGCAAGCGCAGCGGCACGCCGGCCACCAACCGCCCGAAGTTGGCGTCGAAGCTCTCGAAGTGCTGGCGGGCCGGCTCGTCGAACGAGCCCTCGCCGAACAGAGCGAAGGTGCCGGCCTCGAACACGACGCGGGCGACCAGCTCGTACAGCGAGGCCTCGCGCCAGGCCTGGTCGCCCGGCGGCAGGTCCCGAAGCCGGGCCACCAGCGAGCCCGCGAGCCCCTCCTGGGTGCGCTCGGCCAGCGGGCCCATGGTGCCGGAGCGGAGGTGCCGGTGGTATCCGGCCCGCAGCTCGTCCTCGGTGATCGGCGAGTCGTAGACGGACCGATAGCCGAACGCTCGGGTGGAGATCTCGTGGGCGATGGGGTTGAAGCTGAGCGTCTCGCTCTGCTTGAGCACGGAGGGGAAGTCGCGGGCGTCGAGCAGGAAGGTGAGCCGCCGGCCCATGAGGTGGACGCTGAAGGCATCGCCGTAGCGCTGGCGACAGCGGACGAGGAAGTCGGGCGCGTTGCGACCGAAGGGCAACGCGCAGCCGAGGTACGGCACCCAGCCCCGCACCACCGGGGGCTCATGGGGGCCTCGCGCGCCCCCCCAGGGTCCGCGCAGCTTGCTCGAGAACCGCTGGACCGCGGACGAGACGCGACCGCCCATCGGCCCCATCGTGGTCCGGCGCTCGTACCCTGTCAATGCAGGGGGCGCGCATCGCCCCGCATCGGGTCACTCGTCGTCGCCGTCGTCGTCGTCATCGTCATCGTCGTCGTCATCGTCGTCGTCGTCGCCGGTGATGACGATGCCGACCACGACGGAGGCGTAGATCGCCTCCTGGTCCCCGATGGCCCGCAGCTCGTGGGCGGTGCCGTCGGCGGAGACGATGAGGTCGCCGGCCCGATATCGGCTGCCCTGGTCGTCGGCCAGCTCGCCCTGGATGACGAGGATCCGCTCCTCGCCCACGTGGGCGTGGTGAGGGAAGGCCTCGCCCGGCTGGAGGCGGACCAGGCCGCCGTGGGCCTCGCCCAAGGCGGGGCCGCCTTCGAAGTCCCGGAAGCGGACGCCGGGGAGCATGTCGTCCCACGCCTCGTCGTCGTCGACGCTGTGCAGGTGCCCCTCGGCCTCGCCCTCGGGCAGGTCGAACAGGGACATCATGCGGTCGAGGAAGGGCAGGAAGCGGTTGCCTCCGCCGGCCGTGCCCAGCAGCTGGTCGCGCAGGCCACCGGGAAGCGACAGGGGTCGCAGTCCGCCGGCGAGGAAGTCGAGCACCTGCTCGTCGATGTGTTCTTCGTTCATTGCAGGCCTCCTTGCGGCTGAGCCTGGCTCATCGCCGCCCGCAGCTTGCCCAGGGCCGCTGCGGTCCTCGACTTCACGGTCCCCACGGGGGACCCCATGTGCTCGGCGATCTCCGAGGACGACAAGCCCTGGAAGTAGCTCAGCTCGATGACCAGGCGCTGCTCGTCGGGCAGGGTCTGGATGGCCTCTCGCACCAGCGCCCGGTCGGGCGACAGCTCGGGATCCTCGGCCACGGGCGCCGCCTCGCGCGGCCCCACCTCGTCGACGGTGACCTCGCGGCGGTGCCGAGCGGAGCGCAGCCGGTCCAGCGCTCGACTGCGCAGGCGCACCAGCAGCCACGTTCGCACCGAGCCCCGAGAGGCATCGAAGGCATGGGCGCGGCGCCAGACCTCCATGAAGACGTCCTGTACTAGATCCTCGGCCATGGTCTCATCCCCCAGCATGCGGTTGGCCATGCTCAGGAGCAGCCCGGCGTAGCGGTCGTACAGCGTAGCGAGCGCCTGCACCCGGCCGCGCGCGGCCTCGCCGATGACGTCCACGTCGGTCAGGTCGGCGAGCGAAGGGGCGTTCGGGGTGGTCATGCGCTTTGTCCGCAACCCTAGGATAGAGGGCAGCAGGAGGTCAAATGCAGCGCGGGCTAGGCCCGCGAGCGCTACGTTGGCGGCGTACAAACCGTGCTCCTCGATGGTCTCGCCCTCGATTACGGAGCATGGCGCCCGGTGGATCGACTCGACCTCCGCCGGCGACGCGATCGTCGTTACGGGGGCGGATCGCTGCGCTCGGCGGGGTGCTCCGCGCCCGGCGGGTGGGGTTCGCTATCCTGGGCGCCGGTTGCCCCCCGCGCCCGACGGACCCCCGCCCCGAACCCGGGGCCTGCAGCAGGCCGGCTGGCTGGGCGCGGCCAAGCTGTGGTTCCTGCTGGCCGGCTACGGCCTGAACGTGGCGCTCACCCACCTGGTGAGCTCCGCGACGTATGGGCAGGTGCAGACCGTGGCGCGGGCCATCGCGGTGCCCAACATGGTCCTCATCCATACCCTGATGTTCGCGGTCAGCCGGCCGCTGGCCGCCGAGCTCGACGAGGGCTGCCCCAGCTACGACCGGGTACGGCGCGCGGGTCGGCGGCTGGCCCTGGGCCTGGGGTGCGTGGCCACGGGGGCGACGCTGCTGGCCGCGCCGTGGCTGGCCCGGGCGTGGGACGACCCGGAGCTGGCCATCGCCATCCGCGTGGTCGCCCCGGTAAGCCTCGTGTACGCCCTGTATGCGGTCAACGTGGGCACGCTCAACGCCCTGCGCCGCTTCTCTCGGCAGGCCGCGCTCGACATCACCATGGCCACGCTCAAGGCGGGGCTGATGGGGGCCGCGGCCGCCCTGGCCCTGGGGCTTCCGTGGATCGTGGCCGGGTTCACCACCGCCGCCGCGTGCGTGCTGGGGCTGTCGTTCGTGCTGCTGCGCGGGGTCCGGCCGCCCGCGCCGGGCCCCGCCCGCTCGCCCGCGCGGGGGATCGCCCGGTTCGCGGCCACGCTGGTGGTGTTCACCGCGGTGGTCAACCTGCTGCAGTCGATCGATCTGCTCGTGCTCAGCGGCGCGTCGGAGACGATCGCCCGCAAGAACGCGGTGGGCCACTACTCGAGCGCGCAGCTGGTGGCGTGGGTGCCGTACAGCCTGATGAACGCGGTGACCCTGGTGGCGTTCCCCATGGTCGCGACGATCGTGGGGCGGGGCGACGTGAGCCGCACCACCGAGGCGGTGCGGGTGGTGGCCACCACCACCCTCACGCTGCTGGTGCTGATGAGCTCGATCGCCGCGGCGGCCAGCGCCGAGATCCAGGCGCTGCTGTTCCCGCGGGCCTACGCGGCGGCGGCGGAGCACCTGCAGCTGATGGTGGTGGGGTTCTCGGGCTACTCGTTCGCCAACAACGTGGCGTGGGTGTGCAACGGGGCGGGGCACCACCGCAGCGCGCTGGGGCTGGTGAGCGTGCCCCTGGGGCTGGTCGCGGTGCTGTGCGCGTGGCTGTGCCCGCCCCTGCACGCCCACGGGGCGGCGCTGTCGGTGCTGGTGGCGGGGACGGTCGCGGTGGGGGCGGCGTGGTTCGTGCTGCGGCGGCGCTTCGCGGTGCGGGTGCCGTGGGGGCACGTGCTCAAGCTGGGGCTCGCGGCGGGGGCGGTGGGGCTGGTGGCGTCGCTGATGCCGGTGCCCACGGCCGGGGGGCTGGGCAAGCTGGCGATCGTGGGCAAGCTCGCGGTGCTGCTGGGGGTGTTCGTGGGCGTGGTGCTGGCCACCAAGGCGGTGACGATCGAGCAGCTCCGGCAGGCGCGGCGGGGAGGTGGAGCATGAGCGGCGGCGAGGGGCGGGGTCGAGCACCACCGCGTCGGGGTACGGAATCGTAGTTCGAGGTGAGGGACTCCGTGAACGTGGATCGTAGAGGGGAGGCACTCGCCAGACCCGGCGCAGACGGGCGTTCCGTCGGCTCTGGGCGTGGCTGCCAATGCCTCCCCATGAAGACTTCCCCCATCCACCCCCTCTTGTGCTGTCTACCCCTCGCGCTGGCCTGCGTGAACACCGCGTGCGACGTGACGCCGGTGGAGCCGAGCGAGACCGAGACCGAGACCGAGGACGACGTCCTCGAGCCGCGGGTCTTCGGAGATGCCGGCTATCAAGACTGCTCGGCCGCGCACGTCGGCTTCAACGAAGACATCATCCGGCACGGGCGCATCGTGGCCGGCACCGATGCCTTTGCGGAGTGCATCGATGCGGCCTTCCGCACGGGCACCGACGGGTTCGGCCCCTATCGCTCGTGCAGCGGCGAGCCGTTCGCCAACAGCAGCATCCAGACCCAGATCGACCGGGCGATCGACATGGCCCGCTCGCCCAACGACCTGTCGATCGACTGCACCGGCGGGGGCGGCAACGCGTCGACCGGCCAGAACGACGGCTGGGGCCACGGCAACGACGAGGGCTTCACCTGGGGCGGATGGTTCTCGTCGGTGTACGACCAGCTGGCCCTGCCGGTCTGCGGGCCCGGCCACAGCCCCCCGTGCCGCTTCGCCGCGTATCCGTGGCCGTACTCCCAGGCCGCCGGCATCGTGTGGCACGAGGCCGCGCACACCCACGGGTACTCGCACGGCGCGAACAGCCAGGCCAGTGCGATCAACGCCTGCGGCTACGGAGGTGATCCCACCTGGCACTTCCAGGTGAACACCGCCCCGTACATCATCGGCAACTGCATCTCTCAGGTGATGAGCGACAGCGCGGCCGCGTGCGGCAACATCGACTCGTGCCCGGGCGACGCCCTGCGCATCGTCGACACCCACGGAGGGGGCTCGTGCTCGTGCGTGGAGGACCCGGCCGAGGGGGGCTTCGCGGCGTTCGAGGTGGACGCCGGCGAGTTCGACGACATCGCCCACGCCGCGTCGGGCACCTGGTACGGCAGCTGGAACTTCAGCGCGGCCAACGAGGTGGTCGGCACCGGCGACTTCGACGGCGACGGCCGGGAGGAGGCGCTGATGTCGAGCGGCTGGGGCCTGGGCATCCTGGGGCGGACCAACGCCGGCGGGCTCACCTCCGAGGCCATGCACCCGTTCGGGCAGCCCGTGGGCACCTGGAACCTCAGCGGCGTGGAGACCATCGAGGCGGTGGGAGACTTCGACGCCGACGGCGTCGACGAGTTCGTGGTGCGCAGCCCCTGGGGCCTGGGCATCATGCAGAAGTGGGGCAGCGACTTCTCCTTGGTGTGGGCCGCTCCGTTCAACAGCTGGGTGGGCAGCTACTACCTGCGCAGCGGCGACACGATCGTGGGCACCGGCCGGTTCCAGTCCGCGTCGCGGGACGACCTGCTGGTGCGCGGGCAGCTCGGCACGGTGGGGATCCTGCGCCTCAGCGGGAGCAGCCTGACAAGCTCGACCGTGCACAACCCCGGCAGCTGGATCGGCGGGTGGAACTACGCCGCCACCAACACCCTGCACCTCCCGGCCGACTACGACGACGACGGCCTGGACGAGTTCTTGGTGCGCAGCCCCTGGGGCCTGGGCATCATCCGACGCACGCCCGCCGGGTCGCTCACCACCCTGGAGATCGAGCCCTTCGGCACCCACCTCACGGAGCTGTACACGGCCGCCCCGGGCGCGGGCTGGACCCTCTCGGCGGGCGACGAGCTGGTCGCGGCCGGAGACATGAACACCGACGGCCGCGCGGAGCTGGTGGTGCGCAGCGCCTCGGGCTTGGGGCTGCTGACGCTGGATGCCGCCAACCAGCTGCGGTCGCGGACGCGCTATGATCACGGCTCGGCATTCTCGGGCGGCTGGGCGTTCGGCAGCACCAACGAGCTGGTGGGCTTCGGGGACTTCGACGGACTGGGCGGCAAGGACCTGGTCATCCGCAGCGACTGGGGCCTCGGGGTGATCTCGCTGAGGTGGTACAACTACACGCTCATCGCCCTCGCGCTGGATCACTACGCGAGCATGCTGGACGGCTGGTACCTCGAGTCCGCAGACGAGGTCGTCGACACGATCGACTTCGACGGCAGCGGGATCGAGGAGTTCATCCTCCGACGGCAGTAGGAGGTCGATGCCGGTGCCCACGGCCGGAATGCCGGGTAACGTCCCGCTGGTCTCGTCGCTCCCCCGGCGCTAGCGCTCGGCCGCGGGGGAGGCCGAGCGCAGCACCAGCAGCCCCACGATCCCCGCGATGGCGGAGGCCACCAGGATCCCGAGCTTGGCCGCGTCGAGATCCGCGGCCGAGTCGAACGCCAGGCCGGCGATGAACAGGGCCATGGTGAAGCCGACCCCGCCCAGCAGGCCGACGCCGACCACGTGACCCCAGCGCACGCCCGCGGGGAGATCCGCGATGCCCAGGCGCACCGCCAGCCAGGTGAACGAGAAGATCCCCACCGTCTTCCCGATCACCAGCCCGACCATGATGCCCAGGGCGATGCCGCCCGCGAGGGCGTCGAGGCCCACCCCCTCCAGGCTCACCCCGGCGTTGGCGAGGGCGAAGATCGGCAGCACCAGGAAGGTGACCACGGGCGCGAGGGCGTGCTCGAGGTCGAGCAAGGGGGCCGAGGCGGCGCCGCGGATGCTGGCGACGTCGTCGATCACGTGCTGCTGCTCGGGGCTGTTGAGCCCCGTGTCCTTGGGCGGGCCGACCTCCCGGAGGCGCTGCAGGGCCAGCTCGAGGCGCTCGGCCAGGCGGGCCCCGTTGATCCGGGTGCGCGCGGGGATCGTGAACGCCATCAGCAGGGCGGCGATGGTGGCGTGGACCCCCGATTTCAGGAAGGCCAGCCACACGACCAGCCCCACCATGAAGTAGACTAGGCCGTTGCGGACGCCGAGGCGGGCCATCACCACCGACAGGGCGACGCCGACGAGGCCGATCACCAGGCTCGTGGCGGCGATCTGCTCGGTGTAGAAGACGGCGATCACGAGCACCGCCCCGATGTCGTCGACGATGGCGAGGGCGGTGAGCATCACCTTGAGGCCCAAGGGGACGCGCGTGCCGAGCACGGCGAGCACCCCGAGGGCGAAGGCGATGTCGGTGGCCATGGGGATCCCCCAGCCGTCGCGCATCGGCGGCTCGGGGTTGATCGCCACGTAGAGGGCCGCGGGGAGCAGCATGCCTCCGACCGCGGCGAGGGCCGGCAGCGCGGCCTTGCGGGCCGAGCTCAGCTCGCCCACCAGCAGCTCGCGCTTGATCTCCAGCCCGACCAGGAAGAAGAACACCCCCATCAGGCCGTCGTTGATCAGGTGGTGAACGGACTTGGTCAGGTTCACGCTCCCCACCGCCACCGTGACGTCGGCGTGCAGGGCGTGGTGATAGACCTCGGCCCACGGCGAGTTGGCCCAGATCAAGGCGATCACGGTGGCGAGCAGCAGCAAGCCCGCCCCGGCCAGCTTGTGCTCGGCAAAGACCTTGACCGGGCGCAGCATCCGGTCGATCGGCATGATGAGCGACTGGGCGGCCGCGGAGGACTCGGGCTCATGGGAGGTGGACGACATCGACGTGAGCGCGACCCTGGCATCGAATCGGTGCGCTCGCAATGAGATCGCCCGCCCGAGCCGCTCACGGCGGTGCGCTCGAGGTCGGTGCACGGAGACGCGCGGCGACCCCGTGCGGGGTCGACCCCGAGCTGCGAGCGGCCCGGCCCCCTCTCGCCTCGCGCCGCGTTGCTCCCGAGCACGAGCGCGTGGGACAGTCACGCGGTGGCGGGCCGTCGACCATGGGTGCTGCTGTCCAAGCCGGTGCGCGAGCCCGTGCGCGACGGCACCACCGCGCTGGTTCGCACCCTGGTGCGGGCCCTGCCGCGCTCGCGGCCCGTGATCTACTTCGGGGACCCCCACGCCCCGCTGCGCGCGGGCGACCACGTGCTCGCCGCGCCCGCGCTCGGCTACCAGCCGCGACGGCGCGACAAGGCGCGGCTGCTGGGCCGGTTGCTCGACCCCCGGCTGGCTCGGCATCCGCTCCATGCGTTCTTCGCCGCCAACCGAGCGTCGGCAATGGTGCTCGCGGGGCTGCGACGGATCCGGTCGCGGCCGGTGATGCTCACGCTGCCGGCCTCCACCGGGGCCGAGGCGGTCGCGCCCCTGCTGCGTGGGCTGGACCGGGTGGTGGTGACCTCCGCGTGGGGCCGGCAGCAGCTGTTGGCCGCCGGCCTGCCGCTGGCCCGCGTCGCGTGCATCCCCCCCGGCGTCGAGCTGCCGCCGCCCGGGCCCGCCCGGCCGCTTCCCCTGCCCCGGCGCACCACCGTGCTGTTCGCGGGCGACCTCGACCCCACCGTGGTGGACCGGCTGGTGATGCTCGCGGCCCGGCTGGGGCAGACCGGCCGGCGGCTGGTCGTCGCCTCGCGCCCCAAGGGCCCCGAGCACGCGGCCGCCCGCGATCGCCTGGCCCGGGCGCTTCGGGCCGAGCTGCGGGCGGGCCGGGTCGAGCTGCACGGGGAGCTGTACGACCTCGGCGCCCGCTTCGATCAGGCCGCGCTCCAGGTGTACCTGGCCTCGCACGCCCGCCGAAAGGTCGACCTGCCGCTGGTGCTGCTGGAGGGGCTCGCCC
>JGI12210J13797_10066979_pt1 | contig 20120 bp, 10 predicted proteins | sample ElkSlonscriptome_3_FD_13797 | JGI IMG/M metagenome (IMG submission 13797)
CCGATAGCGCCGGGTCGGTCGCATGCGGGCGGGCAGGTACATCGTGACCCGCCGCGGCTGGCCGAACGGGGTCTGGTGCAGCCACAGTTCCTCGGTGCGCCCCGCCCGGGACTCGCGGTCCACCTGCGACCAGCCCGGCCGCTCGTACCCCACCCCCTGAGCCACCGAATTGGCCCCGAACGGGTCCTGGGCCAGGTTGGGGTTGAAGGGGTCGCGGATCCACTCGTGGCGATCGCCGCGGATGACCTCGATCTTGTACTCCACCCGCGAGCCGGGGGGCAGCTCGTGCACCAGGTACCAGAACTCGGTGTCCGGCACCCGCTGGAACGGCTGGGCCGATTCCAGCCCGTAGATCCAGTGCCGCAGGTACACCTCGTCCGCGTTGCCGTGGAACACGAACGTGGCCCGGTCGTCCTCGATGAGCGGGAAGCTGCGGTCGCGCAGGAACGCGTCGATCGCCGCCCCGTCGGGCGTGCCTCCGTCGAGCAGGTCGTGGATGGCCAGCTTCATCGCGCCGCCCCCTCTACCGCCTCGGACTCGACCGGCACGACCTCGCCGTCGAACATCAGCTGGTCGCTGCGGGGCCCGGTGGCCCAGTCGCGCCCGTTCCACACCAGCCGCTGGTCCTCGTCGAGGGTCAAGCAGCGATCGGGCTTGAAGCGGCGGGCGAACAGCGACACCCGCTCGCGGTCGTCCAGCCGCAGCCGGCGGCGGGCGTGGGGCAGCACCACCACCCCCGGCAGCAGGCCCAGGCCGGGGCCGAGGATCTCCGCGTTGCCCGGGCCCTGGGGCGGGCTGTCGTGGAACAGCACCACCCGCTCGGTGATGGCCATGGCCCCCGCGGACCACGCGAACACCGGCAGGGGGCGGGTGAGCGACGACAGCAGCGAGCCCAGCTGGAACAGGCGCATCCGGTTCAGCAGCGAGGCCACGTGACCGCCCGCGATGAGCAGGCCGTAGCACTCCCCCAGGATCGCGCGGAGCTCGCGGTAGTGGCGATCGACCGCGGGGCGACCGGCGGGGCGGAACGACAGCTCGAACGCCCGCTGCACCTGGCGGGTGCGCGACAGGTGCTGCTTGTCGACCAGGCGCAGCGCGAGGATCGCGGCATCGCGCTCTTCCTCGACCAGCGCCGGGGGGGCCGGCGCCCGGCTCACCTCGCGGGCGGCCTCCAGGGCGTGGGCCAGCCGGCGGCGGTACAGGCCCTGGACGTGGCGCAGGGTGTCTTGCTTGGCCCGGTGGGCCTCGAACAGCTCCCGGTCCGACTGGTACACGTCGTCGCTGCGCGCGTGGAGGCGCAGGTTCACGCAGCGATTGCCCAGGAAGTCCTGCAGCTCGTCGTCTTCGGCCTCGCGCTCCTGCCAGCCCGCGGTGATGGTGGCCAGCGGCCCGGGGATGCCCCAGCGGTCCAGCTCGAGGCCGATGGTGGGTCGGAGCCGCTGGGGTCCGAGCAGTACGCCGAGGGTCATGGTGTAACGGAGGAAAACGGCTTGTCGTCGCGGCCGCTCGCAGCTAAGAAGGGCCCGCCTTTTAGCCAATCCGCGTCCGCGAGGGCAAGCCAGGACCGCCCACCATGCACGTTCTGTTCGTCGCGCCCCACTTCCCTGCCTACCAGCGGCAATTCGTCCGGGCCCTCAAGTCGGTGGGCGCCGCGGTCACCGGCATCGGTGAGGCCGACCCCGCCCACCTCCCCGACGGGCTCAAGCACGACCTCGACGGCTACGAGCAGGTCGGCAACGTCTGCGACGAGCAGCGCCTGCTCGACGCCGTGCGCCGGGTGCAGGCCCGCGGCTGGGTGGACCGGCTCGAGGCCACCATCGAGTCCCACATCCTCCCCACCGCCCGGGTGCGCGAGGCGGCCACCATCCCCGGCCTGTCGAGCAAGGCGGCGCTGTTGTGCCGTGACAAGCCGCTCATGAAGGAATTCCTGCGCGAGCACGGGATCCCCTCCGCCCGCACCACCGGCGCGAGCACCTTCGAGGAGGTCGAGGCCTTCGTGAAGCTGGTCGGGTTTCCCATCATCCTCAAGCCCCGCGCCGGGGCCGGGGCGGCGGGGACCTACCGGGTGGCCAACGACCCGCAGTTGCGCGAGGCGGCGCAGGAGATCGGCATCGGCCGCGGCGCCTCGGTGGCCCTCGAGGAGTTCATCGAGGGCCACGAGGGGTTCTACGACACGCTGTGCGTGGGCGGCCGGGTCGAGCACGAGTTCATCTCGCACTACTACCCCAACGTGCTCGAGGCCATGCGCACGCGGTGGATCTCCCCGCAGATCGTGGTCACCAACCGCGTCGACGCCTCGGGCTACGACGAAGTGAAGCAGCTCGGCCGCGAGGTCATCCGGGCGCTGGGTCTGGGCACCGTGGCCACCCACATGGAGTGGTTCTACGGGCCCAAGGGGCTGAGCTTCTCCGAGATCGGCGCCCGCCCGCCTGGCGTGGGCCAGTGGGATCTCTACTGCGCCGCCAACGAGATCGATCTCTACCGCGAGTGGGCCCACGGCCTGGTGCACGGTCGGGGCTCGCAGCAGGCCTCGCGGCGCTACGCCGCTGGCATCATCGCCCTGCGGCCCAGCGCCGACGGTCGGATCCACGGCTACTCCGGGGTCGACGAGCTGCACCAGCGCTTCGGGCAGTGGGTGATCGATGCCCACCTGCCGCCCGCCGGCACGCCCACCCAGCCGGTCGAGGCCGGCTACATGGCCAACGCATGGGTGCGGCTGAAGCACCCCGACTACGACGTGCTCCGCGAGATGCTCGACACGGTCGGTCGCACGCTGAAGGTGCACGCGGGGTGAGCGGGCCGCGGTCCATGAAGGTCCTCTTCCTGTCCCCGCACTACCCCGTCGAGATGCTCGACTTCTCGCGGGGCCTGGCCGAGGTCGGCGCCACCGTGTACGGCGTGGGCGACGTGCCGGCGTCGCACCTGCCGCAGCGGGTGCGGCCCTACCTGCACGACTACGTGCAGGTGCCCAGCCTGCTGCACGGCGAGCAGGCGCTCGAGACCCTGTGCGAGCTGGTGCGGCGCGTGGGGGCCGACCGGGTCGAGACCTTGTGGGAGCCCTTGGTGCTGCTCGCCGCGCGGGTGCGGGAGCGGACCGGCATCGCGGGCATGGACCACGACACCGCGCTGGGCTTCCGGGACAAGCCCGTCATGAAGGCTCGCCTGGTCGAGGCCGGCGTGCGGGTGCCTCGCTTCGCCCGGGCCGACACCATCGAGAGCGTGCTGCGGGCGGCCCGGGAGATCGGCTACCCCGTGGTGCTCAAGCCCGTGGCCGGGGCCGGCTCGGCCGACACCTGGCGGGCCGACGACGAGGCCGCCGCCCGGGCCCGGCTGGCCACCATGGGCCACGTGCCCGAGGTCAGCATCGAGGAGTTCATCGAGGGCGACGAGTTCACCTACGACGCGGTGGTCATCGAGGGGCACCCCGCCATCGAGAGCGTCACGCAGTACCACCCGCCGCCGCTCCAAGGGCGCTCGCAGGAGTGGATCAGCCCCGCGCAGATCACCCTGCGCGACCCCTACATCCCGGCCATCCGCGGCGGCATCGAGCTGGGGCGCGACGTGCTGCACGCGCTGCGCATGGGCACCGGCTTCGTCCACATGGAGTGGTTCCGCACCCCCGACGGCGAGGCGGTGTTCGGCGAGATCGCCTGCCGCAGCGGCGGGGCCAAGCTGATGGACGGCATCGACTACGCCAACGACATCGACGTGTTCCGCGAGTGGGCGCGCGCGGTGTGCTGGCACAGCGTAGAGGCCAACCCGCATCGCCGGTACCACGTGGCCGTCGTGTTCAAGCGCGCCCACGGGCAGGGCCGGATCACCCGCATCGAGGGCCTCGACGCCGTGCGCCGCCGCGCGGGCGCCGGCCTGGTCGAGGTCGACCTGCTGCCGCTCGGCCACCCCCGCCGCAACTGGAAGGAGACGCTGCTGAGCGACGGCTACGTGGTCATGCGCAGCGTCGACTACGACGATCTCTGCGGCATGCGAGACGTGGCGGTGGAGCAGCTGCGCATGTACGCGGAGTAGCCCGGTGTTCGCCCCGACGGCGAGGGGCGGGCCGCATTGACGGATCGAACCCGGGTACGGCCGGAGGGCGGGCGGGCAGGGGCGGAGCCCGCTGGCGCAGTAAGGCGGGGCTGAGGGGCTGAGGAGCTGAGGGTTCGCCTGGTACGCGAGTGAGGCGCGGGTCTCGGAGACTACGAACGTCACCGAGGCCCACGGGCTCGCGTGGGTCGATCGAGTCGTGGACGACGTTCCGAGTGCGCCCCGCGCTCGTCCGCACCTAACGTGAGTCCGCACCGAACGATCGGCAACCGAGCTCGACTACCTCCTCGTCACCCATGGGCCTGCCCGCTCGAGACACAACGAGGACGACGATGCCCCCCCATCAACGAAGTCGAAGCCGCCAGACCTCTCCCCGCACCACCATCGATGCCTGGTCTGCATGGACCAAGGGCATCATGCTGCTCGGACTCCTCTTCGGATCGTTCTGGGCGCTGCCGGGGTGCGGCGGAGAGCCACATCAGATCGTTCCGAGGATCGATCCGGTCGAGGAAGAGGGGGATGAGTCCATCGTCCTCGAGCAGCACACCGTGGCTGCCGCGTCGGCCGCTCTCCCGACCGTCTCTTCGAGTCACTGGTACGACTGTCGGGAAGGGTCCACCGAAGAAGTCGACCTCCTCGATGCGCTCGACGACCTCCCCGCCGCCAGCCTCCCGGAGCAGCAAGAGCAGATTCGGGACTGGGTCTGGCAGGCGGTGCGCTCTCGGCACCTCGCCCGCAGCAAGACGAGGGTCCCCCGGAGTCAGCGCAACGAACTCCGCCCCGCGCCGTGGTCCGACGCACCGCTGCCTCCGTCGGGCTTGACCCGGTCGGTGCTCACCAGGGGCGGCACGCTGCTCATGCTCGTCGCCACCGATTCCCCGGAGCTGATGTGGGAGTCGGTCCTCCGTGAGTACGACGGGGTTGCGCTCGACGACCGGTTCCGACACAGCCGGGACGTGATCCTCTACCGTCACGGCCGACTGATGCCCGACGGCACCGTCAAGGTCTGCCGCCTCGCCAACCTCGATGGTGACGCTCTGCTCGCCGAGGCTACGGGGTTCCGGTCCATGACCATCGGCTCACGTCGAGACCTCGGGCGATTCCTCGACGGCGGGGTGGACCTGCTCGGCGCAAAGTGTACGTCCAAAGGGCTCGAGGTGTTCGGGCGCCAGCGATCGACGACCGCACGAGCGCCGATCAGCGCGAGTGAGGTCTCCGGTCTCGCGTACGAGGCGGATCATCCGAGCCTCTTGGCCTACGTATCGGGAGTACCGGACAACTGGGGATTCTCGCTAGATCCAGCGTTCGACGAGAAGAAAGCGGCATCACTCCTTCGCATGTACGCAGCTGAAATCGAGAACGGGAGATTCGATGCACTTCCTACTGCATTCTCACCGAACAACCGCGCTCACGTCCTGGCATGGGTCGATCCCGACACCCTGAGCAACGACGAGAAGGCCCAGGAGAACCTTGCCGAGGGGCTAAGAACCCTCGCAGACATAGCAGAGAACGATACGGACTCCTTCGTAAAGTTCGCGAACATCGATCCCGTTGCTCGTGCGACCCGGATGGCCTCGTTACGGCAATGCCCGCGGCACATCGGCCCCTTTGCATCCAGCGAGTCCGGAAATGTCATGTACTACACGGATCTGCTGATGAAGCTGACCGCGTTGGGCCTGGCATCGACCCCGAGCACGCTCTCATCGGCGCCCGACGAGATGTTCCCCCAAAGCGCGTGCAATCCAGACGAACTGTCGGGCGGTCGCCTCTGGCTGGACTTCGACGCCGACAAGGCACGAAAGACGAAGAGCGGCGGGCTCAGGTTCTTGCCCGTCACGACGATCGTTCTCGGCCGGAGCTCCGCCCTTGGCCTGACCACACCATTCGAGCAGGCCGCGAGAGTCGACCAGCAGATACTCATCAATCGATGGAATTCTGCATACGAACAGATCGCAGCATGGGAGCCTCAATACGAGCACTTGAACCAGCTGCAAAAATGGGTCGCTGTCGTGCGCGATGATGACACGAGGCGCTGCAACATCAAGTTCTCGGCGATGGCTGTGGGCAAAGCGCTTTCTCTACCGGATTGGATGGAGAGCACTCCTGACTTGGCATGGAACGACGTCTCCTCCACTGGACTTTCGTCGACGGATGAATGCCTGCCAATGCTAGAGAGTTCATTGTTCGAGAATTGCGGAGGGACGACATGGCTCGCCGGCGGCGTTGGGCTCACCAACGGCGCCAAGCTGCGCAGCCTCCCCACGCCCACCCCGAAGTCCGCCCCCAAGAGATTCGGCATCAGGAGCACCAAGCCGAGTTCGAAGTCCCCGTCGGTGACCATCGAGAGCAAGACCGCGCCCAGCGGCACGACTCGGACCAAGGTCACTCAGATCGTCCCCCCCGAGCTCCGTTCCTCACGAGCGGTCCCCGAGGGTACGCCCGCGCTCACCGAGGCCTACGCCCACTCCGGCTGGGACGGCGTCCAGGGCTCGCTCCACACCGCCGAGCTGTCGGATGTCCAGGCCCTGCTCAAGGAGCCCTCCATCCGCTCCAGCGACGCCAAGCTCAGCGCCATCGCCGATGCGACGAAGTCGCGGCTTCAGACGGCCGACCAGGCCCATCAGTTTCGGGCGCAGATGTCCCGCATCCGCGCCGAGCGAGCCCGCGCGGGCCAGTCGACCCAGAAGGTCGAGAAGATCGAGATGCTCTACGAAACGAAGGCGCGGCGCCTCAAGGGCACGCTCGAGCGACGCATCCTCCCCTCCGATGCCCGCGTCAGCTACACGCTCGACCCCGGTGCCCCGCCGCGGCCCGGAAATCCCACGGTGGACGCGGACTACGTCAAGGTCACGCTCGAGCCGACCGTCCTCGACGAGGGACGCGGCTACACGACGGGGCTCGAGGTCGATCCGACCAAGCCCTCACGCCTCACGTCCAGCGCGCTTCGCTCGGGCATCCGGGTCGCGATCCGCTGCGACCACGAGGACGCCGAGGGCCTGTGTAAGGAATCAGAGCCAGCCAACTGATCCGGCCGAACCGCTCCGATGGACATCGAGTCGCCACGACCCGACCTCGACGGCGAGGACCTCCTCCCCCGCATCGCCGCGCGGTTGGAGGAGGTCCTCGGCGCGCGACCCGAGTACGAGGAGCTCTACGCGGAGATCCTCTACGCCACGGCGATCGGCGACGTCGATTCCGCCCCCCTCGCCCGTCGACACCTCGAGTCGTTCTCCAGCCGCTCGATCGTCTGCGCCTGCTGGCTCTCGCTTTGCACCGACCCCCTGCCCCCGATCGACGACGCGGGCTTCTCGACGATCCTACGCAGTTGCCGCGCCCGCGCACGCAACCTCCTGGTCTGGGAGTGGCTGAGGCTCCACCAGGAATCGGCCCCCATCGGGAGACTCTGGCCCCGCCTGGCCCCCGAGCTACGCCCCAACCTGCGGGATCTCGGGCATCACGACGTCCAGCGCCGCAGCCCGATGGCCTCGTGGGCCATCCGAACCGGCGTCCCCGCCCTCGCGGCGCTCGACGGACCCGCGCCGCATCGCCCCGCCTGGGCCGACCTCCGCGCGCACCACGACCACTCCTCTCCCGCCCGCGGCATCGTCGAGCTGAGCATCGCGCTCGCGTCGAGCGACGCTGGACTCCACCGAGAGGTCATCGAGATCGCAGACCAGTGGCCAACGGGGACGGCCGAGCTCACGCTCGCGCTGGAGACCCTGGCGCTGCGATCACTGGTGGCCACGGGTACACAGGAGCCGACGGAGTACGCCGACACCAGCGCCAGCTACATCCTGGTTCGACACGAGCGCCAGCGCGCCGCGTGGGCTCGCATCCAGCACGCGATGCACGAGCTGGAGCGAGATCCCCCCCTCGCCCCCGCAGCCCGTCACCTCCCGCTCCGCGAGCTCGAGCAGTGGAGCTCGCTCGCCCGCACGCTCGCCGCGCTCGCGGGACTAACCGAGCCCCTCGCTTCCCCCGGGCCGGACGTGCGGGCCGTAGAGTTCGATGAGCACGACTGGCGCTCGACGGACGGTAAGAACGCCCGCGAGGCTCGCGCCCTGCTCGAGCGGTACGAGGATCTCTTCGAGCGGGAGCTCGATCCACCGCAATTCCTCCGCGTCCGCCTGGCATGGTGTCGCTTGGTGGTGGACCTCTACGGCCCCCTGACCGCCAAGGAGCGCCCGCGCTTCGCTCGAAGACACTCGCCCGAGCAGCTCGAAGAATTCCAGCAGGACAGCGACTACCTCCTCGACCGGTGTGCCGAGTACCTCGAGCGCTGCATCGCCGACGCCGATGCCCTGGGCCTCCCCATCCTGACGGTTCAGTCTCACGACCAGTACGCGGTCTTACTCGACCGGCGCGGGCTGCTCGAGAGCGCCCTGTCTCACGCGCGGCAGGCCACCCGACTCATCGTGGAGCTGCTGCGCAGCAACACCGACCACGGTGCCCCGCTGGTCGAGCGCGGGCTGCTCCAGCGCTATTGGGCCATCATCGATCGAGGCCTCGAACTCCGGGTTCGTCATGCGCTCGCGCTCGAGGACGCGAGCGAGCGCGACGCCATGGGCCGAGAGATCCACGCGATGGTCGACCAGGCGCAGGTGCTCGCCCTGGCGGAGGTGAGGCGAGTCCACCGAGGAGGCGGACAGACGGCCCCCCACCGCTTCGCCTGGACCCCGGATCGACCGGACGCCAGCGTGCTGTCGACGGTCCAAGGAGCGCTCCGCGAGCGGCAGGCCCTGCTCCAGTACTTCCAAGGGGCGAGCTTCGTCCTCGTGTTCGCCTGCACCCGAGAGCGCTTCGTCTGGCGACTCATCGATGCCCCCGGTGAGGATGGACCGTGGTGGAGCCCCCGTGCGCTCTCCACCGCGCTCCGTCAGCCGGCCACCGTCGCCACCCTGGAGCTACTCCCCGACGAGGTCGAGCTGCTCCTGCAGGAGGAGCGCGTCGAGCACGTGTTCGTCGTTCCCCATGGCGCGCTGTGGGACATCCCCTTCGGCCACCTCGCGCTCGGTGCGGGCCTGCTGTCGACCCGGTGCTCGCTGACGTACGCGCCGACGGCTCGCGCCGCGATCGAGGCCGCCGAGCAAAGCCCTCCTCGTGCTCGAGATCGCCGTCGCGGGATCACGTTCGTCCACGGGATCGACCTGGATCCCTCGCACGTCGAGGCCGAGCGCGCGGCGCTGGAGCACAACTTCCATAGGATATCCGAGGCCCGGAGACTCCCGCTGAGCGAGAGCCTGGCGGGCTACGCGGTCATCCATGTCTTGGCCCACGGCACACGCCCCCACCACGGAGAGGACTCGTCCCAGCTCCTGCTCCGGGCTCCGACCGAGCAGGACGGGTCACCAACCCCCCGAGACGTCGCGCAGCTCGAGCTTGAATCATGCTCCCTCGCGATCCTCAACACGTGCTGGTCCGGCCGCCAGATCCACCATCGAGAGGACCCCCTGCTGGGCTTCCCGCAGGCGATGACCGACGTGGGCATCGACTCGGTCGTCGCTCCGTTCCAACCGGTCCTGCGGGCGTTCACCCCCCACTTCACGCGAACGATGTATCAGCTCGCGCGCTTCCTCCCCGCCCCCGAGGCGCTTCGCCGCACCATCGCGTTCTACGAGCGTCACTGGGACATCGTGCTCGACCGTGATGAGACGCTCCGAGCACAGGTTACGATCGAGCGCTCGGGCGATGCGAAGCATCCCCTCGACCGACCCGCTCGATTCGACTACCGGCACTTCGGGTCCGCGGACACTCGAACCCCAGGAAGCCTCTGGGCGAGCCTCTGGGCAAGGCTGCGGTGGTCCGTGACGACCATCGTCTGGGAGAGCCGAAGGCTACTGCGCTCCCGAACCAAGCGTGGTGGGCGGTAGCCTCGCCTGGGTGCACTTCCAGCACGAGAAGACCGGAGTCTGGCGGCCTTCGGTCGACTCGAGCACCCGGTCCTCGACCTCGGTCGCCAAAGTCAGCAGTCGGGGAGGACCGCTCCGAGAGCTCGCCTCGTACGCCTCGAGAAACGCAGCGGTGAAGAACCCGTGCCCGAGCGGCTCGGACTCGTAGGCGACGCGGTCCTTCTCGGCCGCCCCCCAGACCGCGCAGCCCGACCCCGAGCGGGGAGGGGCCGGCAGCGGAGGCGGAAGCTCGCCCTCCATGAAGATTCCGGCGCGCTCGTCGTAGCGGGCTCGGTGGCGAGGGCCCAAGAACGATCGGCTCCCCGGTGCTCCCGAGAAGCAGCAATCGAGGATGGTCACGAACAGCCCGGAGAGGTCGCGGATGTCTTCGACCAACGCGGGCAGCTCGCGATACAGCTCCACCGCCGTTCGATCGAGCGCCCCCACCTCGGCATCATGAGGGACCAGGTAGATCGCAGGACCATCCGTATCCGGCGCCTGCTCGGTACACCCATGTCCGGAGAAGTATAGGAGCACATCATCTCCGCCCCTCATCGTCTCCGAGACCTCTTCGAAGGCCCGGGAGATCGTATCTCGGGTCGCCTCTTCGTTCAGCAGACGGGTCTGCGAGACGGGCCACTCGGGCGGCACGTGATCGAGCAGACGATGCACGCCGATCGCATCTCGTGCCGCCTGCCTCAAGTCAAGGATCGCCTCATCTCGATAGTGATCGATCCCGATGATGATGGTGTGCCACATGGAAATTCCACGACCTCTTCAGCGCTTCGGCACCGGGAAGCCGCGGTCGCGCATCAGGGGGTCGATGGCGGCGTCGCGGCCTCGAAAGGCGCGGTAGGCCTCGGCCGGGTCCACCGCGTTGCGGGGGGCGAACAGATGCTCGACCAGCTTCGCCGCCCACGCCGGGTCGTAGAAGCCGCCCTTCGCCTGGGCAAAGGCCTCGGCCGCGTCGGAGGTGAGCACGTCGGCCCACAGATAGCCGTAGTAGCCGGCCGCGTAGCCCTCGCCCGCGAACACGTGGCCGAACTGGGGCGAGCGGTGGCGCATGACGATCTGGGGCGGCATGCCCATCGTCGCCAGGGTCTCCCGCTCGAACGCGTCGGGATCGAGCCCGGCCGGATCGACGGTGTGGAACATCAGGTCCATCTTGGCCGAGGCGAGGTACTCGACGGTGGCGAAGCCCTGGTTGAAGGTGGCGGCCGCCTCGATCTTCTCCACCAGCTCCGCGGGCATGGGCTCGCCGGTCTCGTGGTGCAGCAGGTAGCCCGAGATCACCTCGTCGGTCAGCAGCCAGCGCTCGAGCAGCTGCGACTGGAACTCGGTGTAGTCGCGCACGCCCCCGTTCAGGGTGGGGTAGTCCACGTTCGACGACAGCGCGTGCAGGGCATGGCCGAACTCGTGAAAGAAGGTGCGCGCGTCGTCCAGCGACACCAGCACGGGCTCCCCCGGCGCGCCCGGGATGAAGTTGGAGTTGTTCGACGCGAGCACCGAGGGGGTGCCCCGCAGGGTGTCGTGGCCGCGGTAGCTGGTCGCCCACGCGCCCGAGCGCTTGCCCGGCCGCGCGAACGGGTCGAGGTACCAAAGACCCACGTGCTCGCCCGTGGCGGCCAGGGTCACCTCCCACACCCGCACGTCGGGGTGGAACACCGGCACGCTGCCCTCGGGCACCGGCGTGAACCGAAACCCGAACAGCCGCTGCGCCACCATGAACATCGCCTCGCGCAGCCGCTCGAGCTGGAGGTACTGCGAGACCTCGTTCGAATCGAGGTCGTAGCGATCCCGGCGCACCTTCTCGGCGTAGTAGCGGTAGTCCCAGGGCTCGATGGTGATCTTGGCCCCCTCGGCGTCGGCGAGCGCCTGCATGTCGGCGACCTCCTGCTCCACCCGCGCCACCGCGGCCGGCCACACCGCGTCGATGAGCCCCAGCGCCGCGGCCGGCGTGCCGGCCATGCGGTCCTCCAGCCGCCACTGCGCGTAGTCGTCGTAGCCCAGCAGGCCCACCCGCTCGTCTCGCAGCGCCACGATCTCGGCGATGATCGCGTTGTTGTCGTGGGCGTCTCCGTTGTCGCCGCGGTTGACGTACGCGCGCCACACCTGCTCCCGCAGCTCTCGCTCGTCGGAGTAGGTGAGGAACGGGTCGACCGACGAGCGGGTGTTGGTCACCGCGAACTTGCCGGGCTGGCCCCGCTGCTCGGCTGCCGCTGCCGCCGCGGTGCGGAACGACTCGGGCAGCCCCGACAGCTGGTCGGGGCCGAGGTAGAGCACGGTGCCCTCCTCGTCGGCGAGCACGTTGTTGCCGAACGTGGTGTGCAGCTCGGCCAGGCGGCGCTGGATCTGAGCGTAGCGCTCGCGGTCGGCCCCCTCGAGGGTGGCCCCCGCCCGCGCGAAGCGGTCGTACACCAGCGTCACCAGCCGCTGCTCGTCGGGCTTCAGCGTGGCCACCTCGGGCGAGGCATGGACCGCGGCCACCCGGTCGAACAAGGCCTGGTTCTGGATGAGCGCGGTCTCGTACTCGGAGTAGAGCGGCGCGATCCGCTGCTCGATCTCCCGGAACTCCGGGGACGAGAGGTTGCTCCGCCAGATGCCGTAGTACACCCCGACCCGGTCCAGCGCCTCGCCCGACCGCTCCAGCGCCACGATGGTATTGGCGAAGGTGGGGGGCTCGGGATTGCTGGCGATGGCGTCGATCTCGGCGAGGTGCAGCGCGATGCCCCGCTTCATGGCGGGCTCGAGCTGCTCCAGGTTCATGCGATCGAACGCCGGCACGCCCCCGTAGGGGCCCTCCCATGGTGCGAGCAGGCCCTCTTCGGCCCCGGCCGCCGCCCCTGCGCCTGCGGGGGGGGTGGTCACCGGGGATTCCGCCTCTCGACACGCAGACGAAGCAGACGAAGCGAGGACCAGCGTGAGCAGCGGAGGAACGACGGAGCGCATGCGGTCACCTCCATACCGATCCCCATCTCGGTCGGCAACCGTCGGGTCCACCGCCGCCCGCTGGGCCCTGGGCGCGGGCTCCTCGTACGCGGGTGCATCACTACTCGATGTCGGCCAGGGCCGCCCGATAGAGCGCCACCAGCTCCGGCGAGTCGGACCGCGCGCCCGAGATCTTGTGACCGCCCTCGCCTCGCCGCTGGCGTCGCGAGCCGCCGGGCTTGGCCGTCTTCTCGTCGTCGGAGACCTCGGCGCTGGCGTCGGCATCGGCGTCGGCGTCGGTCGCCGGCTTGGCACCCGCCGGCTTGGCACTCGCCGACTCACGCCGCCGCAGGCGGTCGAGGGCAGCCTGCAGATCCCCCCGCAGCCGCGGCTCGTCGGGCTCGGGTTCGAGCTCGAGCTCGAGCTCGTGCCCTGGAGTCGTCCGCTCGAGGTCGTCGTCGTCGGGCTCCGATCCCCGTGATGCCTCGGGCGAGATCAACTCCACCTCGACGCCCGTGGCATCGAAGCGCGCCAGCATCTCCTGGAGATCGAACGCCGCGCCCACGGAGGGCCCGCCTTCGGCGGCGGAGGAGGAGGGAGGCGCGCTCGGGCTCGCGCTGGTCCACGAAGCGCCCGACGAGGTCTCCTCTTCGGCGGCCCACGCGGGAGACGGAGCGGAGGAAGGGCCAGCCGCCTCGCTGCGCGCCTTCAGCTCCCGCAGATCGATCGCTTCCGTGTGGCCGGTGCGAGCCGGTGCCTCCGGAGCGCCGGCGTCGGGCATCGGGTGGGGCACCCCGGCGTCGTCCTCGGGCGAGGGGCGGGTCGGCGAGGGCTGAGCGAGCACGTCGGCGAGGGGCATCACCATCGTGAAGCCCGAGAGATCGTCGTCGTCGCCGTATCCCGTGCTGGGCTGGGGCTCGATCCGCGCGACCTCGGTGTGGTCCAGCGGCATGCTCTGGGGCACGGCATCGGACGTCTCGTCCGGCGAGTCGTCGAGGGGCGGGGCGTCCGCCACGGGCTCGCAATCGATGCGAGCGGTGTCGCACTCGTTCGGGTCGGCCTCGGGCACCGCCTCGAACGCGTCGACGAGCGGCCAAGCGTCCGCCTGGGGCTCGCAGTCGATGCGAGCGGTGTCGCTGGAGTCGGCCTCGTCCTCGACTGCGTCTGCGTCGTACTCGACCGCGTCGTACTCGTCGTATTCGTCTGCCGCGTACTCGTCCGCGTCGTACTCGTCGCCTCCGTCGCCTCCGTCGCCTCCGTACCCGTCAGCTTCGTGCTCGACCGCCGCGTCGTACTCATCGTCGCCTCCGTACCCGTCAGCTTCGTGCTCGACCGCCGCGTCGTACTCGTCGTCGCCTCCGTACCCGTCAGCTTCGTGCTCGACCGCCGCATCGTACTCGTCGTCGCCTGCGTACCCGTCAGCTTCGTGCTCGACCGCCGCGTCGTACTCGTCGTCGCCCGCGTCGCCGTCAGCTTCGTGCTCGACCGCCGCGTCGTACTCGTCCGCCTCTGCACCCGCGGCCCCCGCGACGATGTCCCAGTCATCATCGTCGTCGTACTCGATCGCATCCGAGTCGACCTCGACGCGATCCTCGTCGTCGTCGGCCCCCGCGTCGTACTCGACCGCCTCCGGATCGCGCTCGAGATCGTCCGCGTCGTCCTCGACCCGATCCTCGTCCTCGGTCCCGAGCCCCTCGAATCCGTGGTCGATCGCCTCGGCCTCCGCCTCGGCGCCGAGCGATACGTCCTCCTCCAGCTCCGGCTCCGGCTCACCGAGCATCAGGGTGTGATCCACCGCCTCAAGCTCGACGCCGTCGCCGGCCGCTTCCGACTCCGCGAGCACCAGCGTGTGGTCCACCGCCTCCAGCTCGAGGTCGTCGCCCGCCTCGGACTCGCCGAGCACCAGTGTGTGATCCACCGCCTCCAGCGTCTCGACCTTGGCGTCGTCCGCCTGCCCGAGTTCGTCGCCGTCGACGAGCGGGATGCTCCCGGACGCATCGGGCGCGAGGCCGACGCTGGTCTCCTCCCGCTCGGAGGACCGCATGCTCATCTCCTCGACGGTGGCGTAGTCCACCTCGACCAGGGTGGCCGAGCCGACCGACGCCTCGACCGTGGTGCGATCGACATCGGGAGGATGGATGAGGTTCCCGTCTTCGATGTGGCCCAGTTCAAACTCGTCGCTGTCGATCTCGTCGACCTCGCCCAGCTCCTCGGAGATGGCTCGTGCCATGTCGAAGGACGGCTGGGAGTCGTCGGTGCTCTCGTCGGGACCGCCGGAATCCGGAGGACCCCCGCGGCCCGGAGCACGCGGCGGGGCGGAGTACAGCCCGGCGATCTCCTCGAGCTCGAGCGCGGCGTCTTCCTCTTCATCGACCGCCGGCAGACCGACCCCGTCGTCGACCACCGGAGCCTCGAAGGGCTCGAGCGGATCGAAGGGCGCCGCCTCTCCGAGGTAGTTCGGCACCGGGGCCAGGGGCCGTGAGCCCCGCGCGGGCTGTCGCTCCGGCACCCCACGATTCGCCCAGGCCGAGCCCGGAGCCGTCGCGTCGCCTTCGTCGACCGGCGAAGACGCTCCGATCTCGCTCCGCTCGTCGAACGCCTGGGTCACCAGCTCGTCGTCGGACCAGCCGTCGTCGCGACCGAGCGGCGCGACGGGAACGGAGGCGGACCCGGGGGAGAACCCGGTGTAGCTCGAGGGCGCCAGCATCGTACGGTCCCAGTGCTCGGGCTCCGGCGCCCCCGCCCCCTGCGATGAGGCGGCATGCGGCCGGCCGGGAAGCGGCGGACCCGATGGCTGCTGCTGCCCTGGATACGGTGGCTGACCCGAGGGCTGCGATGCCGAGTGTTGCTGACCTGGATACGGAGGCGATCCCGAGGACTGCCCCGCTGGGTGCGGCGCCGCCGGGTGCTGCTGACCCGGATATGGCACCGACGAATGCCCGGCCGGATGCTGTCCCGGGTGCTGCTGACCCGCCGGGTGCTGCCCCGCGTGCTGCCCCGCGTGCTGCTGACCCGCCGGGTGCTGTCCCGCGTGCTGCCCCGCGTGCTGCTGTCCCGCCGGGTGCTGTCCCGGGTGCTGCTGTCCCGCCGGGTGCTGCTGTCCCGTCGAGTACTGTCCCGGGAGCTGCCCCGCGTGCTGCTGACCCGCCGGGTGCTGTCCCGGGTGCTGCTGTCCCGCCGGGTGCTGCTGACCCGCCGGGTGCTGCTGTCCCGCCGGGTGCTGCTGTCCCGCCGGGTGCTGCCCCGCGTGCTGCTGTCCCGTCGAATACTGTCCTGGGTGCTGCTGTCCCGCCGAGTACTGCCCCGGGTGTTGCTGTCCCGCCGAATACTGCGGCCCCGCCGGGTGCGGCTGCGATGCCGGATGCTGACCCGGAATCGGTGAGTACGACGGCGGCACCGGCGAGTACGACGGCGGCACCGGGACGGGAGCCGAGTGATAGGGCTGGACCGGATACGGAGCCCCCGGATGCACCGCGCCCGGCGGCATCGTCCCCGACCCGCCCGGATGCACCGCGCCCGGCGGCATCGTCCCCGACCCGCCCGGATGCACCGCTCCGGGATGCACGGGCCCCCCCGGCGGATACCCCGGCGCATGCGGGCCCGCCCCCGGGTGCGTGCCATACGGATGCGAACCCGAGGGCGGCGTGCCGTACGGAGCCACCGCGCCGTGCGAGCCCGACTCGGCCCACGGCGACCCGGGCACCGACGAGTCCGCCACCGAGCCGTAGGGCGAGGGCGAGGGCGGCACGTACGGAGGCTGACCGGGCACGGGTGGATGCGAGGCACCCACGGGCGGACCGGGCGGCGGCCCGGGCCGAGCCGCTTCGCCCTCGGGCGCCTCGAGCTGGGGCAGCCGCTCGAAGAACACGTATGCCTGCTGCGCGAGCACGCTCTGCACCTGCATCGCGCGCACGACCTCGTCGAGCGTGGCCTGCAGTCGCTCGTCGATCTCGGTGAAGCGCAGCCCCAGCAGGTAGCCGCCCCGCGTGCGCTTGCGCCGAACCACCACCGCCGGCAGGTGGAACGCATGCCCGCCGAAGTTCGTCTCCACGAACGCCCGCTGGCGAGGTCGCGCCGACTTCGGGCTGAGCACCAGCAGCCCGCCGTTGCTCAGATCCACGCACTGACACCGCACCACGCCGCGCGGCATGTGGACGACGGCGTCACCGCGTACGATGACCCTCGGCGACGAGCGCCTGTCGTTGACGACCCGCAAATGAGCAGCCTTCCCCCCAGGGGAAACGCATCATAACAGCCGGGGAGCCCGGGGCGAACGCTGATCGACGGCAGAGCTCGAACCCGAGCATCGCGCATCGCTCGAACCCGGCCAAACCCAGCGTGCGTGCTCGCTCGCTCGTCCCGCCTCGCCCACCCCGGAGGAAGGTGGGACATCGACCCTACGTCGCGCACCACGAGCACGCCCGCGATCGGGGGCCACACCCCGCGTACGCGGTCGAGGGACCACGGGCTATGCTGCGACCCGATGAGCGATCCTCTCGAAGCTCGAGACGTGACGACCCTGTGTGCAGCGGTGGCCGCCGGCGCCGCGCCCCCGTACCTGATGTTCTGGGGACACACGCCCTCGAGCACCAGCCCGGTCGGCCCGTGGATCCTCAGCCAATGGTTCGAAGCCCCCTTCGAGGTCGAGGGCCGGCGCTATCGCACCGCCGAGCACTGGATGATGGCCGGCAAGGCGCGGCTGTTCGGCGACCAGGAGCACCACGACGCGATCCTCGACACCGACTCGCCCCGCCGCGCCAAGGACCTCGGCCGGCGCGTGCGAGGCTACGACCACGAGACCTGGGTCGCGCGTCGCTACGGCCTGGTCGTGACCGGCAACGTGCACAAGTTCTCGACCCACCCCGAGCTCGGCGCATACCTGCAAGGTACCGCCGAGCAGGTGCTGGTGGAGGCCAGCCCGGCCGATCTCGTGTGGGGGATCGGGCTGGCCCAAGACCACGCCGATGCGACCGACCCCGCCCGCTGGCGCGGCACGAACCTGCTCGGCTTCGCCCTGATGGAGGCGAGAGCCCGGCTGCTCAGTCCTCGATGATCACGGTCACCGGCGACAGCGCCAGCATGCTCACGGTCACCGTCTGGTCCTCCGCGTCGACCTTCTTGTCGGCGAGGTAGGCCCACGAAAGCTCCCGGTGCGCCACCACGGTCAGCGCCGAGGGCTCGCTTTCGCCGAGGTCCTCGTCGGCGTAGTCGAACACCAGCGCGGTGGGCTGGCTGAAGGTCAGCCCCAGCGGCTCGATGACGTACAGCGGCGCCATCGCGCCCTCGGGACCCTCGGCCATCTCGATGGTGATCTCCACCGACTCGTCCAGCGCGCCCTCGGGGATCTCCAGCGCCATGCGCCCGTCGTCGGAGACCACCACCCCACCCTCGGGCCCGATCGCTCCGTCTCCCATGTCGCAGCCGGTGGCCACGGTGGACGCCAGGATCAAGGCGGCGAAGACGGTGCGTGCGATCTGCATGGCGGGTCTCCTTCGGGGTGGACGGGTGAACTCCATGCTCTCCCTTTGTCCTACATCATCCTGCATAGGACCCAACCCCCTTACAAGGTGTTTTTTTGCCTCCATGAGGATGGTTGGTGTATGAGCGGAGATTATTCAATAGTCTCGGTCATTTGGGTTCGGTTCGATCCCAGTGTAGTGCGTCATCCACGCGATGCAAATCGCGTCTCCGCCCTTGCGCAGGATTCGCAGATCGAGGGGATGGCCGCATCGAGCCCCGGGTCTCGCTACGCTTCCGCGCACGGTGCAGCTGCGACCGTATCAGCAGGAGGCGGTGGAGGCCGTCATCGCCGCGCGCCACGCGGGCGTGCGGCGCATGGTGCTGGCGCTGCCCACCGGCGCGGGCAAGACGGTGATCTGCGCGGAGCTCATCCGGCGGGCGCGGCACCCGGTGCTGGTGCTCGCCCACCGCGAGGAGCTGCTGACCCAGGCCCGCGACAAGATCGAGGCCGCCCTGCGGCGCGCGGGCGATCGGATCCGGCAGGTGGCGGTGGAGCAGGGCAAGCTCCGCGCGCCGCGGAGCGCGGCGGTGGTGGTGGCGTCGCTGCGCTCGCTGCACGACGACCGCATCGGGCGGGTGCTCGCCGGCCGCGATCTCCGGCTGGTGATCTACGACGAGTGCCACCACGCGGTGGCCGACGCCAACCGCCGGGTGCTCGAGCGACTCGGCGCCCTGCGCGACGACTGGCCGGGCACGCTGGTGGGCCTGACCGCGACCACCCGGCGCGCCGATGGCCGGGGGCTGGGCGAGGTGTTCGAGCGGATCGTCTACCAGCGATCGCTACGCGAGATGATCGACGATGGCTACCTGCGGCCGCTGCGAGGGCTGCGGATCGACACCGGGGTCGACCTGAGCGGGGTGCCGCTGGCCGGGGAGGACTTCGAGCCCGACGCGCTCGAGGAGGCGGTCGACGTGGAGACCCGCAACGGGCTGGTGGCGCGCAGCATCCAGGAGCTGACCCGTGACCGCCGCACCATCGCGTTCTGCGTGGGGGTGCGGCACGCGGAGAACCTCTGCGCGGCACTGCGGCGGCTGGGCGTACCGGCCGGCATCGTGTGCGGCGAGATGCCCCGGGCCGATCGCCGCCGCACCCTCGAGGCGTTCGCCCGCGGGCGGCTGCGGGTCATCACCAACGTGGGCGTGCTGACCGAGGGCTTCGACGACCCGGGGGTGTCGGCCATCGCGATGGTCCGGCCCACCCGATCGGTGTCGATGTACGTGCAGTGCGTGGGCCGGGGCATGCGGCGGCACCCCGACGCCGACGACTGCCTGGTGCTCGACTTCGTCGATCTCTCGCACCTGAGGCTGGTGACCACCCCCACCCTCGACGCGGGGCCGAGCCCCGCGCCCCGCGAGCCGCCCGAGCCCGACGACGAGGACGAGCCGCTCCCGCTGGGGCGGCTGCCGCCCGACGACGCCGACGACGAGGCGCCCGCCACCCTGCAGGAGATCGAGCGGCGCCTGGCCGCCTTCGACCCGCTGACCATGGAGCAGCGCGCCGAGGCGGCCGCGATCTCGCGCAACGCGTGGCTGTCGCTGGGGCGGCTGGGGATGATGCTGCACTTCAGCGATCACGAGGGCCGGCTGCGCTCGTTCGACCTGCGGCCCCAGGCCCCGCCGCGGCGCGGCACCGAGGTGTGGCTGGGCTCTCAGAAGCTCGCTCGCCTGCCCACGATGCACGCCGCGATCGAGGCGGTCGACCTCGAGCTGCCCGCCCACGGCGACCCCCGCAGCGCCCGG
>JGI12210J13797_10067546_pt1 | contig 20116 bp, 13 predicted proteins | sample ElkSlonscriptome_3_FD_13797 | JGI IMG/M metagenome (IMG submission 13797)
AAAAATCTGCGGCGCAATCACTTCCCGCTTTTATGAAAAAGCGGGGGTAAGACAGGCGCTGATGTGGAGACGCGGGCAATCCCCTGCCACGTGGAGGCCATGGGCGCGGCGAGAAGCGGACCATGCCAATGATGGTTTGAGCGTTCCATGGTGCGGTAAATCGGTCAGATGAGGACGCTTCTTGCTAATGTTCCAGGAATGGCGGTTCCTGCGTGATAATGGCGTCCACCCTTGCGCGTGATGGAGCCAAAATCTTCCCGCATTCCCGGGTCATAGCAGCTTTGGTGCGGTCGAAGACTTCGGGTTCCAACGGGCGATTCGGTTGGAGATAAGGGATAATGATAAAACTTCGACCCGATCGTAAGACACTAAGGTCGAGCAGAAAAAACTCGTCGGGATCCAGCGCGACGATCACGGCGGAACGAATCTCATCGAGCGCTTCCCCTTCCACCCCCGCCCCCACCACATCGCACATGGCCCCGCGGAGGAGCCGGATCGGTTGTGGCACCATGGCGATGACCAATACCAGGACCACCACGGCGTCCGAGATCGGCACGAGAAATTCGAGGAAAGTGCCTTGCAATTGATGAATGACGAGAAAAGCCGCGCCCGCCGCCAGACTGAGGATGCCGTCGATGAAGGTCGACGTCCGTTCCGTGGCCAGCAGCTGGCTCGCTTTTCCGGTTCGTTTCCAAGCGCGATGATGCAAGGCGGCTAATCCAAAACAGATGACCGTCATCAAGGCGGCGTAAAGCGTCACCCACCCGAGCTCGATCGGCGGAAGATCGTCGCCCCTGGCGTATTGATAAATTTTGAATACCGCATTAAGTCCCGCGATCAGGAGAATTCCACTCAGGACGAGCGAACGGAACATCACATAGATCGGCTCCTCGATTTCGTAACCAAACGGGCGGCGCGCATCGGGCTGTCGCTCCACTGAGGTGGCGATGCGGGCAGCGAAGATGGCCGCGAGAAAATTGACTCCGGAAAAAACGCCATCGAGCATGAGGGCGCTCGCATTGGAAAGCAGCGCGGCAGCAACTCCGGCGAACGCCATGAAAAGGTTGGCCCATTTTCCGAGATTGAGCGAAAAACGTTCGGCTTGGAGTTTATCCATGGGGACGAGTGATGATGGGGTGCTGGGCAGAAACTCAGACGGACAAGGATCTTGGATGCTTCACACGCATGCTCGAGCGTTCGAGCCGTCAGCTTCCGGACAACTCGCCTTGGACTGATCCAGTTCGCCGAGCTAACCGGGGTTGGTGTTTACGCAGAAACTTTTTCGTTCCGGCTTCAAGAAAGGCGCACCAGATCGCACACGGCCTGCCACCAGACGAAGCAGAGGCCGCGCCAGGTGTATCGAATGTTGCCATCATCAGACTCCACCAACAGACCCGCTTTCAGGTTGTGCCGGATTTGGTCCTGCAATTCGGACTGCATCTCTTCCGGCAAGGCGTCGGCGGGCGGTTCGACCAGATCATCGGTTTCGATACCGTTACGCTCCAGAAACTCGCGATGTTTCATCATTAACTCACTGATGGAAACATGCCCAGCGAGCCGCTGCACCCGTAGCCGGGGCATGCGTTTCAAGCCGTTACTGAAAGGATACGTCCAGGTGGTCCAAAGCCGGCCATCCTTGGTGCGCGACGTGACGCCCATGTAGAAGAAGGCGACCTGGCCTTGCTCCGCGATGCTGAGTAAGGCATGGCATCGTTCGCGTGGATGGCTCAACAACCGGAAGAATTGCTGGAAATTTTCCCATTGCCACCCAACGTCGTCGACCGTCTCGAAATGGGCACTTTCGAATTCCTTCGTCAACTCCCGCAGACTCGGTTCCATCTCGATGTCGGGGGGACTTTTCGGACGTAATTGACGTTCGACCGGGATGCGGACATGGCGGATGCGAGTGAGGATCTCGATCCAAGGAAGCAGAAGCCAGATCGCGGCAACCCCAATGGCCACCAGGATCGAGCCGGAAAGGAACCACCCCAACAGGGCGGAGCTGCCGAGCAGGGTCACCACGCCGAGTTTACGCAGCCAAAACCATTGGCATGTGAAGAGCGCGAAGCTCATCACCACCAAGCCGCCCACCAACAAAACTTCGAAACTTGTCATGGCTGGATGTCGTGTTTTTCGAGGAACATCTGCAATTCGCCGGTATCAAAATCTGCCACAAGTTTACCATCCGGCCAGACCATGGTGGGCGTGAGCTTTTGGCCAGAAAGGGTTTTCATCTCGTTATAGGCGGCAGGGTCGGCCAACACATCGATTTTCTCGTAGGTAAACCCTTTCTGATCAAGCCAATGGATCGCTTCCCGGCACCAGGGACATCCGGATTTGATAAAAAGGCGTGGGATATCGTTCATAAAGGTTGGGGACACTCGATCACGGGATGGGGGGGAACGCAAGCGGCACGACGGAGTCTTCACGGGCGGCGCGGGGATAAGGTTGAAAGGGAACGCAATCCGTGAAGCGCTTGTTGAGATTGGCAGGCCTGCGTCCGCTGAAGCTTGAGAGCTCTACACGGCCTGCGCTTCCGCGCGGTCGTTCCCAGGCGACGCTTTGAGACCTTTGGCTATCATATAAGACGGCACCGTTTGAGTTTGGATGCCACCTCCCTCAGCCTTCGACCGGAACCGATCCAGAGGTCCGGGTATCACCTGGCTAGCGTATCGCGCCTTCCGCGATCCCCGCCCCCGTTCCGTCCGATTCTCAGCGAGAAATATCGGCTTGGCCCAGCAGTTTGAAACCGCTGCTCATCATGACCGAACTGGCGCATTCGTGGTCTTCGACATTCACCACCAACGCCGCTTTGTCGTTTGGGCGGGTCAACATCGGGTAGATAAAGAAAATGTTCACTTCCGCCATCAGCATGGTGGCAAGCAGCTTACCCAAATCATTGGCGCCTTCACCCAACTCGACCACAACCACTTCGGTCGAACCAAACGGAATATCGTGGTCGTGGAATAACTCGGTGACCAAATCCGGGTCGCTCACGATCAAACGCGCGATCGAGGAATCAGTCGAATCCTGCACGCTCAACGCCACCACTTCGACCGCTTGTTCATTCAGCAGTTTTACAACCTCCAACAACGCTCCCACCCGATTTTCGAGAAAGACAGAGAATTGGCGGACGCGCGGTCCATCGAGTTTTTCGGCGGTTCTAGGCAGATCGAGACGAGAGGGCATGAGATGATTAAAAACGGGAATTTAAATATTGAGGGCGAACTTATTTGAAAGAATAAACCAGGCAAACGGGGACTTCTTTCCCTTCACCCAGCTTCACCCGCACGTAGAACTGACCGCTATACTCAGGAATATAGCCGGCGCCTGCCCGAGTTTCTTCCTGATAAGGCATCGCATCGACGGGTTGCCCCGATTCATCGAGCAGATCGACGCTGACCTCTCCGGAGCCCGGACCGCCCGCGACCAAAAACCAGTAAGCGTTGCCGGCATATAAATTCACCGCGACCAATTGGCTTTGGTTTGGTTTGAGCTTGCCGACCCAATGGCCGTCGCGAACTTTGAACCCGTCGTTTTGAAAAGCGCCGGCTAATTCGAGGGCGGAGCGACGAGCGTCGACTTCGGCGTCGGAGGGCCGCTCCGATTGGCCCGGGGCCAGGGCGCCGGTGGTGAGGAAAAGAGCCAGGCAGATGGCGGTAAGTGCTTTCATTCGATTAATTCTTACTCGAGATGGCGGTGGTTAATTCTCCGGTCAGATCCCGCAAGGTTTCCACGGTCGCTTCGGAGATTTCGGATTGTTGAGGGACTTGGAGAAGCGTCTCGATTTCGATCAGCTGTTCACGGAGTTGTTTGACGAGCGGATCCCGTTTGAGCGGTTCGGCGAGTTCGTCGAGCTGCTGGCGGAGGTATTGGACGAGCTCGGGTTGCCGCAAAATGCGCGCGGATTCCGGCCGGTAATCATCGAGAATGGCGGAACTGACCACTTCCGCACCCCGGATCCAACCGCCGAGATTGACCAGGACAACAAGATCTTGGTCGCGCATCTGGACCATGAGCCGACGGACCTCATTCTGCGTCGCTTCGAGTTCCTCCATGAGGGTGTTCCAGTCATTATTCTCGGCGAAATTGGTGATGCTATTGCCTCGAGCTAAAATATCATCGCCGACCCCAAGAGATTTAGCCAGAGCCATCAGATCGCTCCCGACATTCTTGACCTGCTGCGGATCCATCGCTTCGACCGCTACATACCCATCGGCCAGAAGCGTCCCGAGGGCGAGAGCGATCTGGGCGCGATTGGAAAAAGCGGTCGGGATCGGTTCGCGATAGTAAGAGGACCAATTCGCTAAAGTCTGTTTTTCCAGAGCGACAAACAGCTCGCCCGGCGTCGGCACCGAGATGGTTTCCGTCTCGATAGCCGAATCCAATTCTCCCTTAGACGCCACATTCACGGGCGCTTTGGGCATATCTTCCTGAGCAATCGCCATCAGGGAGCCGCAAACGAGCATTCCCGCGATCAAAGCGGGTTTCCATGCAAAAGACATGGCCGGATCATACGCAGAGGGCGGGCCGAATGTCATGCGCGATTTTTCAATCACTCAGAGGTCCTGTTTTCTTCCGGTCTCATAAAGGCGAGCCAGCACTTGGGTGCCGGCATCCTCATGGCCCTCCGCTGCCAATTGCTGATACATCGCCAGAGCGAGATCGAGCGCCGGGGTGGCGCAACCTGTCTCGCGCGCCGCTTCGATCGCGAGGCTCATATCTTTAATGAAATGTTTCACGAAAAAACCGGGCGCATAATCCTCTTGAATGATGCGCGGCCCAAGGTTGTTGAGCGACCAGCTGGCCGCAGCGCCACCGCCGATTGACTGGAGGACTTGTTCGGGGTCGAGACCGGCAAACTTCGCATAGGCCAGGGCTTCGCAGGTGCCGAGCATCGTTCCTGCGACCGCGATCTGATTCGCCATCTTCGTGTGCTGCCCGGCGCCGATCGGGCCGAGCCGGTTAATATTCTTCCCCATGATCTCGAAAATCGGACGCACCCGCTCGAAGGCTTCTTCGCTCCCGCCCGCCATGATCGCGAGTCTGGCTTCCCGAGCCCCGATATCCCCTCCCGAAACCGGTGCATCGAGAAATGCGAGACCGTTTTCCCGGGCTTCACGGCCGATTCGTTCGGCCAACAGTGGTGAGGAGGTGGTCATGTCGATCAGGGTCGATCCCCGTTTCGCGTGGGCGATCAGACCGTTCTCGCCGAGATAAACTTCTTCTACATCATGCGGGAACCCCACGATCGAGATGATCACATCGCATTCTGGAGCGAGCGCAGCTGGCGACTCGCACCAGATCGCCCCAGCCTCGAGCAGCGGCGCCGCCTTGGTTTGGGTGCGGGTATAAACTCGGAGGGAATAACCGGCTGCCAACAGGTGGCTGGCCATGCTCCGCCCCATCACACCAAGCCCAATGAAACCAATCGTCGTTTGTGCAGGGGAAACCTCAGACATGACGACATCCTCAGCCTGGAACCCACCTGCCTGGCAAGTGCAAAACCGTCGCATGCATTGCGTTTTCAGACCGGTGGCAACGAGGAACCTTTCAAGGATCGAAGCTGGAACATCACTTCCTGAGGATTCCCAGAACGCGAGGACGATACGCCGTTGACGAGGTGGCTCTGAGGCGAGATTGCCCGATCAGGACCAACTTTCCCGCTTGAGCCTCGCCTGTCTCTTCCCTATCGATCGAGATATGGCCGCTTCGTCACATCAGCGCAATCGTGAATGGATCGAAGCCGAGGAGCGCCGTTTTCTCGCGCCCTATGCCCAAATGTCCGCCGATTCGGCCGGACGCAGCCATGATGAACGGCAACATCCAATCCGGACCGATTATCAGCGAGACAAAGCGCGAATTATTCATTCCATGGCGTTTCGCCGGCTCGAATACAAGACCCAGGTCTTCCTCAACGGCTCGGGTGATCATTTGCGGACCCGCCTGACGCACACCATCGAGGTAGCCAGCGTCAGCCGTTCCATCGCCAGAGCGTTGGGACTCAATGAAGACCTCACCGAAGCCATCGCCCTCGCGCATGACCTCGGTCACTCCCCTTTCGGCCATTCCGGCGAAGAAACGCTCGATCGGTTGATGAACCATCAGGGCGGCTTCGAACACAACGCCCAGAGCTTGCGAATTGTCGAATTGGTAGAAAAGAAATACCCGTCGTTCCCAGGTCTCAACCTCACCTTCGAAGTCCTTGAAGGCCTGCGTAAACACCAGCGGTTTTTCGATCCACCACCTCAAAAAGGGGGCGACACCTACCATTGTCCGAGTCTCGAAGCGCAAGTCGCCAATCTGGCCGATGAGATCACTTATTACAGCCACGATCTCGACGACGGGCTCGATGCCCGCCTGCTCGAGATGAAGGACTTGGAACAACTCACAATATGGCAGGAAACCGCTTCCGCGGTCGGAGAACAATTTCCTGATCTCACAGGCGCGTTGCGGGATCGCTACATCATTCGTTGTATGATCGATCGCCAGGTCGCTGATGTCGTCCAGACCAGCGCTGCCGCCATTGAAAAAGCGGGCGTGCAGTCCGTCGACGCAGTGCGGAAACAACCGCGGCCGCTCATTCAATACAGCCAGGACTTATTGAAAGCGAACCGGCAACTGCGGAAATTTTTATACGCGAACATGTATTATCATCCGCGGGTGCACCAGTTGCAGAGCAACGCCTGCGAAATGCTCAAGAGCGTGTTTACCACTTATGTGCAATACCCGAATCTGCTCGGCGACATCCATTCAGAACGGGTCGAGAAAGAAGGGTTGTTTCGGACCGTCTGTGATTACATCGCGGGCATGACCGACCGTTATCTTCTTCAAGAATACCATCGGCTTTACCCAACCAAGCCCGATTCGCCCTTTCATCTCTCGGAATTCCCGACGCCTCTTTCCGGCATCACTGCCCGTCGGTTGGTGGAGTAAATTCGGGGCCTTTCAAGTCCTTGCGAAATAAAATCTTCAAGGTTTCCGGCCCTTCCTCGGCATTCTCGATCCCGACAATTTGGTAACCGCGCCGGAGCATCATGCCGATCATGGCCGGGTATCGATTCATCGATTTCACTTCGATCCGGTTGTATCCGGCCTGTTGCACCCAATTTTCCTGAGCTTCCATGAGAGCGGAGGCGACTCCCTGATGACGCGCGGATGGCAGCACGCCGCCGAGCCAACTGTAAAAGGTGTCGTTCGAGAGGACGTATCCCATTTTGAATCCGACAATTTGCTCGTCATGCCGGGCGACTAGCAGGTGCGGCATGCGATCTTTGAACCGTTCTTCGAAAGCCTGCCGCGAGACATGGTCTGGAAGCAGTTCGGGCACGCGTTTGGCCACATCCAGGACTTCATCAAAGGTTCCCGGAGAGATCACGCAATGACGTGTTTCGTGCGAAGTCATCCAATACTATACCCCTGAATGGCGGCAAAAGCCAAGGAGAGGCCTGCGCCATTGCACTTACCCGTTCCCGGCGCCAGGATGCCATTGATGAAAGATACCGCGATTCGATTGCTCGATACTTTGACCCAAGCCCATGGTGCGCCCGGATTCGAAGGGGATGTCCGCGCCCTCTTTGAACTCGAACTCAGCGGTCTGCCGGTCTCCACCGATCCACTCGGCAACACGGTCGCCACCTTGGAAGGGTCGGGCCAGGGACCACGCGTAATGGTGACTGGCCACTTCGACGAGGTCGGTTTCTTAGTGCAAGCCATCACGGATCGTGGCCTGATTAAATTCATTTCAAACGGGGGCTGGTGGTCCCACACCCTGCTCGCGCAACGGGTCCGGATTCAGACCGCCCTAAACGGCGAAATTCTCGGGGTCATCGGCTCTACCCCCGTTCATTTTCTCAACGAATCCGATCGGAACCGCGTGATGCCGTTGGAACAAATGTTCATCGATATCGGCGCCACCAGCCGGGACGACGTGGAAACGTTTGGCATCCGGCCAGGCGATCCTGTGGTGCCGGAAGCCGGCTTCACTCGTTTGGCGAACCCTAATTGGTTAATGAGCAAAGCCTTCGATAATCGAGTCGGCATTGCGGCGACCATCCAAACCTTACAGCACTTTCAAAATCATCCCCTCCCCTGCCAACTCTTCGGAACCGGCACCGTGCAGGAAGAAATCGGAGCACGAGGTGCCATGACGGTCGCGAACCGGATACAACCCGACGTGGCCCTGGTTATGGAAGGTTCACCAGCTGATGACGGCCCAGGCATGGACCTCTCCCTGGCCCAAGGCCGGGTCGGTGCTGGTGTGCAAATCCGGCTCGCCGATGCCACGGCCATCATGGACCGACCATTAGCCCATCTCGCCATCGAAACCGCGAAGCAAGAAGGTATTCCCTACCAGATCGCCGTGCGCAGCCGGGGCGGCACTGATGCCCGTTCTTTCCAGGCCGCCCAGCAAGGAACTCGCGCTATCGTGCTTGGTGTTCCAGCTCGCTATATCCATACGCACAACGCGCTCATTCATGTTGATGACTACCTTGCCACCGTGCGGCTCGCCATTGCCCTGGTCAACCGGTTGGATCAATCTACTTTCGACAGCTTGAGTCACTGACCGATTCGCGAAAATAAAATTCGGGTAGGCGCTCTACTATTCTCCTCTGGGAGAAGGGGACACGCGCCATGAGATGGGAAGCCGAGTCGTGCGTGAGGGCGGGTTTTTGCGTGCCGTTGTCTGACCAATTGAGGGCTATTCTTCCACCAGCTGAATGCGAAGAAAGAGAGCACCGGGATCGTCGGGAATGATCGAGGCCCGCCTCAATGGAGTTCCATCGCTATCAACTCCCGCATCTACTACCGTGATGCTGCCGTCTGGATTGCCGGTTGTTCCATCGCTGGCGTAACCGGCAGTCCACCTAGTGAGATCTTCACTGTATTCGATTATCCACACGAGGCCGGCGGTGTTGTTCGATTGTCGGAACGTGAAATCGAAACGGTTACTGGCATCGTCGAGGTCGAAAATCAGCCCCGCCGACTCGGCAATGGTTGGCAGGAAATTGGCGCTGTATTCGTAGATCAGCGGGTTGCCATCCCCGTCCAGATCTGAACTAGCTTCCCGTTGGCTGGAATCGTCGACGAGTAAACTGGCCCACGTGCTGAAATCAACCACGCTATCCTGACTCAAAATTTCGATCCCGCTCACTGTGGCGAAATTCACTTCACTTGTGAAGACGATAGTAATCCGCCCGTTAGCATCACTCGAAACATCAACAAACTCTTGAACCACCGCCTCGTCATGGCCTGCCACCGCGATGAGATCGAGATCATCCAATTCGAGGCCAGCTCGATTCGTGATATCGACATCGAACAGTCGACTGCCTGCAGTCTCCCAATAGATTTCGGCGAAATGAAGACGGACGGTATGCGGTGTATTCGCTTTCAACCCCCAGAGGGTGTAAGTGAAATCGCCATAGCGTTCCGACTGGTAAATGGCTTCATCGACGGCATTTGGAACCTCCCTGGCGATTGCATCGGAAGTCGCGCCGATGGATCCGGAGTCGTATCCCGTATCGGCAGCAAACCGATTCACCCCCTCGCCACCGCTATTGATCTTATCTTGATACTCATGGGGCAATTGAAATGGCAGCACGGTCCCGGCCTCATCGCGCCCATCCAGCTGTCTCACATACGCGATCAATTCCCTCTGTTCCGTATCGGATAAATCCAACACACGTCGGTGCGGGTAAGCGCGCATTCGTTCGTTTGGCCGGGTGATGGTCACATCATCAATGGCATAGTCTGTTCCGATCGAGGCGATTTGAATGGTGTTCGAAGCGCCCGGAGTGAGACCCACATCCTCGATGCGAGCGGTCAGCCATTCGAGCCGCGTTGCATCGTTTTGGATCGGGCGATCATAATCCACCCCGTTCACTGTGATGCGCATGTTCCCGTTCCGTCCAGAGGTATAACGAACCTCGACAGCGCCGAGCCCCCCTGCTCCTCCATCCACATTGGAAAAGGTGACAGTTCCAGAAGCTCCCATGCGGACTGCTGCACCGTGGGCGGAACCATCCCAGTTAATATCCTGGTAACCGGGAATGGACGCACTACCGGACAGAGCACCATTCTCGGCCTGCAACGTTTCGCCTCCCGCCACGACAAAGACGTCATCCAATGTTTGCGCTTGGCCGTCATGAAAGTAAGGAGCCCCTGCCCAGACTCCATGTAGCGTCGGGGTATCAATCCCGGTCAACTGAGCATCCAAGCGGTCGCCGGAAGTCGTCCGGAGCGTGCCCACATCGTGCAAAGTCGCTTCTGGAGCAGTCGAATCATTGTAGCGCGGCGGCAAATGACAGCTAACGCAATTCTCTCGTTGAAAAAGACTCGCTCCTAACATCGCTTCCGCCGTTAATGCCCCATCAAAGGCGCGGTAAGGACTTTTTGGAACCGTCTCATGCCCGAGGGAGACGAGGTAAGCAGCCAGATCGTCAAGATCAGTCGAGCGCCCGGCATTTGGTGAGCCGAGCGAGGGATGTCCGATCTCCCCTTCTGGCAGCAAGCCAGTCCCGCCAAAATGCAGCATGATATCGAGAATGAAATCCTGGACCTCATCGAAATTACCGGTCCAATGGACATTCCCATGCGCCATACCGCCACGCCCACGAAGATCGGTGGTATTCCTTAAGCCTTCTCCCCGCTGTGTGAAATCATAGACTCTCCCGTCATGCATGCCGTCGATATGGCAACTGGCGCATGAAATGTAGTTCTCGAAACTCATGCGATCATCAGCGGAATAGAAGATTGTTTTCCCATTCAAAACATCCATCGCAAGCAGCTCGTTCGTCACGGTCGGGATGGTCGCCGGATTGAGCGATCGATCTCCCGAAGTGAAGAATCCATTCAAGTCGTGCGCCGTCACATCACGGGACATGAAATTCTTGATCAACACCCGGTTGGTGGCAGGATCGAGGATAATCCCTTGCGGCGCATCACCGGCTGGAATCCGCCACGTCGTGGTGCGGGAGGTTCCCGCGTCGACGGCTAAGACATCGTAGACGGCCACTTCATTATTCCCCTGAAGCGCGACGAAAGCATAGTCGCCAAAAGGGGAGAAAGTGACAGCCATAGGGCCTTCACTATTATCGATATCGAGACGGGAGGACGTGTTGGGATCCGACCCGCCGCTATTCGGCTCCTGGTTCGTCGAAAGATCGATGCGGCCGACCATGGCCCGGACGGTATGATCGTGCGTGAGGAGTCCGCTATTGTTTTCCGCATCGAAAAGCTCCCCACGCCTGGTTTCATCTTTTTTAGCGGTATACCAGGCCCATTGCCCATCCGGGCTGATGCTGATGCTGCTCACATAGTTCGGCACCCCGCCTCCAGCGGAACTTCCATCAATCCCTCGATCTCCTCGGTCGCGTTGCAAGAGAATCGTCCTCGTTAGGGAGAGCGTGCTGCTGTTCGAAATATCCCAGACCTCGCCATAGTTTTCGCCGGAGAGGAATCGGGTAACCAGAATGCGCGAACCATCGCCGGTCACGGCGATCGCCCGCGGCATCGGCCCGAGTTCCACCCGCCCGGTTTCCACCGCCGTCAGCGCATCGAAACGTAGCAGCTGGCCATTGCCGGCATTACTGGTCCCCCGACCTTCCAAGGTGACGAAAACCTCATTTCCATTCGGCGAAACCGCGAGCCCGACCGGCGCACTGCCGAAGCCGGTCTCAAGAAAAAGCGTCGGGCGACCATCGGACGGATCGAGTAGGACCACGCCATCGGCATCACGACAAGCGACCCAGATTCTACCATCACCCGCGACTCCGATACTACGCGGATCGGCGGATGGCACGCCCAGGTAAGTGGCCAGTTCCTGTTCTTGCAATAACGTGCCGGTGTCGGCATCCAGTAGGCTCACGCTATTGTTATCCGGATTGACGACCCATAGGTGTCGGTTCGCTTCATCCAGCACCAACGGCGAGGAGCGGGTTGGTAACGGACCTGACGGGGCCATCCCAACCGTGAAAGCAATCACATCAGTCACCTGGGAGGTCGTCCCGTTCGGCTTTTGATCGCGCACCTGCACTTTCAGATCGTAATGCCCAATTTCGGAGAAGGTGTGCTCCACTTGATTACTTGAAATCCAGCCCGTGGACGGGCTACCGTCGCCAAAGGTGAATTTGTATTCGACCGGATCCGTTTCGGGATCGGTTACCAACGCAGAAATGGTCACGGTTTCCCCGGGAGCTGCTGGAGCCGGGTTCGCGGAGAAACTGCTGATCACAGGCGATTGATTCCCTCCGCCAAGGGTATTCCCAGTGGAAAATGTAAAGGAATAACCTTCGATTCCATTTCCCACCGCATCCTTGATCCCGTCGGGAACGATAATGAGTTCGTAGGTAGTGTCCGCCTGAAGCTCATTCTTGGGGGTCACCGTCATGATATCGTCGTGGGAAAAGGAAATCCAACAATCGACAGATCCCGAGTCGCCGGCCGGCCGTAGCAACACGGTTTCCCCACTGATCATCGTGTAAGATTCCAGCGTTTCGTGAATGAGAATGCTGATGGGTGCCCGCGTGGGGTAATTGGTTTGGCCGTCCCTGGGAATATGATAACCAACGCTCGGGGCGCGCGTATCCGGCTCGGCTTGATGCGCCCATATACCGACCCCATCACGGTTCTGAGCACTGTAAGCGCCCGTAATCAGAAACTGGCCAACCGGCAGCAGGTATTGGCTGGTGCCCAATGGTCCCGAGACGCTTCCCGCCGGACGGTTATCGCCGACTTCGTCCAACTCGAGCACCGGCTCGAAAGTCTCCATATTAATTTTGTGACGCCGAGTGAAAATGAATTCGTCCTGCGCTTGGACGTAAGGGACGTTGGTGCCGGCATTCAACTCGGTGGTGCCTTGGGTGTCGATGGAAGTCACAAACCGCAGATTGGTTGGATCACTCCAATCGACGATATCAACCGTATTCGAATCGCGACGTGAAAACACGATGTAATTTTCCCAAAGCACCGCGAGGTAAGCCCCAACCGGGCCAGTCAATTTATCGAGCAGAATCGGGGGTTGCGGTGGGTTCTGAAAAACGGGCGAGATATCGTAAGCCAAGACGCCGAGCAACGATTCGTCCGAGGTGATCAAGAGGATATTACCCATGAGAATGGAGTTTCCAGTCACCCCATGTTCGGCCAAGGAATTCCATTCATAGAGCACCTCGTCGAGTCGCCGGATGAAGGCATCTCCATTGTTACTGGAGTTATATTGAATCCAATTAAATGGCAGACTCCATGGCCAGTAGAGCTGATGATCGTTCGGGGTCCCGATCCAATCGGGATGTGTCGGCCCGAACGCATTAGTCCCGACAGAGTCGCGCCGGATCTGCATCCCGAAGGTGCCACCAAACCAATCGCCGACCTTCGTGTGGGCATGGTTGCCATGATCATTGTAGAGCGGGATGGCATCACCGTTTTCATTGGCGAGCACCTGCGTGAGGCTGCTGATATCGGTCGGATCGCTCCATTCGAAAACGCGCCGATCGGCTCCCGTCACGATGTTGGTGTAAACACTGCCGTTGTGATACACAATATTAGTTACTCGCCCCAAACCGACCTGGCGCCAGAGCAATTGACCTGGGGTGAAGGTCTGGTTATTTGGAAAAGCCGTGGGGACAGCCGGCACTTGGGCCGCTAGTGGAGCGGCGAGTCCGGCAACCAATAAGCCGATTATCGGCAGAATGGGACGGCGCCAAAGAGAAGCGGGAGAGCGTTGCATGGGATCTGAGGGGGGTGGCGAGTGTGTCCCTCATGCCCGATGGCTAATCGGCGCCTTCCAAACAACGAGGCGAGGTGATTACCAGAATCGGGCGTTTGGAGACGCTGAATACTTTGTATATGCAATTATGGTAGCAAAAGCAAGTGATTTTCTTTGCCGGGCAAGGCAGCGAGGCAGCGTCTGCTTGAAAGTGGGTGCGAGTGTGACGGAAAGCATGGTGAGATCGGCGACAGCCGCGCGACAGCCGACTTACTCGCTGAAGCTCAGAACCCCAATGGCATGAGCGAAAGCGGGGTATTATCCAGGCCTTCAGCTTCGCGCCTTGGCGCCTTCGCGTGATAACCGGTTCCCAATACCGACGCAGGTTGGCTCACGCGAAAGCGCCTCGTTGGGGCGAGAAGCTTCGCTCGAGACCTGGCGCGTTATCGAAAATGCATCCTCCTCAGGGGACCCAACAATTGGAAGGTAACCTCGAGGGTTTCCGTTAGCTTTCCGCTTCGAATTGTGCTTCCCAACTTTTGCGGGTGAGGCCAGCTAGTTGTTTACCATACACTTCGTTGGAGAAGTTCTGCTTTCCGGTAATAGCCTCATGCAAAAGACCGGCCAGAACCGAGCCGACGGCGTGAATGGCCTCGTGCCGTCCCAAGTCGTCTTCCTTCATTAATCGTTCAAGGGTGGCCCGGGCGGGCGTTTCGTCTCCCATGGCAATCTGATTTTCCACAGTGGTCTGGATGGAGCTGTGCAAGCGACGTTGTTGAGCTGAATCAAACATCCCTTCGTGATACTCATCCACAAGCGCCAACCGCCTCTCCTCGTCTATCGCCAGCCATTCCTCAGAGTTAATCGGGTGATCGGGATTATAGGTTTCCATGCATCACCCGGAACATGCGATGACGCATCCGTCAATAGGGAAGCCTCATTCATCGCATTCGGCAGACTCTCTTGAAGCCACCTGGTCCCGGCTCCCCTTCCTTGGCGCAAAACCGGCCGCCCAAGGACTTCCTCTTTTTTTCCTGAGCCCTTGGCCGCTCGTTAGCTCCGTTCACGGCTGATTCGCAGTGGTAATCCCGAGCAGAACCGGGGCGCCATACCGGTCGCCTTCTTCTCCATACCCCAGATCGATCGATTCAATGGTTTTATCGGGATGCGGATTGCTCCATTGCATTTGGTAAACCACGGCATTCTGCTTACTATCCTCACCGACCGAAGCCGTCCAGGCGACCGAAGCGTCTCGAAGATTGCGCGGTTGCTCTTCGCCCAACCAATCGGTCACGCCGGAATCCAGCTGCACCGGGACGATTTCCTTGGAGCCATCATCGTAATGAACAGTGTATTGGAAGACAACCGGAGGCTCCGGTGCACGGCGGGATGCTTTCCATTGGCGCCCCTGCAGGTAGGTATGAAGAAAAAAGAGAGCGTCAGCTTCACGGCCAATCCGGATTCCCTCGACTTCTTTCGCGTCGACGCCGGTCTTGGGCCGATTACAGGCCAATGTCACGGCATTTTCGAGCGGCGATGTTTCAAAATCCCGAATCTCGAAGGGCACACTATCGAACGTCTGTTGTCCCAATGGGAACGCGCTCAAGTCGGCGTTTCGATCGGGCCAACCCGATTCCGAGCTCAGGTAAAGGTTACAGACCGCTTCCAGGCTAATGGGATGATATACTAAATGCTCTCCCACCACCACGGCGCCGCCGCCGGAAAAGATCCCACCGAGATTCCTTAGCAAGGTGGCGAGCACGGTTTTCTTCTTTTCTGCGTTGATCGGATTGCTCTCATTTTCGCGCAAAGCATATTGACTCAGGAGAATGCCACCTTTGCCTCGGGGATATTGAATCAGACCTCCGATGTTCAGCAACGGTCTTACACGCTCGTTCCAATCGTCCGGCCGTTTGACGGTTATCCAAAGATTATCGATACCGATCACATCGTTGCGACCACTTTCATCCCAATCCGTCAGATTGATCGTGAGTGCCTGCGTTTTGACCGGATCAAATTGGACTTGGATTTGATCGCTGTCCTGATCGAGCTCAAACGATTTGGTCGAAGCCGGATCGCCATCGAAGGTGAGTTCCAATTCGGTAATCCGATGGTAGATCGTGTTCGGCACGATCGTGACTCCCGTCACCTCTTCTTCCCGCGGCAACTCGATTGTCCAGGATGTCGGGTCGTCTAGATGAAGATGAATGGAAAAAATTACCCGCCAATGCGTATCCGCGAAAAACCCGTTGACCATGTTACGCGGCCAAGTATCGCTGCCCGGCCCTTTGGTCTCCGGATCGTTCCAATACTCGGGACTTGGGAATTTGGAGAATGGGGCGATATCATCCAGATCGAGAATGTAGTTGAACGCATCATCAGCCGGCCATTCATCGCGGTTATGAACTTGAATCCGTTCGCCAGAAGTCATCACCACATCACGCAGGCTGAGCCCAGCCGTCAATGGATCGCGCACCGCAGGAAATTGCACCCGCTCCATCACGAAAGGACGGATCAAATGATCGACCCCGACAATCTGATTGAAATCGCCGAGCGTCTCAGGAGTTACGCCGAGAATTACGAGCCAACCGCCGCGGTCATTGAACCGTTGGATTGCCTCCGTGGCATTGCCGAGCTCCGACATAGTCTCCTCCGAGGCATCGGCGATCACAATCTCGGCGTTTGGATTCTCGATCGCTTTCACGGGATCGGACTCCATGGTGTATTCCAGACCAATCTCGGCGAGTGTCTCAGCGGCCGAGGATCCTTTTCTCGCGACGACGATTGATTCGCGACGAATCGGTTTCCAATCGGCCAGAAACTCGACCATGTTATGAAACAACGTTCGCGCCACAATATTCGCTTCCATTTTTTCTCCGACAACGAACTGGTTGAGCAACAGCGCGCCATCATCGACCGGGGAAAAACTGAGGGCCGAATAATTCAACTTATCATCCGCATGCGCGAGAGAGCGCGCACCGCGTGTCGCTTTTTGGTAGATATTCTTGTAAACCACATGATCGTCTGACCAGAAACGGAGATTCTCCTGATCGAGTCCTTTGAAAATCGGATGTTCCAAATTTTGGGAAAAGGCAATACGTCCGGTGTGACCGGTCGGCTCGAGATCTGCGGCGAGGGCTTGATAATGCAAGGGATGATCCTGTTCAAGAACGAGGATTTTGCGGCCCTGATTGGCCCATTGCAGCCATTGCCGATCGGTGGCTTCGTTCGGTGTAATGGCATCACGGCCAACAATCAGAAATTCGAAGTTATCGGGAATCTGATCGAATGTTTCCACAGATTCGAAATCGATCCCCCATTTTTTTAACGCCCCTTTCGCTTCACCGTTCGGATCCCAAAGAACCACCTTTCCATCCAGCTCAATCGCGTCCCCTTTCGGTTCGGGAAGTAAGGAACCGCCGATTTTATGGTTATAAACGATTTCGCCTTCCTGGCTCGCCGTGACGATGAATTCTGTAATCAAAGGTTCGGTCACTTCGGCAGGAGTGGTGAAGCTAGTCCGCCATTCTTGATCTTCGCCCGCGGGAATCTCGAACGTCTTGTCACCGCTCGCGGCCACCTCGTCCCCAACCCGATACTGCCATTGCACGCTAATCGGGGCCTCGTTGCGGGTGTCATTGAAAATCTTGAAATCGCGCACCACTTCCTCGCCCGGCCCAAAACTCCAGTTCCATTGGCGGATCAAGGCGGCGATCGGTTGCCACGCATGGATGTAAGAGCCGTCGCTGAACGATTTTGAAAACCAGAAATGGGTACCGCCCATCTCCGCCCAACGATAGCCGATAGCCAACCAGTTCGCGATCATGCCAATCGCCGGTTTAGCTTGTTCCTTGCCGAGAAAGGCGACTTCCCCGCCGACTTGGGCAAACGAAGCTGGATCGCGGCCCGGCAGAAAAGCGGTTTCACTCAAAAAGGTCGGCATCTTGTCATAGTCGAGAGGCCAAACCTTGCCATCCTCACCGGTCCCCTGACGCGCTAGTGATTTTTCTAACGTGTAAGCTTCGTCGGGATATTCCCGATCATTGACCTCAAAGTAATGCGGCCCGTAAGTCGGCAACGATTCATCCATGAGCGCGTTGCCGCCACCGGTGATCGTTTTTCGGGTTGGATCCATCGCCATTAGCTCATTCGAAGTGCGAGTGAATTCTGGTTCGACGACGTCCAGATTTCCGAAGTTCCGACCATTAATGTAAACAATCTCGTTATCGAGTTCCCAAATCCAGACAGAAGGATGATTGCGCCAAGCTTTAGCCCGATTCAGCATTTGATTGCGCCAATTCTGAAACAAGGCGTCGTTCGCGATTTTTTCCTCACCATCCTTCTCCGCCAAACGATAACTGGCATGTTGGCCGTCGAACGTGCCGGCGTTCGTGCGGACCGGAATACCCACTTCGTCCGCCCAGCCTAACGTCTCCGATGGGCTCATCCCCGCCCATGGCCATTGAAACCGCAGCCGGAACACATTGGCCCCATTCTGCTGCCAATCAGCTACGACCTCGTCTAGGTCCTCTTCACCCGCTCCATAATGAGTCAGGTCGGCCCGGAGATGTTGGCGCACGCCGTTCAGGTAAAACTGGTTGCCGCGTTGCTCCCATTCGCGCACCCCGAACCGGGTAACCTTGCGATCGATGATTTGGCCATCGGCCACCACTTCGCTGATGAGTTGATAAAGCTTCGGCTCATAGAGCCACCAAAGCTCCAAAGCTTCTGTGGAAGCCGTTGAAGTGACAGACTTCGCGCCGCCAGCCTGCACTTCAACCTGCTGTTCGCGCAACGTCAGAGAGCCACTCGTTTGGTCGTTCCAAGGGTCGATGCGGCTTCGAAGGGTAACCGTGCTCGTCGTTTCGGAACGATTTACGACCGTCGTATCGATCTCCAATTCCTGGCGAGTGATGGGAAACGGCTTGATAAAAACATCTTCGACATAGGCGGGGCCGGTGGCGATCAAGGAGACCGAATCGACCAGGCCAGTTCGCACCGCGCCTTTCACCGGATAATCGAATCGCATCGTCACGCCCTGATTGCGATGAAACAATGACATCGGGACATACTGACTGTGCCGCATACTAACTCCATCGTCACCTTCGGTGAGCGCATAGAACTGATCCTTCACAACGACCGCAATGTCATTAGTTTCTCCCGCCTTAATATAATGACTGACATCCGGCTGCCACTGGCCATAAACCACGCCGAAATCATCGACTTTCTGACCATTGACAAAAAGCGAAGCGATCAGATTGACCGCTTCGAAGTTGAGATGAAACGCGTGTCCATCCAACGCTTTCGGCACCGCCACTCTGGTTCGGTAAATGCCGCGATGATTGAATAGAAATTCGGGGCGAACCTCGTTTCGATCAGAAGGGACTTCGATACCATACCAGGTGAGGCCAGTGAGATCGGGTAACCGCTTGACCCCGCTCGTGCGGGTTGCCTCAGTGATCGGGCCAATTTCGTCCCAAGGCGCATATTGCCAGAGGCCATCGAGGTCCAATGTCTGACGGGGTTTGCCGTCCGCTTCCCATTCGAAGAGATGCGCGGCAGCTTGCTGATCGATTTTCGTGTCGGGTTCCCAGGTTGGTTCGTGACGGAAATTGGGTTGCCACCCAGGCGGGACGATGGCGATGGCGTCCGAGAGATAGCGAATGTCGCCGGGTTTCTGTTCACCGGATTGATCCACGGACAACTGGCGTTCGACCCGAATCTGAAGCGTTTGAGAACCTGGCTTCAAATCAACCCGACCCATCCGGGTCCAGCCGATTGGATTCCAGAAACCGAGCTCCTGCACATTGGTGATCGGCTGTTCGGCCTGACTGTTCTCCTGCCAATCGCCGTCATTGATCCGCCAGGAGAACGGCGTCCGAATATTCTCGAAACCGACCCGGTTCCATAGCTCATAGTTCCCGGCCTCACGGATCTCGAAAGGATAGGTCAAAAGCAAACCCTCCTCGGGGATTGCCCCCTGTTCTTTGCCGGGGATCTGCAGACTCAACAGTTCGCCGGAAATGTAATCCGTATTTCCCCAGGCGCCTGTCTCAGCGGGAGCGGGCGGGGATTCGATGCTTTCGGCCTCAATCCAGACCGCATTCTGTGCGGCGAGCAGACCGAATGGGGTGGAGATGATCAGGCTGACTGCCGTGAGGAAGCGGGGGAGGTATGCCATCTGATGAAAATAGAGTGACCTTGATGTTGATTCCAGGAAAAATCATTTTTGCCCTGGTCGGCGTACCCGTTCGAAATGAATGAAGCGGCCGACCTGGTTATTCCCAAGGCTGAATGGACCGTTGAGATACGCGCAACAGCAACCGCGTGCAAGGTGTTGGCCAGCGCTCTCGGCGAGAGCGCGCTACCTCGAGGTTACCCCAGGTGGCCGCCGCTCGCCGAGCGGCCTGGGGG
>JGI12210J13797_10000849_pt1 | contig 20110 bp, 12 predicted proteins | sample ElkSlonscriptome_3_FD_13797 | JGI IMG/M metagenome (IMG submission 13797)
ACGGCACGCGGCTGGGCGTGCCGGTCACCATCGTCATGCCGCGCACTACGCCCACGGTGAAGGTCATGCAGACGGAAAGCGTGGGCGGGAACGTCGTTCTCGAAGGGGAAACGTTCGACGAAGCCTATGCCCATGCGCGTGAACTCGAAAAAGAGCGCGGCCTGACTTTCGTTCATCCGTTCGACGACCCGCGCGTTGCGGCGGGCGCGGGCACGGTTGCGCTGGAAATGCTGGAGGAAAATGCGGACCTCGATTGTATTGTCACCCCGATCGGCGGCGGCGGTCTGATATCCGGCATGGCGACCGTGGCAAAAGCGACCAATCCCGACATCGAGGTCATCGGCGTTCAAGCGGGCCTTTTTCCCAGCATGTTCTCCGCCTTCAAGAACGAACCGCGCGAATGCGGCGGCGACACGCTGGCCGAAGGGATCGCGGTGAAACAGCCCGGCGCCTTCACCCGTCAGGTGATCGCCGAGCGGGTCGACGACATCATGCTGGTCGACGAACCGGCGCTGGAAAAGGCGGTGTCGCTGTTGTTGCAGATCGAGAAAACCGTGGTCGAAGGGGCGGGCGCGGCCGGGCTTGCCGCGGTCCTGAGCAATCCGGATCGGTTTGCGGGCAAATCGATCGGGCTCGTCCTGTGCGGAGGGAACATCGATACGCGCCTGCTGGCCAACGTGCTGCTGCGCGATCTGGCGCGTCAGGGGCGGCTTGCCCGGCTTCGCGTCACGTTGCAGGATCGGCCCGGGGCCCTGTTCAAGGTGATGCGGCTGTTCGACGAACACAACGTCAACATCATCGAGATTTATCACCAGCGGATTTTCACATCGTTGCCGGCCAAGGGGCTGATCACCGACATCGAATGCGAAGCGCGCGATGCAGCGCAGGTCGAAAGGCTGGTCGCCGCGCTGAGAATGGCGCGTTACACGGTGCAGGTCGTGGAATTGAACTGACCGCGATCGGCGCATCGACTGCCTGCATCTCCCGGCGAAACGAATCGCCGCCGCGCGCGTTGAGCCGCCATCTGCAAATATTTTATCCCGTTTCATGGTTAAGGGGGTTTTGCCTCGCCCGCTGAAAAGGCATAAGAATATCTTAACACACGAACCGACCCGTTCGCCCCAGAATCCGAGCAGGACATAGCCAGACCCGTGACGGCCCCGATTCGATTTCCCCGCTTTTTCGTGACGAGCCCCGCGCCGTGCCCGTATTTGCCGGGGCGCAGCGAACGCAAGGTGTTCACCGAATTGAAGGGCGCGAATGCGGACCAGTTGAACGAGGCGCTGGGCAGGATCGGGTTTCGCCGCAGCCAGACCGTCGCTTACAGGCCCAGCTGCATCGATTGTCATGCCTGCGTATCGGTCCGCGTCGTGGCCGACGAATTCAAACCGTCCAGCACGCAGAAACGTGAACTGAAACGCAATAGCGACCTCGTCGTGACCGAATGTCGTCCGTGGGCGACCGAAGAACAGTTCGATCTGCTGACCCGGTATCTGTCCGTGCGCCATCCCGATGGCGGAATGTCGACGATGGACGATCTCGATTATGCCGACATGATCGAACACACCCCGGTCACCAGTCACGTCGTCGAATATCGCGAACCGACCGAAGATGGCTCGCCCGGTCGGCTGGTGGGGGCCTGTCTCACCGATCGTCAGGGCGACGGGCTGTCGATGATCTATTCGTTCTACGACCCCGATCATGAAAGCCGCGCGGGCCTCGGCAATTTCATCATTCTCGACCATATTCGCCGCGCGGCGAGCGACGGTGTGCCCTATGTCTATCTCGGCTATTGGGTCGAAGGCAGTCCGCATATGCAGTACAAGGTCCGTTATCGCCCCCTCGAACGGCTCACGCGCGAAGGTTGGCAGCGGATAGAGCGGGAAGAGCAGAGCCGATTGATTGCCAAGGCGACCGCGCCGCGCAGCGAAACCGCTGGCAAAATGGATGGCGCACGAGGTAAGGATGGGCAGCCCCTGAAGTTTCCAGAAAGCTGAACGTTTGCAATTCCTCTTTCCGAGCATCGCCATTGCGGCGGGCCTGTTTGCCGCGGGAGTCGGCATAGGCCCTGTTGCGGCGCAGGATGCCGAAGGGGGGATAGCGGCGCAGAGTGAAGCGTCGGATGGCGTCGCCGACGGGCAGGACGCGGAGCCGGGATCCGGCGAAAACGAAGATGGCCCAATTCCGGTCAGCCCGCCGCCTGAAAATCTGCCCCCGCCCGAACGGCTGCAGGACATCATTCCGCAAAGCGCAGTCGAAAATCCCGAAAACTGGGCGACCGGCAATCCTGACGCCGACCTGCCCGACGTCGATACCGACCTTCCCGGTCCGTCCCCGGATGTTCCGATCGTGGTGGACGCGGACCAGCTTGCGCCCGATCCGCTTTCGCCGCGCGCACCGATCGACGTCGAAGCTGCGCTTGATCAACGAGATGTCCCGACGCCCGATCCGCTCGAACCCGAAGCGGACGTTCCCGCTCTTGCCGACATAGAGGCGCCCGATCTCGTCGATTTGCCGGAACTGGAGGAATTCCGGATCAATGACGAACTGATCCTTGCCTTTCCTTCGGAAAATGATCGTTTCCCCGAAGAAACCGATTTTATCGAGCGGTTTCGCGCGCTTTCCGCGATCGAGGCACTCGATACCGACGACGATACCGTTCCCCAGCTCGCCGCCCGCGCCCGTTCCGACGAGAGGCTGCTGATCGAAATGCTGCGCGTATACGGTTATTACGACGCGCAGGTCGTCCGACAGCTTTCTGGTGGACGCCGCGGCATTTCGGAAAACGAAGGCGAAGACGAAGAACGTGTCGCGGCCGAAGATCCGCAGGTTCGCTTCGATATCCTGCCCGGCATCCGGTACAGCTATGGCGCGATCGACCTTGGCGAACTGCAGACGCTGCCCGAACCCGATGGCAGCAATCTGCGCGAGGTGTTCGGCATTCGTCCCGGCGATCCGCTCTATCTCGACCGGATCGTGGAGGAAGAGAACGAATTGCGCCTTGCCCTTTCGGAGAGCGGATATCCATTTTCCGAAGTCGAAGAGCCGCGCCTGCTCATCGATCACGCGCGGCAGGAAGGCGACCTGACGCTGCCCGTCGATACTGGCGGAAAATACGCATTCGGCAACGTCACCAGCAGCGATCCGAACTTCCTGTCGGGCGAGCATCTCGAAGAAATAGCGCGGTTCGAACAGGGCCAGACCTACGAGGCCAGCCTGCAATCCGACCTGCGACGAGCGATCCTTGCAACCGGCCTCGTATCCAGCGCGGTGATCACGCCGCGTGCTGTCGAATCCCCCGGTAATGGCGAACCGGGAGTGGTCGCTCTCGACGTAGAGATGGAACGCGCACCGCTGCGGACGATTTCCGGCGCGATCGGATACGGCACCGAAGACGGCTTCAAGCTGGAGGCAGGATGGGAACATCGCAACCTGTTTCCGCCCGAAGGCGCCCTGCGACTGCGCGGCATCGTCGGCACGCGCGAACAATTGGCAAGCGTCACTTTCCGCCGCAACAATTTCAAGGACCGCGATCAGGTTCTGACTATCGACGCGTATGCCAGCGATATCGAAACGGAAGCAGTGGACGCACGCACGGTGGCGCTGCGGACGTCATTCGAACGGGTGTCCAACCTGCTGTTCCAGAAACCGCTCAGCTGGCTGGTCGGGGCGCAGGTGCTCTACACCGATGAACGCAACCGGCGGGTCGAGGGTATCGACCGGCCGCGGCAGACCTATCTGATCGGCGGCCTGTTCGGTTCCGCGACCATCGACGCGAGCGACGACCTGCTCGATCCGACTCAGGGTTTCAGGCTTACCGGCCGGGCCGAACCGGAATATTCGCGGTCGGAAGGGACCGACACCTATTACGTCCGTGCACAGGTCGATGCGAGTTATTACAAGTCTGTTGGTTCCACCGTTCTGGCCGCGCGCACGCGACTGGCGACGATCCTCGGCGCGCAAGCTTTCGAGGTCGCCCCGTCGCGGCGGCTCTATTCCGGCGGCGGGGGGTCGGTGCGTGGTTACGGGTTTCAGGGCATCGGTCCGCGCAATGAATTCGGCGAGGCGCTGGGCGGTGGTTCGGTGGTCGAAGTCGGGTTGGAGGCGCGGATCCAGACAGGCTTCCTCGATGGCGCGGTCGAGGTCGTGCCGTTCATCGACGCCGGTTCGGTCGCGCGCGAATCGCGTCCCGATTTTGAGGTGATTCAGTACGGGGCGGGAATCGGTGTTCGTTACAAGACCAGTTTCGGACCGATCCGCGCGGACATCGGCGTGCCTCTCAATCCCCGTCCCGACGATGCGCCGGTGGTGGTCTATGTCAGCCTCGGACAGGCATTCTGATGGCGCAGGGTGACGATATCGACAGCGGCGCGGAACACGATCGCAGCGAATCCAAGCGCAAGCGGCGCTGGGCCAAGCGTATTGGCTGGGCGCTGGCGATCCTCATTGCCCCGTTGCTGCTGGTCGCGGTGTTCCTTTCCAGTCCGATTGGAAAGCGGTTCGTCGCGGACCAGATTGCCGAGGTCGCGCCCGCATCGGGATTGCGTTTCCAGGTCGGACGGATCGAAGGGGATCTGTATGACGAAGCGGTCCTGCACGATGTCGTCCTCTCCGATCCGAAGGGCACGTTCCTGACGATCCCGGTGGTCGAACTGGACTGGCGCCCGCTTGCGTGGCTGTGGAGCGGTTTGGACATCCGGGAATTGACCGCGCGGCGTGGCACCTTGCTGCGATTGCCGGAATTGCTGCCGGGCGATCCCGATGCGCCGATCCTGCCCGATTTCGATATCCGTATCGACCAGTTCGAGATCGACAACCTCACGCTCGCGCCTGGTGTTGCCGGCGATGTAGAGCAGCGGGTCGATTTCCTCGCCGAAGTGGACATTCGAGAAGGGCGGGCGCTGGTCGATGCGAGCGGCCGGTTCGGACCGGAAGACCGCGTCGAATTCCTGCTCGACGCCGAACCCGATGGCGACAGGTTCGATCTCGCGCTCGATTACCGCGCCGCCCGCGATGGACCGGTCGCCGCGATTGCCGGATTGGACGCCGCCTATCGCGCCCGGATCGAAGGCGACGGCACGTGGTCGCGCTGGCTGGGCCACGCGCTCGTCACGCGGCGATCCGGCGCGGACGACGACGCGGCGGCAGAGGAGACCGTCGCGGGATTCCGGCTGACCAACATGGCGGGCACCTACGGGCTTCTCGGCCAGTATTATCCGGTCATCGACGATGGCTCGATCGTCGATCGCGCGCTTGGCGATGCGGTATCGCTCGCGCTGGAGGGGACGCTGGAGGAAAGCGTTTTCGATGGCGGAATGCAGGCGCTCAGCGCCGGGCTGCGCCTCAACGGCGAAGGAGCGCTTGACCTCGCCGGGAACCGTGCCGACGATTTCGACCTGCGTGCGCAATTGCTCGATCCCGATCTGTTGGGCGATACCGCCCGGTTCGAGGGGGCGGCGTTCGTCGCCACGATCGACGGACGGTTTCGTGACCTGACGATCGATCACAGGCTCGCCGTCGATACGATCGAGGCGGGCGACAGCGTCACGATCCGCAATCTGGTGCAGACCGCCACCGCTACGTATGACGGCACGCGCCTGACCGTACCGCTCGACGCCGACGTCGCGCGCGTCCTGACCGGCAGTGAATATGTCGATCCGCGNCTCGTCAACGGAACCCTTCGCGGTACGCTGACCTATACCGGCGATCGCATTGTTACCGACCGGGTCCGGATCGCCTTTCCCGGCCTGAACGGGCGGCTCGCCCTGCGCGGCGATCTCGGCAGTGGAGAATACGCCATTGCCGGTCCGGTCGAGGCGCGTGGCATCACGATCCCCGATATCGGTCAGGTCAGCGGCACCGGCGACATTCGCGTCGATTTCGGCGGCGATGCGCCGTGGAGATTCACCGCCGATCTCGACGGGCGGCTGTTCGATGTGACCAATGAAAGCGTCGCCAACATCGCCGGGGAACAGGTGCGGTTTACCGGCTCGCTTGGCGCGGGCGGCGAACGCCCGATCACCCTGCGCGATGTGCAGATCGACAGCGCGCGGCTCGACGCCCGCCTCGACAGCGAGATTGCCGGCGGGCGCACCATTCTCACCGGCAGTGGACAGCATACCGAGTACGGACCCTTTACATTCGACGGCGTGATCGACGGCGATGGACCGCGCGGCGAACTGGTTCTTGCCGACCCCCTTCCGTCGGCGCAGCTTTCGAACGTGCGCGTTGCTCTCGCGCCGGACGAGGACGGCTTCGCGATCGACGTGGAGGGCGGCTCGATCCTCGGCCCGTTCGATGGTGAATTGGGGCTTGTTTTGCCCGGCGATGGCGCGCCCACCCGGATCGACGTCGACAGGCTGCGGGTCTATCGCACTGACGTCACCGGGGCGCTGACGCTTGGAGAGGACGGGATTACCGGGGACCTTGCTCTTTCCGGCGGCGGTCTGGACGGCGCGCTCGAAATCACTCCGGGGCCGGGCGACGCGCAGCGTTTTGCCGCCGATATTACAGCCCGCAACGCGACATTCGGTGGCGACACGCCGATCGCGCTTGGCCGTGCCGACATCGAGGCGAGCGGTACTTTCGGCGGCGGAGGCGACCCCACGATCGAAGCGACGATCGATGGCGGCGACCTGCAATACGGCGCGCTCAGCATTGCCAGCTTTTCTGCCGATGCGGAACTGGTCGACGGCGAAGGAGAAGTGACGGCCGCGATAGCCGGACGCCGCGAAGATCGTTTCACTCTGAAACTCGCGGGGGATTTTTCATCCGAACGGATCGCCGTGATCGCTGGCGGAGAATATGCCGGGCGCGAAATCACTATGCCCCGGCGCGCGGTGCTGACCCCGGTGGACGGGGGCGGCTATTCGCTCGCACCGACGCAAATCGGATATGCCAGCGGATATACCATCATCGAAGGGCGGATCGGCGGCGGCAATACCGCGGTCGAAGCGCGGTTGGCACGCATGCCATTGCGGCTGACCGATATCATCGGGGCTGAACTGGGCCTCGGCGGGCGGTTATCGGGGGTAGTCGAATGGAACCAGCGCGGAACGGCGGTTCCGACCGCAAATGCGCGGGTTAAAATCGACGATTTCACCCGGTCGGGCCTCGTGCTTTCGTCCCGGCCGATCGACGTTTACGCGGTCGTTGATCTGCGGCCGGACCGGCTCGTCGCCGGCGTGCGGCTGCGCGAAGAAGACAGCGAACTTGGGCGGATCGACGCCCGCATCACCGGGCTTCCGAGATCCGGCGGTCTGGCAACGCGGCTGGGGCAAGGGCGTCTTGCCGCGGCGCTTGAATATGATGGCGCAGCGGAAGCGCTTTGGCGGCTTGCGGCGATTGAAACCTTCGACCTGACCGGACCGATCACGGTCGAGGCGCGGGCGACGGGGACGCTCGACGACCCGCAGATCGTCGGCAATCTGGTCAGCGACGACCTGCGTTTGCAAAGCGCGATTTCCGGCACCGATATAGAAAATGTCAGCGCGCGCGGCCGGTTCGCCGGATCGCGGCTCGAAATTGTCAGCTTTGACGGCACCACCGATGGCGGCGGCACGATCAGTGGTAGCGGCACGGTCGATCTGGAAACCATCGGGGCGGGCCGCGGGCCGCGCATCGACCTGCGCGCGGCGGCAAAAGATGCCCGCCTGCTTAATGCAAACGGGCTGGATGCGACGATTACAGGACCGCTCAGGATCGTGTCGGACGGGCGGGGCGGGACTATTGCAGGCCGCGTCGAAGTCGATGAGGCGAGCTGGATGCTGGGCACCGCCGACGAGGATCGCGCGCTGCCGCAGATTGCGACGCGAGAGATTAACGGCGAGGGTACGACCGCGACCAATCCGGTCGATCCTCGACAATCGGCCTGGCGCTATCTCGTCGATGCGCGCGCGCCGAGCCGCATATCGGTCGACGGTATGGGTCTCGAAAGCGAATGGGGCATCGATATCGCGCTGCGCGGCACTGTCGACGATCCGCGCATCGGTGGCGAGGCGCGGTTGGTGCGGGGCGATTACACCTTTGCAGGCACACGTTTCGAATTGACCCGTGGGCGAATCGCATTCGACCGCGATCAACCGATCGATCCCCGCCTCGATATCGAAGCGCAGACCACGGCGAGCGGGACCGACGTCACCATCGATATCACCGGCAATGCACAATCGCCTGAAATCGCCTTTTCCTCCAACCCTGCCTTGCCGCAGGAAGAGATCCTCGCGCGGTTGCTGTTCGGCGGGTCGGTCACGTCGCTGTCGGCGACCGACGCGTTGCAACTGGGCGCGGCACTGGCCTCGTTCCAGGGGGGCGGGGGCGGCGGTCTCGATCCCATCGGGGAATTGCGCGACACGATCGGCCTCGACCAATTGCGCATCGTCAGCGCCGATCCGGCCCTTGGCCGGGGCACCGGGGTTGCCCTGGGCAAGAATCTCGGCCGGAATTTCTATATCGAACTGGTCACGGACGGGCAGGGCTACAACGCGACGCAGGTCGAATACCGCATCACACGCTGGCTCGCCTTGCTGGCGACGGTAACGACCATCGGGCGCGACAGCGCGCTGCTCGAAATCAGCCGCGATTACTGATTTGCCGCAACCCGTTACGCGTCATTCGTCGTTGTAAAGGGCGGCCTCTGCGGCGCGTCGCCTGACCAGTCCGCGCATGATGCGACCGCCCGCCCGGTTCCATCGCGCAAATTCCCGCGCAGCACCGGCATGATCGCCTGCACGATGTTTTCGCGTCAATGTCGCCCGCCCGATCGCGCCGGTATTGTAGTGAAAGCTGACCATAGCATCGAACTGGTTCTGGCTTGTTTTGGCCGAACCGATCGCCCGCGACACTTCGTCCGCATATCGTATGAGGTCATCGTTGAACCGGGCATCGCACTGTTCCTGCGTCCAGACTGTGCCGGGGCCGATGCGCCCGTCTTTTGAGGTATCCTTCCCCGTGGCCCCCCAACCGATCGTCCACGGATCGCCGCCCGTGCCGGGATCGGGATACGCTTCGATCAACCCGTCCGGCCGCCGTCTGGAGCAGCCTTCGAATTGCTTGATAAGCGCTATCCCGCGCCGACCGATCGTTTGCGGCTGTTGGCTGGTAATCGGCGCGTGAGCCGTACATTCAGATGATTTCGGCCCTGCCGTGTCCGCAGCACCCTCGATCGCGCGTTCGATGTGGTCGACCTCTGACTGCGTCAGGCCGCGCCCGGCGATTGCGCGAACGGTGTCGAAGATCGCCTTGCGGCTGGATGCGCGCGGATTGGTCATGGGACGCTGCCTTTGGTGACTGATTGGAAAGGCGGACCGAATAGACACATGACGATGCAGTAGGAAAATGCGAATTGCTCAAAAATCGTCGGACCGGCGAAGGGGAAAACACGCATCACGCCTCAATCTTTGCTTAAGCAAATAGCCTTAATCACGCGGTAAGGTCCAACGGGGGCCGGTATGATGAAGGGCGGCAGACGTGGACGAGCCAATCATTCACGACCTGATAATTCACGACGATGAAAATCGCGTCGCGTCCTTGCGCGCTCTGGGTATTCTCGATGCGCCACCGGATCCTGCATTCGATCGGATAACGGAATTGGCGGCGCGGCTGTTCGAAGCGGAAATCTCACTGATTTCTTTGGTTGATGACCATCGGCAATGGTTCCTGTCCAGCCATGGCCTTGCGGCAAAGGAAACGCCGAGGGATATCGCCTTTTGCATCCATTCGGTCGCGTCGGGCGAAAAATTGTATGTGCCCGATGCCCTTCAGGATGAACGGTTTGCTCATAATCCGCTCGTCACCAAGGCTCCGTTCATCCGCACCTATCTGGGTTATCCGCTTCGCACGTCGGATGGCGCGATCATTGGCACGCTGAATGTCATAGATTCCCAGCCGAACAAGTTCGAAGGCCATTATTTCGGAAAGCTCAAGGCTCTCGCCGCGACGGTCGAAATGCTGCTCGATGCGCATCGGCAAAAGCTTGAAAATGCCGACCTCATGCAAAAGCTGGCCGAAACGAACAAGAAGATGGCCACGGACAACCGCATTTTCGCCCAGGCGGAAAGCGCGGCGATGATCGGATCGTGGGAAATCAACTGCGAGACCAATGAACTGACCTGGTCCGAGGGCGTGTACGAAATCCACGGGATGGAAGTCGGATCCCCGATCACAGTCGAAGAAGCAATCATGGCCTACGGCCCCGATGATCGGGACTCCGTATCCGCAGCCGTCAAAATGGCGATAGTCGAACGCAGTTCGTTTCAATATGAAGGCGATCTTCAAAATCGTAAAAGCGGAATGCGTAAAGTCCACGCGCGTGGCGAATTCCTGCCGGCCGACAATATCAATCCGGACCGGGTCGTTGGCATCATCAACGACATCACCGAAAGCCATCACGACAAGATGGCCTTGCAGCATGCCGCCGATTTCGACAGTCTGACAGATCTTTACAATCGCCATGCGTTCGATCGCATTCTTGGCGAAACTATCAAGCGCCAGCGCGCCGAAGGTCAGCGTATTGCCGTCATGATGCTCGATCTCGACGGGTTCAAGGCGATTAACGATACATTCGGCCATCTCGTCGGCGACATGGTCCTCGAAGAAGTCAGTGGCCGATTGATCCGGTGCACCGACGACGAAGTCATTGCCGCGCGTTGGGGTGGTGACGAGTTCGTTTTCATCGCACCGCTGGGCGCGACGAAAGCCGATGTAGAGGCCTTGTGGTACAAACTCAGCGAGGCGGTGCAGGAGCCGTTTTACATCTCCGGGCGCAAGCTCGTTCTGCACGCAACGGGAGGGGCGGAGGTTTCCGCCGAAGCGATGGGCGGGAGGGAACTGGTCCGTCGTGCCGATCTCGCCATGTATGATGTGAAGAAACGCAACAGCGGAACTTTGCAATTCTACGGCTCGGATCTGGAAAAAAGCAACAAGGAAAAACACGAAGCGATCGCACAGGTTCGCGAAGCGATCGATGCCGGGCGGCTGTATTCCGGTTACCAGCCGATCGTCGATCTTCTGACCGACGAGGTCATCGGGCTGGAGGCGTTGATGCGGCTGCGTACGCGCAACGGAAACGAATTGACCGCGTCGAACGTGATGCCCGCCATTCTCGACCCGCACATTTCGCGTGAGATCGGGGAGGAGATGGTGCGCTTCATTTGCTCCGACTTTGCGGAAATCGATCCCGTAATCGAACGCCTGCGGTATATCAGCATCAACGCGACCGAGGCCGATCTGCTCAGCCGCAATTACTCGTCCAACATCCTCGAAAACCTCGACAAGGCTGGGATCAGGCCCGATCGGGTCACGCTCGAAGTGACCGAGACGATGTTGATGGTCAACGATTACGAGACGGCCCTGCAGGTCTTGAGCGAAATTTCCGAGGCCGGGGTCCAGATCGCTCTCGACGATTTCGGGACCGGGTATTCGTCATTGACCCACTTGCGCGATTTCCCGATCGACATCGTCAAGATCGACCAAAGCTTCATCAAATCGCTATGTTCCAGTCAGCAATCGCGCCTGATCGTGCAAGCGATGATCGCCATGGCGCGAAATCTGGATATCGATGTTGTCGCCGAAGGTATCGAAAAGCAGAGCCAGCGTGACCTGCTGATGCAGATGGGCTGTCGTTATGGGCAAGGGTATCTGCTCGGCATTCCGCAAACGTCCGGCAGTCTGAAGGCGGCCGCATTGAAGAACCGGCCGACCCTGCCGGCGATTGAGCCGGATGCCGACAGTTCGAGGCGCTACGCCGCCGGCTGATTTTTGCCCTCGACCTTGCAGTGCATTGGGCGTTTTCACAAAAAAAGCCCCGCTCGAAAGCGGGGCTCAAAGTTGAGAGGAGAAATGGTGATTTCTGCCTCTTCGGGTCGCCTCGGGGACTGCGGAACGATGCCCGCAATCGATTCATCAAACGGGTGTTGCCCGAACCATTCTTCCACGACCGAAGAAGCGGCATTAACAAATGTGCGACCTGCCAATAAAAAAGCCGCCCGGTCGCAACCGGACGGCTTTTTTAACGGATGTGTGGTGTATCAGGCGCTGTAATACAGATCGTACTCTACCGGCGAAGGTGTCGTCTCGACCCGCAGCACTTCGTCCCATTTCAACGCGGCATAGGCCTCGATCTGATCGGTGGAAAAGACGTTACCTTTCAAAAGGAAATCGTGGTCCTCTTCCAGTGCGTCGAGCGCCTGGCGCAGCGAACCGCAGACCGTTGGCACGTCTTTCAGTTCGGCCGGGGGCAGGTCGTACAGGTTCTTGTCCATCGCATCGCCGGGGTGGATCTTGTTCTCGATGCCGTCGATCCCGGCCATCAACAGGGCCGAAAAGGCGAGATAGGGATTGGCCAACGCGTCGGGGAAGCGGAATTCGACGCGCTTTGCCTTGTCGCCCGCGCCGTACGGGATGCGGCATGATGCCGAACGATTGCGCGCGGAATAGGCAAGCAGGACGGGCGCTTCGAAACCGGGGACCAGCCGCTTGTAGCTGTTCGTGGTGGGATTGGTGAAAGCATTGATAGCCTTTGCGTGTTTGATCACGCCGCCAATGTAGTGGAGGCAGGTTTCAGACAGGCCGGCATATTCGTTGCCGGCAAAGGTCGGCTTGCCATCTTTCCAGATCGACATGTGCGTGTGCATGCCGCTGCCGTTGTCGTCCTTGATCGGCTTCGGCATGAACGTCGCCGTTTTGCCATAGGCATGGGCGACCTGTTGCACGACGTATTTGTAAACCTGCACCTGATCGGCGGTCTGTGTCAGCGTCGAAAACGTGATGCCCAGTTCGTGCTGCGCGGCGGCGACCTCGTGGTGATGCTTGTCCATGTCGAGACCCATTTCCATCATCGTGGAAACCATCTCGCCGCGGATGTCGACCGCGCTATCGACCGGCGCGACCGGGAAATACCCGCCCTTGGCGCGTGGGCGGTGGGCCATGTTGCCCATTTCGTATTCCTTGCCGGTATTGGTCGGCAATTCGACATCGTCGAGCGCAAAGCCCGAAGCGGCGTAACCGTCTTCGAAACGCACATCGTCGAACATGAAGAATTCCGGTTCCGGCCCGACATAGACCGTGTCACCGATGCCCGACGATCCGAGATAGGCTTCGGCCCGCTTTGCCGTCGAACGTGGATCGCGCGAATAAAGCTGCCCGTCGGACGGTTCGACGATGTCGCAGAACAGGGCGAGCATCGGCGTCGCGCTGAACGGATCGACATAGGCGGCGTCCATGTCCGGTTTCAGGATCATGTCGGATTCGTTGATGGTCTTCCACCCTTCGATCGAGGAGCCGTCGAACATCAGCCCGTCTTCGAGAGAATCCTCGTCCATCGCGCCGGCCGCCATGGTCAGGTGCTGCCACTTGCCCTTCGGATCGGTAAAGCGCAGGTCGACCCACTCGATATCTTCGTCCTTGATGCGTTTCAGGACGTCGTTAACGCTTGCCATGTTCAATTCTCCAGCATGAAGGTTGGAATGTCGCCCCCGCCAGAATTTCGCGGACGAGGGGTTTGAAAAGTCGCCGAAAGGTCAGATCGCCTCGTCGTCGGTTTCTCCGGTGCGGATCCTCAGCGCACGCTCGATCGTGCTGACGAAAATCTTGCCATCGCCGATGCGGCCGGTCTGGGCCGCCGAACTTATCGCCTCGACCACACGGTCGACCTGATCGTCGGGGATGACGGTTTCGAGCCGCACCTTGGGCAGGAAATCGACCACGTATTCAGCACCGCGATACAATTCGGTATGACCCTTTTGCCGGCCAAAGCCGCGCGCCTCGGTTACGGTGATGCCCGATACGCCGATTTCGTGCAGCGCTTCTTTCACCTCGTCGAGTTTGAAGGGTTTGATGATCGCTTCGATCTTCTTCACGTGGCGCTGTATCCGATCGTCGTGTGTTTGAACGATTCATTCGTGAATCGCTTGATTGCATTACGTCCGGCGGCGAAAAATCGGCGCCTGAGCGCAAGATTCGTCTCCGCTGCCCAAAGGGAGTGCATTATACTGCGCCGCAGCGCAACCGTGATGGCGAAAGTTCGATGGAAATGCCTAAAAATTGGGCAATTCTGACGTCATGCAGTCCTGCCGTCATAATCTCAGACCCGCGCTTTCGGGCAGTCCGCACATCAGGTTGAGGTTCTGGATCGCCGCCCCGCTCGCGCCCTTGCCCAGATTGTCGAGCCGCGCGACGAGGCGGGCATGATCGCCGCTCTCGTTTCCGAAAACATACAGCTCCATTCCGTCGAACGGTGTGGCATTCTCCTTCAGCGTGAGTTCCCCGGCGTCATTGTTATCCATTACGGTTACGACGTTCGATCCGGCATAATGATCCCGCAGTTCGCCGCGCAGCTGGTCTGCTGTCGGATTGAGCGGCATTGCGCCGAGATGGAGCGGGACTTCGACGATCATCCCGCGATAGACGGGAACCACGGCCGGCGCGAAAATCACCTCGCGCTCCAACCCTGCGTGCAGCTTCATTTCCGGCGCGTGTTTGTGCGATAGGTTCAGTCCGTAGGTGCGAAAGCCGAGGTCCGGTTCGCCTTCGAACCGTTCGATCAGCGCCTTTCCCCCCCCGGAATACCCGCTTACCGCGTTGACGGTGAATGGCCAGTCTGCAGGCAGGATACCGGCCCGGACCAGTGGGGCGACGAGGGCGAGGAACCCNGTCGGATAGCATCCGGGATTGCTGACACGGCGCGCCTTGGTGATGTCATCCTGCCCGATCAATTCAGGAAAACCGTATGTCCAGCCGGGCGCTGTCCTGTGCGCGCTCGACGCGTCGATAATCCGGGTTTTCGATCCTTGCGCCAATGCCACCGCCTCGCGGGCGGCATCGTCGGGGAGACACAGTATCGCGATGTCGACATCGTGCATTGCTTCGCGGCGGGCCGCCTCATCTTTACGCCGAGCGTCGTCCAGAACGAGCAGCTCGAATTCTTTGCGCGGTGCCAGCCTTTCCCGGATTTCGAGCCCGGTCGTGCCCGCTGCCCCATCGATGAATATGCGTGTCGGCATTTATCCCGATCTCAATCCTGCGCTATTTCAAGCAGATCGCTGCGGATGTATCCCGATGGCCCGTCCGGTCCGGCGCAGCACCAGGTCCAGTCCCGTCCAACGTCCAGCGCTTCGAGCATGCTGCCACTGTCGAAACTGTCATTCACTTGGGCATCGGCCTGCGGTTGAAGCAGCATTTCGGCCCGGTCCGATGTGACGCGCGCTGTTTTCGGAATGACGTAATGCGCGGCAAGGTAAGTGCCTGCGAGCGCAATGTGCGCCAGGTCGCCGCGCAGGGGTATCGTTCCCGCCTCCGGCCGATCGACCGGACCGGTCAGGCCGATTGGACCGGCGGGCAGGCCATAGGCTGTCTGAGTGGGCAGGCCGGTCACAGTCCGCCCTCGCCAATCCGCGAACTGAGGCCTGGTCTGGACCGGAGATGGAGGATCGACACCTCAAGCATCATAGCGCCGTTTCAGCGCGTGCCATGCCGCCCGCAGCCCCCGCCCGGTGCCGCCCTTGGTCCGGCCCGGCTTCGCATTGGGACGCCATGCAAATGTATCGAAGTGCACCCAGTCCAGCGGATTGCCTTCCGCGTCGTCTCCGACGAAACGATCGAGGAACAGGCCCGCGACGCTGGCCCCGGCAAAAGGGTTGGAATGGGCGTTCGCGATGTCCGCGATGTCCGAATTGAGATATTCGCGATAGCCATCGGGCAGGGGCAGGCGCCACGGTTCATCGTCATGCGCGCGGCCCGCATCGATCATCGCCTGTGCGGTTTCGTCGCGCCGGGCCATCATCGCGGCATAATCCGGACCCAGAGCAACCCGCGCCGCGCCGGTCAGGGTGGCGAAATCGACGATCAGGTCGGGATGCTCCTCGCTCGCCCGGGTCAGCGCATCGCCAAGGATCAGGCGGCCTTCGGCATCGGTGTTGTGGATTTCAACGGTCAGCCCCTTGCGACTGTTCAGCACGTCGCCGGGGCGAAACGCATTGCTCGATACCGCGTTCTCGACCGCCGGGACCAGCAGGTGCAGCCGCACGTTCAACCCCGCGCCCATGATCAGCCCGGCGAGCGCAATCGCGTGTGCCGCGCCGCCCATGTCCTTTTTCATCAGGCGCATCCCGCTCGCCGGTTTGACGTCGAGCCCGCCTGAATCGAAACACACGCCCTTGCCCACCACGGCGAGCACGGGGGCGTCCGCCTTGCCCCATGTCAGGTGCATGATCCGCGGGGCGTGATGGCGGCTCGCCGCTCGGCCAACCGCGTGGACCATCGGATACCCGCTTTCGAGGCTGTCGCCGCGAGTCACGGTCAATTCGCCGCCATGCGCCTTTGCCAGTTTCTCGCATTCGCTTTCCAGCGCGGCGGGCCCCATGTCCTCCGCCGGCGTATTGACGAGGTCGCGGACCAGCATTTCCGCCTGCGCTTCGGCCACTGCCGCGTCGATCCGGCTGGCCTGCTGGGTCAACAGGACGCGCGGGCCGGTGGCGTTTTCTTCATCGCGGTACCGGGTGAAGGCATATTGCGCCGTCAGCCAGCCGAACATCGCTGAACCCGCGCCGGTTTCCGCCGCTTTCCCGGCAAGGCGATAGGTCCCTTCGGGCAATTCCTCGGACAGCTTGGCAAGGCACCAGCTCGACAGGCTTTCGGGATTGGCGACGCCGCCGACCGCGAAGAACGATTCCCCGTCGGGCACGATGCCGACCTGATAGCTGCGCCCTTCGAATTTCTGACCTTTGAGGCTGGCGCGTTGTCCGGCGGTCAGGGATTTTGCGAAATCATCGAACCCATCGGCATTGACGAGATGGATGGCGATGGCTTCCTGCCCGCGATCGGGCTGAAGCAGGTTGGCGATATCTGTCATAGGTTGCGTCCTTAATTGTTAAGGGCGCGATGTCACCCCCTTCCCATTCGAAAGAGGTGCGGGTGCAGGCCGCAGGGCAACGGCGGTGCGACAAGGGCCGCGCGCAAGTGCGCCATGGCAATCCCCCGCCATCATCGCTAGATAACAACCCATGACGCAATACCAGACCATCGACAGCGACGAGACCGTCTATCGCGACGGCACCATCAAGCTTCACGGCGAACACGGCTTTGCCGGAATGCGAAAGGCCGGACAGCTCGCCGCGACGATCCTCGACCATGTGGCGGATTGGGTGCAACCCGGCGTCACCACCGGCGAAATCGACGACCGCATCCGGGAAATGATGCTGGATGCGGGCGCGGTTCCGGCGACATTGGGCTATCGCGGCTATACCCATTCCAGCTGTATTTCGATCAACCACGTTATCTGCCACGGCATTCCGGGCGATCGCGTGTTGAAGGATGGCGACATACTGAACGTCGACGTCACCCCGCTGCTGGATGGATGGCACGGCGATACCAGCCGGATGTTTTTTGCCGGCGATCCGTCGATAAAGGCGCGGCGGCTGGTCGATGTTACGTATGAATGCCTGATGCTGGGGATCGATGCCGCGTCGAAACCGGGTGCGCGGCTGGGCGATATCGGCGCCGCGATCGAGGCGCACGCGCGGCAGTTCCGCTATGGCGTGGTGCGCGAATTCTGCGGCCACGGATTGGGCCGCCTGTTCCACGACGCGCCAGAGGTGGTCCATGCGGCCAGGGCGGGAACCGGCCCGGAATTGAAGCCGGGAATGTTCTTTACCATCGAACCGATGATCAATGCCGGCAAGCCGTGGGGCAAGGTGCTGGGCGATGGCTGGACCGCCGTGACGCGCGACAAATCGCTGTCGGCGCAGTTCGAGCACAGCCTCGCCATTACAGAGGACGGGGTGGAGATCTTTACCAGGAGCCCGACGGGCAGGGACAAGCCGCCCTACTGATTTCCGACGCGCGATGACAGGGTGACAGATCGGCGATGTGTCACCCGTCGCATCATGGCGAAAGTCGAACGATATCAGGGCGTTTCAGACCACGCGACAGGGTGACACTTCTCCAACTCCGTTCGCGCGGGGCGGAGCGATTTTTCCCGTGAACGTTTCAGGATGCGTAACGATTGGAAAGAGCGCGCTCGATTTACAGCGCCGCCTCCAAGTAGGAAACGGTCCGCTTGGCTATCGGGCGCAAGCCTGCGATCGGCTTTCGCAATTGCGATACGAGCGGGGAGGGCGCCTGTTTCGACCTTCCCCCCCGGTCGTTATCTTGCCTGCATGGATGGCCGCGAATTAAAACTCGCCGGCTATTCCCGCGCGCACGGCAGTCGAATTTCCGCCCGCGTAACTGGCGCCGGCCGTGATCGCGAAATCCCCTTCCAGTCGATGCATCAATCCTGCCGAAAAGCCGATTTCACCGCGGTAGACAGCCACGTTGGAGGCGTAACTGGTGCGGCCCGCGGCGCTGGGGAAGTGTGGGTTTGCGGCCGCTGCGATCGAGGCAATTCCGCGCTGCGTATCCCTGTCGATAGTGGATGTCAGGTCGAATAGTTGTCCAACGTCGCCTTCCAAGGCGTCTAAGCGATCATTGCTCGCCAGGATCGTGGACTGCATCAATTCGATCGCACCAGCATTCGTCGCGATGTTGCCGGAATTGACGGCGATTCCAGCCGTGTTGGCCGTGATGCCTGTGGCGTTTGTAGCGATGTTGCCGGTATTGCTTGTTATCCCGGCGGTATTGGATGCGATTACCGTTGTGTTCGCGGTGATGCTTTCCGTATTACTTGCGATCCCGGATGCGTTGTTTCCGATGCCGCTTGCGTTCGTGGCGATCCCGGCGGTGTTGTCTGCAATGCCGCTTGCGTTCGTGGCGATGCCGGCCGTGTTGTCTGCAATGCCGCTTGCGTTCGTGGCGATCCCGGCGGTGTTGTCTGCAATGCCGCTTGCGTTCGTGGCGATTCCGGCCGTGTTGTCTGCAATGCCGCTTGCGTTCGTGGCGATGCCGGCCGTGTTGTCTGCAATGCCGCTTGCGTTCGTGGCGATGCCGGCGGTGTTGTCTGCGATGTCGCTTGCGTTCGTGGCGATCCCGGCGGTGTTGTCTGCGATGTCGCTTGCGTTCGTGGCGATCCCGGCGGTGTTGTCTGCGATGTCGCTTGCGTTCGTGGCGATCCCGGCGGAATTGTCTGCAATACCTGCGGCGTTCGATGCGATGTCCTGGTTGGTCACGAAAAGCTGCGAACCATTGATGGCATCCGTGCTGGTTGCGGTTATTGCCCCTGCGGCAACGTTGACCAATTGTCGCTCCGAACCGACACTGCCGAAGGAAACGGTATTATCTTCACCCGCTACGGAATTTGCACCGATGGCGACGGAATTCGTGGCGGTAACCTCGGCTCTGAAGCCAAGGGCGGTTGAATTTTCACCTGTTACCAGCGAGCGCGAACCGACCGCAGTTCCGCCATCCGCGTCACCGTAAAGGCCATTGTCCACCACCCCGACGAGGACGCCATCACCAATCGCAACGGTGCCCTGTCCGGAGGCAACGGCGCCGGCACCTATCGCAGTGGCGCTCGGATCTGCTGCCAGGGTCGCATCGCGTACTGCATCGGCACTCCCAGAAGCTGCCGACTTGAGGGGGTCATTGGTATTGGCAAAAGCTCCGGCTCCAATTGCAGTAGAATCGTCCTCCGCGGCAATGGACGAGCTGCCGACTGCTGTTGCTCTGTCCTTAAATACGAAGAAATTTGCACGCGAATTTGTGCCGCACTCCGTGCTATCCGTTCCATCTCCATCGTTGCATTCGGGAGTTGGATCGGCCAGCGCTGGCTGCGCACCGAAAACCAGGCACGTCGATAGCACAAAAATACTGGCTGCCGATTTTAGTGAGTTTGTCATTTTAGAATACCTCCAACGATTGAATGAGGCATTTTTCAATGAACGATCCCGGAAAACCGCCATTGGCCCCGGATTTGTGTAAGCTTCTGGTTAGCCGAGTCGAGGAAAATCGCTGCCGTCGGGACAATCACAGGGTTCATTTCTTCAGGGAACGGGATTTCGCCCGCTTACAAATCGCTTGAGTGGAGAGCTGTAGATTTCCGTGGCGGTCGCGAAAAATTCAAACCTCCCGCGCAGCCCGCACCGCCGCGCCTGCGGCAAAAGGCGTGATTGCCACCAATAACAGGCTGATCGCCGCGACGAAGCCGAGGCTCGCCGCATCGGCGCGAGCCAACGCGCCCGCG
>JGI12210J13797_11349950_pt1 | contig 20105 bp, 17 predicted proteins | sample ElkSlonscriptome_3_FD_13797 | JGI IMG/M metagenome (IMG submission 13797)
GAGAAGCCGCGCGGTGCGCGGCTTCTCCATCAACATCTGTCCTAACCTATATGCGCATTGCTATAAAAGTAGTGGTTCAGCAGCAGTGGTTCAGCAACCGAGAACTGTCTTTCGTATCGCAAATCGCAGTTAGGTTGAGGCAACCTAAAGGGTTAACCCTCTTGCGCAGCAAGCATTCCATACTGAATCCCGAATACTGAATTCTGCCTCTTGCTATAGTTGTCCCATGCCTTTCTCAAAAGGCATTTCATCTTCGCAACCGAGGCGATCGCCACAGCTTCAACGAGTGTTCTCAAATCAGGCTGAGCGTCCAATCTCTAATCGCGATGTTCTCGATGACCGTGACGCCAAGCCTGGATTGCAAGCCCAACCAGCGTCAGCAAGGTGATTGGAACAACAAACACAGCCATGACGAGGCTGTATTCCTCCAAAGCATCATGCTCTGTGGCATAGAGGAAAAGATAGAGCGTATAAGACACGTAGTAGGCCAAAAAGAGAAGACCTTCCTGGCGCAGCACCATATAACCTGTGAAAAAGATAGGTAAACAGGCGACGGCAACAGCGATCATAATCGGCATGTCAAATCGGATGGCGGATGATGCAACTTCTATTCCACCCGGTGTGACGACGCTACAGATACCAATGACCAACAAAATATTGAAAATATTGCTGCCGACCGCGTTGCCAACAGCCATGTCTCTTTCACCCTTGAGAATGGCCGCGATAGACGTCGCAATTTCGGGCAGCGAAGTTCCGATCGCCACAATCGTAAGACCAATCACAAGCTGACTGATGCCAAAATATTCTGCAACAGCGATCGCCCCATCGACCATCCACTCTGCTCCTAGCACTAGCAAGACAATCCCGATGATCATGACCACCAACGGTGAGCCGATCTGCACGAGCGGATTAGAATTTTTCTGACGCCGAGGCTCAGGGGTTGGAATATCGGATAAATCCACAGACGGAAAATGCTGGGCGTCTCGTTCCTCTTGGAATTTTGCCTGCTCCTCTTTCTGATTTTCTCGGCGGCATTGATACAGCGTAAAAACGGTGTAGGCGATCGCCCCCAACACCAAGAAGCCACCCTCAACGCGACCAATGCGGCCATCGATTCCCATCAGCAGCATCAGGACTGATGCGCCAATCATCAATGGCACATCCAACCGTACGAGCTGCTTAGCCACAAACAAAGGACTCACCGTGGCCGAAATACCGAGAATGAGCAAAATATTGGCGATATTGCTGCCAATAATATTGCCGATCGCCAGATCGGCTTCCCCAGAAAAGCTGGATCGCAACGACACAGCCAGTTCTGGAGCACTTGTTCCGTAAGCGACGACCGTTAGCCCGACGACCAAAGGGGACAACCCTGCTGCGATCGCCAACTTTGAGGCTCCCCTCACCAAGACTTCGGCTCCTACAACCAACAGCACAAAGCCAACGACAAATAGCGCGATCGTCACTACGCTCATTCTCTAGCTCCAAAAACGACTCGGCAACGCCCCAAACATCACTGGTTGAGCAACGCGCACACTCATACACTACAAGAAGACTCTGGCTCTACACGAAGTCTTCGGGTAGGGGAAACGTTCACAGCTTGGAGCTGTGTATTGCTGTTGTCAACCTGACCTGAAATTCGCTCAGAATTTCAGGTCAGGTTGTTAGTCGATGGAAATAGACTGAGGGCCGCTGCCGTTGCCATTCATCTGGGGAGAAGTCGAGGAAGCTGCGGCGTCAGCGTTTGACCGCTGGTTGAGCCAACTTTTTACTGGATCTTCATTCAGATTTAGGCGTAGCAGACCTGATGCAAATCCGCCGAAAAAAGCAATGGGGTGGCTGGTAATTTCTTTCATCAAGGGTGATAGTTCATCCATTGTGTCAATGCTCCTATTGCTAACGTTCGCTCTGAAATATTGAAATTCTAGATTCTTGGATTGAAACTTTTGGTTTTGGCTCTCTAACTTTGAGCTTCAATTTCCATATCCGAAGGGGGCAAGCCCAACTTCTAATTTAGTCCACGAGTCCAAGTTTCTGGCTTCGTTCTGTCATTAGATCTCCCTTGGGACGTAAGAGGATATGTTTATCTCGGTTAAGATGCATCAGCAATCGCCTCTGACTTATCCCCTTCCTTTCCTTTGCTTTGGCGAAACCACTGCACTCCCCACCGCGTCAGCAGGTGAGATAGCAACCCCAACGGCCCCGCAAACAAACACAGGGCTAGAGAATGGCGAGTAAACAAATTGGACTCCTGCCCGTCCCAGTAAATCCAACGACCCACAAACAGATCCATCACCACGAAGTGAATCCAGCCCGCCGCCGCAACCCGCTCATCTGCAAACAAACGAGCGATGTCAGACAGCCCAGCACTGGAAAAGTCTTGAGCTGTATCCGGAGAGACACTACTGATGAAGCAGTAGAGATAGGCGATCGCCAATACAACAAAAGGGAGAAACGACTTCATCACTCGACGGGTAACATGCCAGTTTGGCACCACCACTATCAATGCCCAAAAGGGAAGAACAAAAAGATTGGCCGCATTAAACAAAAATTCGACAGTCATGACTCGACGGTTTTACTCTGCATAAAGGGCAAGGGTTATATAGCCCTAAGGTCTTTAACTTGGAGCGTGTCTTCCCCACATCAGAGGACGCTCTCATTCAATGTCATCACTTAAGCACGTGAAGCCATAACATTAGTTTACAGATGCAGGACAAGCTAAGCTACATGACTTTGGTGCGACACAGCTATTCTCGATTCTGGGCGTCTATGCTCCCTATTCAACTCATCTCGTCACCTTCTCCTCTCATTACAAGTGTCCGGTCTGTTGGGTAGGCTATACGTAAGTTGAAATAGCGCCCGTCTGTATTTCGGTCATGGCACAGATGCTTCAAAACTCCATTGTTAATTCTCTCATCCCTGTTGCTGTCGCTCTCGGATGCATGGCCGGTATTGGAGCGCTCCAGCAATCTCGTCTGAATGACATTCGCCAACAGAATGTCACGCCGTCCCAAGCGGAAATCCTGCAAGAACAAAAAGACATTCAGTTTCAGCTTGAGTTATTAAAAAAGACCCCGACCTTCGGTTTTGACCGGGTTATTAGCGATTGGGCATTTCTACAGTTTCTGCAATATTTTGGCGACACGCCCGCCCGTGAGCAAACTGGTTATGACCTCAGCCCTGACTACTTTGACGTGGTTTTGAAGCACGACCCTTACTTCCGAGATGCCTATCTGTTTCTTTCTGCCAGCACGACCCTTTATGCTGGAAAACCCGATCGCACAGTTGAGCTTTTTGAACGAGAGCTAGCTCGTCTTTCGCCCAAAACACCCGACCAGGCGTACTTCATCTGGCGCTACAAAGCTATTGATGAATTGCTCTTTGTAGGCGACTCCCAGGCCGCTCAGCAATCGTTTGAAATGGCAGCAGAATGGGCAAGCCAATACAATGATCCCCAAAGTCAGGCGATCGCCCGTTCATCGCGTCAGACCGCCGATTTTCTGGAAACAAACCCCGATAGCTTAGCCGCACAAGTGTCCGCATGGACGATGGTGTATTACAACGCGTTCGATGCGAACACACAGCAACTAGCCATTAGCCGGATTGAGAGCTTGGGTGTAGCCGTCTCTGTTGATGAGGAAGGAAACCTTAAGATTAGCTTGCCCGATCGCCGTCCCCAGGCTGGTTCCGATACATCATCGGGGGCACCATCGGTCTCATCCTCCTCCTCCAATCCAGCCTCCAACGCAGAGCCAGAAGCGGGATCAGAAGTGCAAGAAACCTCACCCTCAGATTCAGCAGAATCAGATCCATCAGATACATCTTCTCCTGAAGAATCTGAATAAAGCGGCGGAATCATGACATTCGGAACGAAAAACAGTCGAAGAAAGCCCACAGTTCTGCTCTGACGGGTGTAGTATCGGCAACAGGTAGGACGGAATCGATGCAGGGGCATGTCAGTCCATATCTATCAAAATCTATCTATAGCGATACTAAATCGCTTGTGAACTGCGAAGTGAGAGGAGGGGCGGGTTCTCACAAACCATTTGAGATTGCTATATCAAAGATATGGACGCAGAGAGATAAGCTCTAACCTCGAAAGATTTCATAGGATGAAGCAATTCAGTTTCCGAATCTGAGGCTTCTGCACCAGACGCAGCCGAGAGTGTGAACAATGGTTTTTCTAATGCTTTTAGCGATCGCGTTCGGCGTATCTGCCGGATTGCTGCTTATCGTTGTCGGCGTTTTAGAAGCGCCTTGGCCAATCTTGCTGGGCATTTTGATTCTTGGTCTGTTGGCAACCCAGCGTATTTCGACAGAAAGTCAGGCTTTGCATAGAGACATAACCAAGCTCAACGACCGTGTCAAGCAGGCAAAGTCTAGTGCTTCTGACTCAAAAGCTATTACTACGAAATTGACGCTCCAACATAACGCTAAAGCGTCATCAGCGGTCGTGTACCGAGGCGTTGTGTATCAGGGTGAAGTTGCTTCTCTATCGACAGAAGGGGCGATCGCCCAAAGTCTCCGGTACCGAGGAATTTCCTATGAAAATTCCAAGGCAGCGAATTTGAATCCAGAGGCTCAACAGACTCACAACACTGATGATTCTCAGATGCTCCCGATTTATAACAATTGTCGACAAAGTGCAGACCAACAGCTCTCTTCCGATTCGTCAAATTTAGCTGAGCCGATAATTTCACAGGATGCCTTTTCCTCCGACCTCTCTCCCGCACCTGGCAAAACGACAATCGTCGAGGGAACGTATCGAGGTCGCCATTGGGAACGAGTGGTATCTCTTCCAACACATGACATCAAACCAGTGTCTCCAGATCATTTCAATGAGTCGAGTGGCAGCGTATCGGAGGCAAACGACACCGATTCAAACACAACCATCGTTGAAGGAACGTATCGAGGTCGTCATTGGGAACGGGTAGTATCTGTTTCGGCAAATGACCCATGCTTAATGTCTGTCAATGATCCCAGCGGATTGAATAGCAGCGAATCCGAGGCGGACAATCCCAATGCGAGCGGCATCAACACCGACGGAATCGTAAAGAATGGGTGAGAATAAGACTTAGCTTCCTCGTGTTACGTTGCGGATGATCAAGTTCTTTCGGATTCCGTCTTCTCTTGTTGCCCTGTTGGTGGTTGTCGTTGCACTCGGCATTTTCTTTCGGGCCTCCCATCTCGACCAAAAAGTATATTGGCACGATGAAATTTTCACGTCTTTGCGGGCAACGGGTCACATTGGCGACGAAGTTGAGCAAGCCGTATTCACTGGAGAAGTGATCCCAGCGCGTCAGCTATTGGCCTATCAAACCCTCGATCCACAAAGAGGGTGGAATGACACCATTGCATCACTCAAAACTCATCCTGAGCATCCCCCCCTCTACTACCTAATCGTGCGCTTCTGGATGGAACGGTTTGGCAGCGGGATCGCAGTGACTCGAAGTTTAGCTGCGTTTTTCGGGCTCCTTTGCATTCCGGCTCTCTATTGGCTCTGCCGTGAATTGTTCACAAGCAATCCGCCTGTCGTGGCTTCGACTTGGGTCACAGGATTGTCGATCGCCCTCTTTTCGCTTTCCCCAATTCATGTGCTTTATGCTCAGGAGGCACGGCAGTATAGCCTTTGGACTTTGGGCATCATGCTCTCTTGTGCGGCTCTGTTGCGATCGCTCCGACGTCAGCATTGGGGAGACTGGGCACTGTATGGTCTCACACTGATCATCAGCGTCTATACAACGTTATTTGCGGCGCTAGTGATTCTGGTGCAGGGGCTGTATGCGTTGGGACTGCTAGTGGTTCAGGGACGACAGCGATCGCCCGGTTCTAGCCACGCCGCAAACGTTACGAAGATTCCTGTATGGCGATCGCTCGTGGGTATGGCAAGTGCCAATCTGTTAGCTGCGCTGTCATTTACCCCTTGGCTGGTCGTCATGGTGCAGAACTGGCTGGCGTTCAAGGCTAAAACTCAGTGGACAAACCAGTCACCGCCTCTGTCGTATTTAGTCAAGCTCTGGGGACTTCACTTCAGCAGCACCGTTATTGATCCCGGATTTTCGCTCGAACACCCTTTCACCTATATCGTGCCGCCTCTCGTTCTAGTGCTGCTAGGAATTGCACTGTGGATACTGGCTAGCACTGCACCGCTGCGAGTGTGGCTGCTGATTGGGCTGTTGACGATCGTACCTGCGATCGCCCTAATCTTGCCCGATCTGTTAACTGGAGGACAACGCTCAGCCAGTACTCGCTACTTTTTTCCGTCGTTGCTAGGAATGATTTTGGCGATCGCCTACTTACTGGCGTTCCTCATCACCCATCATCAATCTTCTAAACAACGGTTGGGCTATGGACTCACGGCATTGTTGCTCACCACTGGACTGATCTCCTGTAGCCTCAGTTTTCAAGCACAGACCTGGTGGAGCAAAGGCGTCAGCTACGGTGTTCCGTTTGCTGCTGAGGTATTGAACAACTTGCCTACCCCTTTAGTGATCATCGGTTACCGCGATGTCAACTTGGGAAACAGCATTGCCCTCAGCCATTGGGTGAATGACCAAGTTCAGTTTCAACTGGTCAGAGACTCAAGAATTCCGGCCATGCCAACCGGAGTGAGCGATCGCTTCTTGTTCTACCCCGACGACGATTTGCGTGCCGCCTTTGAGCAAAGTCCTCAATGGGAAGCTGTTCCTTTGGAGCAGGACAACGTACCGTTGTTGCGAGTGCAGGCAAAATAGAAAGCGATCAATGGCGATCGCCAGAATTCTCTAATGTTGGGAGTCCGCAAAACGATTCCTCTTTTGTCACTTATGGCAGCGATCGCACTGCCCACAGCGTAAGCCTCTAGCATCTTTGTGAAAGCCAAAAGCGGCGAGTAGAAATGCCCAGCGGCAGCGAGAGGTTCGCAAATAGTGAGTCATCTCTTTTGCGGCTGTGTCTTGAGTTGAGGTTTGGGCAGGCGATTGGACTGAGGTTCGAGACAGGAGGCGATAGTGAAATGGGTCTGTCCATTCCAGACGTCCCAGGCGATGCAGCACAGCAAGGGCGATCGCCCCATTAGGGAACTGTCGAGTTAGATCCTCTACTGATCCCTCTTTCGGTAGTTTGGAACTGAGCTGGAGTGCTTTTTGCTGCTGCGATCGCAGCTTGTTTTGAAAGAAAGCCTGTCGCTGCTGATCATCGGGATCAAACCATCCGGTTGGTTCACTCACGAGCGAGAGGGCAAGGGCAGGTTTGCCATCTCGTCCCGCTCGACCCACCTCCTGCACATACTCGGCCAGCAACAGCGGCACATGATAGTGAACGACCCATCGGACATGGGGATGATTGATGCCCATGCCAAAAGCTGACGTACATACCACGAATTGCATCGTGTTTCCCAGCCACTGGCCTTCAATCTGACGCCGCTCTCCGGGTGATAGTCCTGCGTGATAAGCGGCTGTGGTGTAGCCTCTCTGCCCTAGCCATTCAGCCAACATCTCGCTGTCTCGGCGCGATCGCACATAAACGAGTCCTGCCTGTTGCCTATGAGCTTGAATGGTTTTGAGCACCTGCCGCCGCCGACCTTTAGGAGTCCACACCGTCTGAACGTTGAGCTGCAAGTTTGACCGATATGGATTGAGCAAAAATTTCTCTGGATTCTGGAGCTGTAGAACTGATTGAATCATCTGTTGAGCTTGGGGATCAGCAGTCGCAGTGAAGGCGGCGATCGCCATCTGAGTTCCGGCTGGCTTGGACGCAAGCAGAGCTGAACGGACGGCTCCCAATCGTCGATAGGCAGGTCGAAAGGTATCTCCCCACTGCACCAAACAGTGGGCTTCATCAAGAATCAGACCTCTAATTTTCAAATCAGGATGACTCAACCGCTGCCACACTGGAGGACTCAATAAGGTTTCAGGCGAGAGATAGAGGAGTCGAAGCTGCTGCCGCTCTAGCTGCTGGAGGGTTCGTCGTCGCTCTTGGATTGGACGCTCGCTATGCAACGAAGCCGCAGGTAATCCCAACTGACGCAGTTCCTGCACTTGGTTTTCCATCAACGCGACCAAGGGCGAGACGACCAAGGTCAGGCCGTCCTGCATCAGGGCTGGGAGCTGAAAGCAAACCGACTTGCCCCCTCCCGTAGGCATGATGATGAGAGCATCGCGCTGGCTCAGTAAACATCGGACAATTTCTCCTTGAGGTGAGCGAAAGTTATCGTATCCCCAGATCTGCCGGAAGGTCGCGAGCACTCGATCCCATTCGGGATGAAGTGGCTTGGGATGAGTGGAAGATGAAACTGATGCGATATTGTTTGGAGACGATGACTGAATCGGGCGATCGCTCGAAAGTGATAAATTGTGCATCCCTGATGGTTTGTGATAAAGGTTGAGATTTTTTGAAGCGAAACAAACTCAATATTCCCAATTCATCAGTCTCATTATCAGATATCCGCAAGAATATCAAACCAGCCCGAATCGGTGCAGACTCCTTGTAAGCGCTGATCCCAGACATCAGACGGCAGCTTCTCGACATGAAATTCAGAAAACACGATACCGATCGCCCGTTTATCTTTCCAGGCGGGTTCACTCAACATGCGATCATAAAATCCACCGCCATAACCCAGCCGATACCCATGGCGATCGCACGCCACCGCTGGCACTAAAATCAGATCTACCTCTTCAGAGTGCAGCACGGGGGAATCAGGATGAGGTTCCAGAATGCCAAACGCTCCAGATTGCAGCGGCACCGGATTTTGAGGCGACCATTGATGCCACGACAACACCTTGCCGACACAGCGCGGAAATCCCCAAGTTCGTCCATCCAGCTCGAACAGAGAACTCACATCCGGTTCTTGTCGAAAACTGCTATAGGCCAACACCGTTCGCGCTGACTGAAACTGGGGCGATCGCCGCAGATGATTACAAAGGCGATCGCTCTTTTTTCGCCAGAGGTCTAAGGGCATGGCCTGCCGGGCTTGAAGGTACGATCGTCGCAGGGTTTTCTTATCAGTGATCTTTTGCATGGTTAAGACTTGATAGGTTGGAGTCTGTATAGTCTTCAGGGTCACCCATTTCGGCAATGAAGAAAACGGATTTGGGCGTTGAAGAACCAGTATCTACTCGCCGTCTAGTGACTGCAAAGTTGTATAGCGAGACTAAATCGCTTGTGAACTGTCATTCGCATTTGGCGATCGCCAACCCCTGCATCCCGCCGCATCACAGCGGGATGTCGCAGCGAAATGTTACAGCCCAGTGCTACAGCGGCAATTCTTCATGTAGCTGTTTATACTCTTCCAAACGTAAGCCGCTTTTTAGCGAGTAAGAGCTTGGCATCTTTTTCAAAACATCCTCACAGCGAATATCAATCGCGTTGGCGTTGCTGTCTGCAAAGTCATCAACGCCAACGCCATACAAGGTATCTATCGCTAATTCCTCCCCAGCACAGAGTAGCAGCACCCATGACGCAGGGTTCACAGGTGAAATAGAGAGTGTAACCATCATCTACGGAGGCGTTCGGCAACGAGAAAACTTCAATAGCGTGAAACTAGGTAATAATTAGCTTCAAGGGATTGGCAGGATGACTGGCAATCGTTGGATTTGGGCGATCGCCCTTGGTCACAAAACCTCTCGCGAACTATTTGATTGATGCGTACACTGGTCGGACGACCTTGCGCATTTCCAGTATTGCCTCTGGGTGCATTATGATGCGGGCGATCGCCCTGACGATTGGGGCTAAAAGCTAGACACTTACCAGGTTATACAGGAAAGTATAGGCTGTTTGATCAGCAGCATTTGGTCTGTGATGCATGGCCTTTTCTCCGCTTACATCCACAGGCGACTGACGTTTAGACGGCATAATCTTCTCGGTGTTAGCGCTATGAGTACAGACTCTCAAATCGAACATATTGAGGCTTTAGTTTATCTACATTCTGAACTTGACCACAAAGGGCCAGGCGACTCTGATTTTTCGCGCAATATACTTCGCAATCTCTCTACGGTGCTGCCAAAACCGCGCATTGCAGATCTGGGTTGTGGAAGTGGGGCGAGCGCGCTGCTGCTGGCACAGTATTACCAAAGCACAGTGAAGGCAGTGGATTTTTCATCTGTGTTTATTGATGAGCTTCAAGCTCGTGCAAAACAGGCCGGTCTCGCCCCCCTCATCACTCCGATTTGTGATGACATGGCTAATCTTGATTGGCCAGAAGGCTCCGTTGATCTGCTTTGGTCAGAGGGAGCGGCATATAACCTTGGATTTGAGCAGGCTCTCCAAACCTGGCGACCTCTCATTTCAAAGGGTGGAACTGCTGTCATATCGGAGCTAAGCTGGTTTACTGATAACCCACCAGAGGCAGCGATCGCCTATTGGCAAACTGCTTATCCTTTGATGGGAAGCGAAACTGAGAATATGACTCAGGCGGATAGATCGGGTTTCAGCGTAGTATCGACGCATCGGTTGCCGAGTCAGGTTTGGTGGGACAATTATTACGGCCCCCTTCGTGAGCGAATGCAGCAGATTAAAATCACTCCAGTCACTCAATCCGTGATTCGTGAAATTGAAGAAGAGATGAACCTGTTCGAACAATTCAGCGACTCTTATGGCTACATGTTCTATGTGTTGCGAGTTCCGTAGAGGAGGGCGACTTAGCCATTTGCTTAGACTAGGTGTGGAGAAATCGGCTTCGACACCGCTGGAAAATGCAAGAGCAACCTTGCCACCGAACCTTTGCCACCGAAAACATTATCAAAACAGATGACAGTGTTGAACAGAGCGACCATCAGTTGCCATAATTTTGCCAGTGATGAAAAAGATGCGTAGATTGGATGGGACAAGTAACTTCACTGTTTGTCAGAAAAGTAATTGCAGAAGTCGATGACAGTGTCGATAAAATCGCTTTGTTGCGATTAGTCGGACTTGATCCAGACAGCCCGATTGATCCATCACAGATGGTGACTGCCACCGATTACTATTCTCTTCTCGAAAGGATCGCGGCAGTCGATAGTAATGTGACAACCCTGCCATTGAGAGTCGGTGCAACGATGCGCTGCGATGATTATGGGGCTTTTGGTCTTGCTTGGAAGTCGGCGACTTGTCTTCAAGGCTCCTATGAACGTGCAGAACGCTATGCCTGCGTACTCACTAGCGTTGCAACCTATGAGCTTGAGAGAACCGGAAAAGAAGCGTTCATGCACTTGCATCGAATGGGCGATCGCCGTCTTGGGATGCGGCTTTCTAACGAAGCCACTATCGCGAGCATCGTTTCAATCAGTCAACAGGTTTCTACCAAGGAATTCAAACCGCTGGCCGTTTACTTCAAGCATCCAGCACCAAAATGCACTGAAGGTCATGAAGCCCATTTTGCCTGTCCAGTTCATTTCAGCTCGGACAGAGATGCACTGCTGGTTTCAAATGAGTCGTTGCAAGCACCAAACCATCTGGGTGACGAAAGTATCTCGGCGTTCTTTGATAGCCATCTTGAAGTTGAGCTTTCCAAGCTAGAAGTGCATGATTCGATCGAACAACAGATTCGAAGCTATGTTTCTCGACAGTTGAGCGAGGGTGTTCCAACGATTTCTGACGTAGCAAAGCACTTCGGCATGAGTGGTCGAACACTTCAGCGGAGACTGTCGTCTCTAGGCTACTCGTATCAAGATTTGGTGGATGAGGCACGGCGTCAGTTAGCCGAACGACTTCTTATTCAAACGGACTATTCGCTTGTTGATATTGCCTTCTTGGCAGGTTTCTCTGAGCAAAGTGCCTTCACACGGGCATTCAAACGATGGAAAGGACAAACGCCACGATTGTTCCGCATCAATTCATATTCCAACTCACGCTAATTTGGGGTTGGCGCGCGATGTCAAAATTTCGGCAGGGGCTGTCAAGAAATGCCTTTGCAACTCCTTTTATAGTCGGCTTATAGTTGACTCGCGGAGGCAAACAAGCCATGAATACGATTCAAAATCAAACTCAAGATTCTACCGGACTGATTCTTGTTCTGGGCGGTACAGGTAAGACTGGACGAAGGATTGCTGCCGCATTGGAAAAGAAGGAGATACCGTTTCGTATAGGTTCGCGTTCGGCATCTCCAGCTTTTGACTGGAACCAAGAAGCTAGCTGGGATGCCTGTCTACAAAACGTTGAAGCGGTTTACATCAACTATGCTCCGGATCTTGCAATACCGGGTGCACCGGAGGCCATTCGTGCTTTTGTAGACCGTGCCAAGCATCACAACGTCGAGCGACTGGTGCTTCTGTCGGGACGCGGAGAAGCAGAAGCACAAGCATGTGAACAAATTGTGCAGGAAAGCGGTATTGGATGGACGATCATCCGGGCAAGCTGGTTCAACCAAAACTTCTCGGAGGGCGCGTTTCTCGATATGGTGATGGCGGGTCAACTCACTCTGCCTGCGGGAGACATTCCAGAGCCATTTGTCGATGTTGACGATATTGCCGAAGTTGCCGTTGCTGCCCTAACAGAACCTGGACATGCTGAAGAAGTTTACGAAGTGACCGGGCCGCGCCTGATGACTTTTGCTGATGTTGCACGTGAGCTGTCAACGGCCACCGGACGTGAGGTGACTTATGTTCAAATTTCACACGAAGACTTTGTCACAGGTGCTGAAGAATCCGGTGCGCCGAAAGAGACCGTTTGGATGCTGGACTATCTTTTCTCCACGGTACTCGATGGTCGCAACGCCTGCCTCACGAATGGAATCCAGCGTGCTCTAGGACGTCCGCCCAAGGATTTTGCTGAGTACGCCAGAGAAGTGGCTGCAACAGGTCTCTGGCGAGGAGTTGCGTTGACCGTCTGATTGAGGCATCTCTTCTCGCATGTTCATGCAATTTCTCCGAACCTGATCGATCTTTGGACAGCGTATTTACGCTGTCCAACCCTTACCTGTTCAAGTTCTGGTAGCTCATTTGCGTGGTTTATAGTGCTACGCGCTGATATAAAACCAATAGTTGATGGAGAAGCCTCTCCTTTGAAGAGTCGCCCTCACAGAGATTCGTCTGCTTCCGGAGCAAGACCTGAAGTCGGATTGGAGCCAAATCGGGATTTAAGTTGAGCCAGCAAATTGGCTACGGCGTCACTGAGACTAGCGGATCCAGAGCGGAGACGATAGTTGAGTGCCGCTACAATCAATCCAGTAATGAGCATGGCAAATAGGGGTGGCACTAACGGAATCCAGCCGCTGAACTGAGTCATCGTAATCCAGCAGATACTGTAGAGTGCTGCGATCGCTCCCAGACTCGCGAGGATGAGCGATCGCGGGGAGTGCAACCACCAGACTATTAGACCCGCAAGAACGCTCCAAGCCATAATCCAAAGTAGTTCAACAAAAATATCCCACCACCACAGCAGCTGCCGATCATCTTGAACCGCACTGACGATTTGGCTGGCCTTCTGACCTTGGAGAAAAATACCGAAGGTTTCGCCATAGGGGGTATCCCACAAGTCAGCGTTGGTGTCCGCTCGATCGGTATAGCCAATCAGCACCATGCGATCGCGAATCACTTCTGCGGGTACGTTACCTTCCAGGACATCCCGTAGTGGAACGATCGGCGCAAATCTCTCGATGCTGCCCTCGTGAACCCGAAACTTCAGCATGGATTGATAGCCTTCTAGCTGATTATCAATGGCCTGATATCCTCCGCCTGTTCCGTTTAACCAGGGAATGAGGGCGTCATCAACCTGCATGGAATATCGGTACTTGCCATCTTCGAGTGGACTGTAGTAGGTGTGGTCAGCTTGCTCAAGATAGGTGCGAGCCAGCACTAAATTGAAGGCATCAGAAGTGGGACAATAATCCTCATCAGGCGTTTGCATCAGGTAGTGACGCCGAATATATTTGCCGCCATCATCTGCGAAGTCACTAAATCCAACTTGATCTTGGGCAATTTCGGGAGCAGGCGTATTGCCTTCTACCGGATTGCCTTGGTCATCCGCTGCGGCACTTTTGCAGACCGTAATGATATTAGGTTGATTTTCAAATAGCTCTGCTAGTTCTGGCTTAGCGGGATAGTCTCGATAGAAGTCAATACCAATCAGGCGTGGGTCGTATTGGTTGAGGGTTGTTAATGCTTGAGTGAGTACTTCGTCTGGAAGAGTTCCAATGCCCGGTTCATAATCACCTGAAATGATGCGATCGCGCACATAGCGGTTGCTGTCTGCATCGACACTGATGATGGTGACTCGTTCATCTAAAAGTTCGTTAGCTCGCATTCGCAATAGATGATCGTAAGTTGCGAGTTCCAGACCTTGGGTTAATCCAAATAGTCGAGCGCAGGCGACAGCAAACCCAACCAACGCTCCATTCGCAAAGACCCACCGTCGCTTGATTCGACGACGGGGCAGTTCTTCGCTCGCTTTGATATAGACCTGCTGTAACTCGATCGGCCGGGGATCTTTGTCATAGGCTTTGTCTAGCCAATTGAGCGATCGCTGCAAGTCTTTGCCACGCAGCAACAGGCTGTCATCGCGGTTGGCGTCGTCCCATTCGCGCGATCGCACCAGCAAGCGAGTGTGGGTTTTTACATGATCAGGTTCGCTGGCTAAGGTGCGAGTTAGTTCTCCAAAGTTGGTTAAGAAATCGCCTGCGTGTTGGCGAAAGTCGATCCACTGAACATTGGCTACGGCAGGATGCAGCAGCGCCGATGCCACTTCTCGATAGAGCACCGTCACAATACGTTTGCCCAGCTTCTGAGCACAATCCACTTCTTCCCAACAAAAAGGAGAGGTTACGGCACTAGGAGAGATAATAAAGAGAAAGTTTTCAGAATTCTCAATGCCGTTAAAGACCTCTTGTTGAAAATCGACTCCAGACTCAATATTTTCTTGATCAAACCAGGTCGTCATACCTTGAATCTGAAGCGTCTCATTGAGCTTGCGGGCAAAATCCGCATCTGCACGAGAATAAGCGATGAAGACATTAACGGTGGCATTGGGTGGGAGTTCAGCGCTGACCTGCAAAAAGACTTCCTGAAGCGGAATTGGGCTGTATTGGGGAGTATTGTGCGCGGCTCGAAACCAGTTTTGAAAATGCCGTAGCTCATGCCCTCGCATGAGGATGCTAGGGTTTTTTTTCTGCTGCTTCCACTTCATCGCCTTCGCTAGCAACAACTTGTGCTGATTGTGATACCCAGCATCTTCCGCCAAGATATTCAGCAACTTGCTGGGTGCTGACGGATCACCGCTCTCACTGAAATATTGCCTAAAGTCGATGAATTGGAGGTTGCGAAAACCTGAGGGGACATCGTCCATCTCAATCGAATGAATCAACACAGGAATGATGCGCTTGTTGAGATACTGGGCGTATTCCAGCTCTTGGCGACAATAGTCTGATTGGAGAGAGGCAGGGGAAATCATCCAAACAATATTGTCTGCTTCTTCAATGCCTGCATTAATCTCGTCTTGAAATTCTGTGCCCGTTTTGATGTCGGTGCGATTAATCCAAACGGTGATGCTTTCACGCATCAGCAAAAAGCGAATATTTTCGCGCTCGACATGATCAACCTCGGCATGGCTAATGAACACATGAGTCATCAAATAATTCGCGTTTTTGATGCTCTCGCAGATGTATTCACAGTGGGTGTCGGTCGGGATGCAGGGAGGCTGCTCGTCCTTAAAGCGAGTTTTGAGCCAGGTCTCGGCCTCTGTGCGATCGCTCCCTACGAGCAGATATTCGGTGCGGCGCTGATGCTCTTCCCAATCGAGGGCTTGGGTCAACAACAAAGTATGCTGCTGCACGTAGCTTTGATGGCGGTGAAACAGTTCGACCAATCCTTTCAGAGAGGCGTCAAAATCATCAAGTTCTTCTCGAAAGTAGACCCAGTTGATTTTGCTGACGGTGGGATGCATGTGGGAAAAGCTGGAATGCAGTCCCTGCTCTTGATAGGTTTGCCAATCTGCGTCGGTGCCATGAGGATTGCGCTGTTGCCAAGTGTCGCGGCTGATCTGCTCGATATGAAGGAGTGGAATCACCCGCTTGTTGAGTCGTAGTGCTAGCTCAATCTCCTTGAGGCAATAGGGAGAGTTGACCGCATGGGGCGCAATGATAAATATGAAGTTGTGAGCCTTTGTGATGCCATCGTCGATTTGTTGCTGAAAATCGACCCCTAGGGGAATATCGTTTTTGTCAAACCAAACATTGATACCCTGCTGTCTCAATTGTTCTTCTAATCGGAAGGCAAAGTTTAGGCTGTCGGCCCGTCCATAGGAAATGAACGCGTCGAAATAGCGGTTCATTTCCTTGCTTGCGGCAATGAAGTCCTCGTGGAGACGCAGGGGCGGAGGCTGAATTCGAGTTTGGTTGGCGATCGCCAACCAGTTTTCGGCATCTACAAACTGATTTCCCGACAACAGCAAGCTTTTGTCGCGGTCAGATTGTTCCCACTTTAGAGCTTTGACCAGGAGTTGCTTGTGCTGCGCGAAATAGTCTGCATGATCTTGTAAAACTCGCAGCAACATCGCCATCGCTTGAGACACATCAGCCTCGAACGTCTCGGGATTGTTGTAATGTGCAAAATCGACAAATTGAACGGTTTGCAAACCGATCGGGAGACTCTGAAGATCAATCGGCTCTACCAGCACAGGGACAATTCGCTTGTGGTAGAGCTGGGCGTGGCGAAGCTCTTGCTGACAAAACGGTGAGTCTAACGATTGCTGAGACATCAAGAACACGACGTTGTCGGCGCGCTCGATCCCTCGATTGATCGCCTCCTGAAAGTCTTCGCCTGTGCGAATATCAATATCATTGCTCCAGAGGGTGATGCCTTCGCGACGGAGTTGGCGCTGCACCTCCTGCTGAACAACGGCATCATCTTCAGAATAAGAGAGAAAAACCTGAGTCATCCCGTTGGAGGTATGTTTCAGGCTTTCGCCAATATATTCACAATGGAGATCAGTGGGGACACAGGGCGGCTGCTCTTCATAAAATCGAGTATTGAGCCAGACTTGAGCCGCAGGACAATCTTCTGGGGACAGTAGAAGGGGCGATCGCCGTTGATTTCGTTGCCAGTGCAGGGCTTTATTGAGCAAATCAGTATGCTGCCCAACATAGCTCTGATGCTGCTTCAGCAAGTCACACAGCTTTTTAAACCATTCTTCAAAATCGTCAATACTTTCTCGAAACATGACCCAGTTGATTTTGCCAATCACCGGATGCAAGTTCTGATAGCTAGAGTGCAGTCCTTTTTCTCGATAGGCTTCCCAGTCTGTGTCCGTACCTTGAGGATTTCGCTGCTGCCAGGTATCACGGCTAACTTCTTCAACATGCATCAAAGGGATGACGTGCTTGTTGAGCTTGAGGGCTAGCTCAATTTCTTTAAGGCAATAAGCCGAGTTGACAGCGTGAGGCGAAATCAAAAAGAGAAAATTATGGGATTCCTCTATGCCATCGTTGATTTGATTCTGAAAGTCAACGCCAACCGGAATATCGTCAAAGTCAAACCAGACTTGAAATCCTTCAGCAACGAGGCGCTCATTCAGATGAATGGCGAAACTTTTGCTGTCGGCACGGCCATAGGAAATAAAGGCATCTTGGTAATGACCCATAATTCACTTTTCTTGCTGAGGTTGTGACGACAATCTGTAGGCGTCGTCAAGGTAAGTCAGGGGGATTGATCTCCATGCCTGGCTCTCCCGATCGAACTTTGGCATACCACCAGTCGCGAGTTTCCGGTTGAAGCCGAATCCAATACAGCGTCAAAATTGTAGTCTCTGGTGAATATTCTGCATTGAGAATTTCAACGGAATACGACGGACATCGTTTTGCTGCGATATCGGCTACAAACCTGCGCCCAACTCGCCGCCAACTCGGTTCTTTGCTGTGCCACTGAATGCGACAGCAAGGCCAAGGAAGTTCTTCGCGGTCAAACAGTCGACAGCAGGGGCCAATCACCCGATAGGTAAAGTGCCCCCCTGGACTTGAGAAAATGTGCCCCGACGACAACGGATGGCTAGCAGTGCAATCCGGATTGAACATGGCTCCTGATTGTTCGTTTTCGGAGGAAACTGTGCTTAAAAACATCTGCCGTGCATTGCCCTCCCCCTCAATCTAGCCATCTATGTTTTAACCTTTTCCCGCCTCAATTGATCCTGATCAAGGCGGTTATTTCTCGAAAATCAAAGTACAGAGCAATTTGCCGTATCCGCGTCTATCCGCATCGTGGGATTGCATGTGGCAACTTGTCTAGCCTTTACTTGTCTAGCCTTTAAAGGTTGCTGTAATGCGGTTCATGGCTTCTTCGACATTCTCGCGGCTATTGAAAGCAGAGATCCGGAAATATCCTTCTCCTGCTGCACCAAATCCAGAACCTGGTGTGCCAACAACATTGCACGCCTGCAAGAGCTTGTCGAAAAAGTCCCAGCTAGTCAGCCCATCTGGAGTCTTTACCCAGACGTAGGGAGCATTGACACCGCCATAGACGGAGATGCTCGCTTCTTGCAGCTTCGTGCGGATAATGGAAGCATTATCGAGATAGAAGCGAATGAGTTCTTGAATTTGAGCTTGACCTTCTTCGGAGTAAACGGCTTCAGCTCCTCGCTGTACGATGTAAGAGACTCCGTTGAATTTGGTCGATTGGCGACGATTCCAGAGTTTGTGAAGCTCTACATCTGAACCATCGGAAGCTTTTGCAGTTAAAGACTTAGGGACAACCGTGAGCGCGCAGCGGGTGCCTGTAAATCCCGCATTTTTAGAGAAAGATCGAAACTCGATTGCACAGTCCTTGGCTCCCTCGATTTCGTAGATGGAGTGGGGCAAATCCGGATCGGTGATGAAGGCTTCGTAGGCCGCATCGAATAAGATGATCGAGCCATTGGACTTGGCATAGTCTACCCATTTTTTTAGGTCTGCCTTCGTCGCAGTTGCTCCAGTGGGGTTATTAGGAAAACACAAATAGATCAGATCGACTTTCGCATCGGGAATGGGAGCTGTGAAGTTGTTATCTGCGGTCATCGGCAGATAGACCAGCCCTTCATATTTGCCATCGTCGTTCACAGAGCCTGTGTGACCCGCCATGACGTTGGTATCGACATACACTGGATAGACCGGATCGGTGACGGCGATGGAGTTGTCTTTGCCGAAGATGTCGAGAATGTTACCCGTATCGCACTTGGAACCATCAGAGACAAAAATTTCGGAGGCGTCGATGTCGCACCCGCGAGAATGAAAGTCGTGAGCTGCAATTTTTTCACGCAGCCACAGATAGCCTTGCTCTGGGCCATAGCCCTTGAAGGATGAGCGATCGCCCATTTCTTCGACCGCCTTGAGTATTGCCACGCGACAGGCTTGGGGCAGCGGCTCCGTCACATCACCAATGCCGAGTTTGATAATCGGTGCGTCTGGATTGGCCTCTGCAAATGCGCCGACGCGCCGTGCTATTTCGGGAAATAGATACCCTGCTTTGAGCTTGAGATAGTTGTCGTTAATCGTTGCCATAGTCATCGCTACATACGCCGTTCACATAGTTTACTGCTGACTGCGTAGCTTGGCAGCGATTGATGATACCCGCAGAGCGAATGGGGGGTCAGATTACTCTTCATCGCTTATGCTGCTTTGGCTGAGTCAGCATAGTGCCAGTAGGTCATGCCGTTGTCGTCGGTGGTTGAAATGTCTATGCCAAAAAACTCCATGCGTTCGAGGTTTGTCGGTGATGTCTTGGAGTTTTTGCTGGGTGGTGCAGCCTTTGAACTAGGCGGCAATTGGTTTAGTTATCCAGCGTCGGGGGTGATGCGGAGGAAGTCGTGAATGGCGGCGAGTTGGGCTTTGGGCTGGATAGGCCATTTTTGCTGTTTGACGGGTTCGACGATGGGTTCTTCGAGAATTTTGGTACCCGGAAGGAAGGATGCCCTGTTGGGGCGAGCGGCCGCTCGCCCGTACCGAGTCGGGGGCCGCTCGCCCGTACCGAGTCGGGGGCCTAGTATTCGGGGCGAAGCCAGCGGATGATGCCGTTGCGTTCTTCTTCGGCGCGCTGGGCGTTGGGGGCGACGAGGTGTTTGAGGATGATATCGTCAAGCCCCTCCTCCCCTAGCCTGGTGGCCGAGCAGGGCTGATCTATTGAGGGGAGAAAAGTGAATATAGGGCAGGAACACCCGCATGACCATTCCTTCCCATGAGCCTAATTCCCCCC
>JGI12210J13797_10974612_pt1 | contig 20102 bp, 17 predicted proteins | sample ElkSlonscriptome_3_FD_13797 | JGI IMG/M metagenome (IMG submission 13797)
GCTGCTGATAGTCATCCCACAGCGGCAGGCGCCAGACGCGGTCCGCGGCGTCGTCGGCGGCCTCGCTAATCTCCGCGGCCAGCGTGTCGTCGGGCGTGAACAGCCCGGACGGGTGTCGTCCCAGGCCGACGATGCAAGCGCCGGTGAGGGTGGCCATGTCCACCACCACGGCGGGGTCGAAGCGCTCGACGTAGGTCAGGGCATCGCAGAGGATCAGGCGACCCTCGGCGTCGGTATTGAGGATTTCGATGGTCTGGCCCGACATGCTCTTGATGATGTCGCCGGGCTTGTTGGCGGCGCCGTCCGGCAGGTTTTCAGACGACGGCACGACGCCAATCAGATCGATAGGCAGCGCCATCTCGCAGGCAGCGAGCACGGCGCCAAAGACGCTGGCGCCGCCGGCCATGTCGTACTTCATCTCATCCATGGCCTCGGACGGCTTGATGGAGATGCCGCCGGCGTCGAAGGTGAGCCCCTTGCCCACGAGCACGATCGGCTTGCCGCCTTGTTTCTGTTTTGGCGCGCCGTTGTAGCGCATCACAATGAGCTTGGCCGGCTCACGGCTGCCGCGGGAGACCGACAGCAAAGCGCGCATGCCGAGTGCCTCCATGTCCGCTTCTTCCAGGATCTCGACGCTAAGGGCGTTGAAGCGCTTGCCGAGCGTGCGGGCCTGTTTGGCGAGGTAGCCGGGGGTACAGATGTTGCCGGGCAAGTTGCCAAGCTCGCGAGTCAAGGCGACACCTTCACCAATGGCCTTTGCGTGGGCTGCGGCGCGCGTGGCGGCGGCCTGATCGGCCTTGTCCGCGACCCAGAGCGTGAGTTCGCGCAGCGACGGCGGCGCATCCTTGGCGGGCTCCTTGGTGTGCTGGTAGCGGTAGCCTGCGTGAGCGGCTTGCATCCCGGCATGGCGAACGGTGCGGTACAGGTCCATGCCGGCGGGCGGTTCCGGCAGCGCGAGCAGCGCGTCGGTGACGCGGATCTCGGACAGGCGCTTCAGCGCGGCGGTAAGGGCCTTGTCGAAAGCTCCGCGGTCAAATTCCTTGCGTTTGCCCAATCCCAGCAGTAGTACGCGTTCGGCAGCGATGCCGGGCACGTCGTAGGCGACCAGGCAACCGGCCTTTTGGCCCGTCATATCGCCCTTTTTTAGCAGCACGCTTAGGGCGCCGTCGCTGGCCTTGTCGACGCCGTCGCCGGCCGCACACAGTTTACGCTTGTCGAAGACGCCAAGAATCAGGCAAGGGGTCTTGGCCTTGGCGATATCGCCGCTCTTGATCTTGAACTCCATGGATGCTCCGAGTGCTGAGTATTGTTATGGCGGTGCCGTTGGCCGACGGGCCGGCGCGTCATCGCATTGCGCCGCGGCCCGCCCGGCTGTGGTAGTTTCGCGCCGCATGAGTCTACAGGAATCGAGCCATCGGCAGAATCGGCCGGTCGCACGGGGACGATCTGGAAACGGGCGGCCGGTCCGACGGGACGCGCTGTCCGATCGCCGACATGGGGTTTGGGGAACGTTTTGAAGATCATCGATCGCTACCTCGCCGGCGCCGTCATCGGCGGGACGCTACTGACGCTGGCCGTGCTGTTGCCGCTGCTAGGCTTTTTCATCCTCGCCGATGAGATGGATCAGGTGGGAACCCACGACTATCGTTTCAGCGATGCACTGCTGTTCGTGACGCTGAGCTTGCCGCGCTATGCGTACCAGGTGTTTCCGATCGCGACACTGATCGGTGCGTTGGTCGGCTTGGGTCAACTGGCGGTGCGCTCGGAGTTGGTGGCCATGCGGGCAGCGGGTATCTCGATCGGGCGGGTGGTTCTGGGCGCGCTGTTGGGTGGGTCGGTGCTGGCGGCGACGGCCCTGGCGATCGGGGAGGGCATTGCGCCGCCGGCCGAGCAGCACGCGCTGTCGCTGCGCCAGACGGCCCAGGGTGATGGCGACGTGCAGGTGACGGCCGCGGGCTTCTGGGCGCGCGACGGCGACACTTACATCAACATACGCGATGTGCAGCCGGGTGCTCGGCTCAGCGACATTTCTATCTATCAGGTCGAGGGAACTCGCCTGATTTCGTCCACCCATGCCCAATCGGCGCGTTATCGCGACGGCCAATGGGTGCTCGAGGGCATTGAGCGTAGCCATATTTCCGGTGCCGGCATCCGGGTGGAGAAGGTCGACGAGGCCGGCTGGGACTCGTTGCTGAACCCGCAGTTGCTCAAGGTGATCGTCGTCGAACCGCACGCACTGCCGGTGTGGGGCCTGCTCCGCTATGTGCGTTATATGCATCAGAGCGGTCAGGATGCGGGGCGCTATGAGGTCGCCTTCTGGGGCAAGGTGGTGCACCCGTTCCTGATCTTGGCGATGATCTTTGTCTCGATCCCGGTGCTGTTGGGCTCGGCGCGCAGTACCGGGCTGGGGACCAAGGTCTTCGTTGGCATCGTCATTGGCATTGCGTTCTATCTGGTCAGCCGCAGCTTTTCCTACCTGTCGTTGCTCTACGGGCTCGACCCGGCGTTGGCGGCCATTGCGCCGCCGCTGCTGTTCGTGGCGACGGCGATGCTGTTGCTGCGGCGAGTGGGATAGTCTGGGGAAGGGCCGAGGGCCGCGGGCCTAGGGCCGAGGAAGAACGCTCTCCCGCATGATCGGCCCCAGGCCCTCGGCGCTCGGCCCTTGTTTGCGCCTTTCTCCGGCCGTCCCGCTGATGCACAATGCCAAACTTGGGCCACTCGCGACGGACAGACCTTCCGCTAGATCATGCAATTCCCGACCATCGAGCAATTCGTCGGCAACACGCCGTTGGTGCACCTGCAACGGCTACCCGGCGACTGCGGCAATACCGTCCTCGCCAAGTTGGAAGGCAATAATCCGGCCGGATCGGTCAAGGACCGCGCGGCGCTGAGCATGATCCAGCATGCGGAGGAGCGTGGTCTTATCCATCCAGGCGATACGCTGATCGAGGCAACCAGCGGTAACACCGGCATCGCGTTGGCCATGGCCGCGGCCATCAAGGGTTATCGCATGCTGCTAATCATGCCGGAGAATATGAGCATGGAGCGGCGCCAGGCGATGGCTGCCTACGGCGCCGAGATTCGCCTGACACCGCGTGAGGGCAGCATGGAGGGGGCCATCGATCTTGCGGCGGAGCTGGAGGCACAGGGCGTCGGCACGCGCCTGGATCAGTTCTCGAATCAGGATAATCCGTTGGCCCATTTCGAGAGCACCGGCCCCGAGATCTGGCGCGACACCGGCGGCACGGTGACGCACTTCGTCAGCGCCATGGGCACCACCGGTACCATCATGGGCGTCAGTCGCTACCTAAAGAAGCAGAACTCTGCGGTGCAGATTGTCGGTGTGCAGCCGGAGGAGGGCTCCAGCATCCCCGGCATCCGTCGCTGGCCCGAGGCCTATCTGCCCAAGATCTACGACGCCGCACGGGTGGATCGCATCATCGACGTGTCCCAGGCCGAGGCCGAAGAGACGATGCGTGCGCTTGCCGCCCGCGAGGGCATCTTCGCCGGCGTCTCCTCCGGCGGCTCGGTGGCTGCGGCGCTGAAGCTGAGCGCCGAGGTCTCGGATGCGGTGATCGTCGCGATCATTTGCGACCGTGGCGATCGCTATCTCTCGACCGGTGTCTATCCGGGTTGATATGTCAAAGAAGCGTAAGCAACTCCCCGCCGACCCGGTCGAAGCTCGGATTGAATCCCTGACCCACGACGGTCGCGGCCTGACCCACGTCGACGGCAAGGCGGTGTTTGTGCACGGCACACTGGCTGGCGAACGGGTTTTGTTCCGCTATACCCGGGTGCAGCGCCGCTATGACGAGGGTGTAGTGACCGAAGTGCTGGAGCCGGCACCAGAGCGGGTGGTGCCACGCTGTGCAAGCTTCGGCGTCTGCGGCGGCTGCTCCCTGCAACACATGGACCCGGCCGCGCAGATCGCGGCCAAACAGGCGATCCTGGCGGATGTGCTGCGGCGCATCGGCAAGGTGGAGCCGGAGCGCTGGTTGGAGCCGTTGGCGGCGGAGCATTGGGGCTATCGGCGTAAGGCTCGCTTGGGTGTGCGCTGGGTGGCCAAGAAGGGTCGCGTGCTGGTCGGCTTTCGCGAGCGAGGCTCCGCCTTCGTCACCGACATCACGGGCTGTGATGTGCTGCACCCGAGCGTCGGCGATCGGCTGCCGGAGCTGGCGCGGCTGATCGAGGCGTTGAGTATTCGCGACCGGGTGCCGCAGATCGAGGTGGCCATGGGTGACGGTCCGGTGGTGCTGGTGTTTCGCGTGCTTGAGCCGCCGTCGGACCCTGATCTTGCGCTGTTGCAGGAATTCGCCGCCGAGACCGGCTTTCATGTCTATCTTCAAGAGGGCGGCCTTGAGACGGTCCGGCCGCTAACGGGGCAGGGCGTCGAGCTGCGCTACAGCCTGCCGCGCCACCAGGTACATATCGATTTCGAGCCTCTGGATTTCACTCAAGTGAACCTGGAGCTGAACCGGCTGATGGTCGACCGGGCGCTGGCGCTGTTGGACCCGCAGCCCGACGAACAGGTGCTCGATCTGTTTTGTGGCCTTGGCAATTTCACGCTGCCGATCGCGCGCCGGGCGCGATCGGTGGTGGGCGTTGAGGGCGATGAGGGTCTGGTCCAGCGGGCACGGCAGAATGCGGAGCGTAACGCGATCGGCAATGTGAGCTTTCATAGCGCCGATTTGTATGGCGACATCGAACTCGCCCCGTGGCGGCGCGATCAGTACGACAAGGCCCTGATCGACCCGCCCCGCAGCGGTGCGCTGGAGGTCCTGGACCTGCTTGCCGCGAGCGGCGCACGGCGTCTGGTCTACGTGTCCTGTTATCCGTCCACGTTGGCGCGCGATGCCGAGCGTCTGGTGCATGGGCTCGGCTACCGCTTGGCGGCGGCCGGGGCGATGGACATGTTCCCGCACACGGCGCATCTGGAATCCATGGCGCTGTTCGAGCGCTGAAACGACCTATCCGAGGAGACAGATATGGCAACCGAGATCGAACGCAAATTTCTGGTCATCAACGACAGCTGGCGTGCCAGCGTCGAGTCCGAGTCGCATGTCAGGCAAGGCTACTTGTCGGACGGCAAGACTGCGACGGTGCGGGTGCGCATCAAGGGCGATGCGGCCTTCCTGACGATCAAGGGCAAGACGCAGGGCATCAGCCGCTCGGAGTACGAATATCCAATTCCAGTGGCGGATGCCGAGGCCATGCTGCGCGAGCTGCCGGTCTCGACTCCGATCGACAAGACCCGCTACCGCGTACGCTGTGGCGACCACGTTTGGGACCTAGACCTGTTCCACGCCGAGAACGCGGGGCTGACCATGGCCGAGGTTGAGCTCGAACACCCGGACGAGCCCTTCGAGATGCCCACCTGGGCCGGTCAGGAGGTGTCCGCTGACCTGCGCTATTACAACGCGAATCTGGCGCAAAATCCCTATACGCGCTGGTAGCGGGGCGTATGCGACGTGCGCGGACTCGAGGGGCCGAGCGCCGAGGGCCTAGGGCCTAGGGCCTGGTACCATACGGGCGGGCTCGTCCGTCATTGCGGCCCCAGGCCCTTGGCCCTCGGCCCTTTTAAAGCGCACACAGGTCGAGCAACAGGGCACCAGACGCTGGTCAATCTGAGGCATCGCCTCGTTAGGCCGCTGCCATGAACCGGCGGCTGTTCAGCAGCGCGCTGCTGGCGGGCCCTCTCCTTCCTGCCGGCTTACTTCAGGCCAGTCTGTTGGCCGGTTGCGGGGAACGGGGTGAAGCGGACGACAGTGATGTGATCCGCTTCGGTATCGCCAACGCGCCGCGCAACCTCGACCCGCGGCTCGCCACCGACGCCACGTCCGAGCGTTTGAACCGGCTACTGTACGCGGCGCTGGTGGATTTTGACGATGCTAGCCGTCCAGCACCGGGCATCGCTCGTTGGGAGCAGACCGGACCCACCCGCTACCTGTTCCACCTCGGCGACGACGGTCGCAGTTTCAGCGACGGCACCCTACTGACCAGTGCCGACGTCGCCGTTACCTATCGCTCTATCCTTGCCCCCACCAGCGCCTCGCCCCATCGGGCCCTGCTGTCCATCATCGAGCGCGTCGACCCGCTGGATGACGACCGGCTGGAGTTCCACCTGCGCGAGCCTGACCGGTTGTTCCCGGGCTATCTGGGCATTGGCATCCTACCGGCGCGGCTGATCGCGTCCGGGCATGGCTTTCAGCGCGCACCGGTCGGCAGCGGCCCGTTTCGTTTCGAGGGTTGGCCCGATCCGGGCCGCGTTGAGTTGACGCGCCGCGACGATGAGCAGCGCTTCGAATTCGTCACCGTAAAGGACCCGAACGTGCGCGTCATGAAGCTGCTGCGCGGCGAGGTCGACCTGTTGCAGAACGATCTGCCGCCGGAGCTGGTGGGTTTCTTGCGCAAGCGGCCAGGCATCCAGGTCGAACGCGCCGACGGCAGCAATTTCTCCTATCTGGGTTTCAATCTGGAGGACCCTGCGACCGGGGACCTGAACGTGCGCCGCGCGGTTGCTCATGGTATCGACCGGGGCGCCATCCTGCGTTACCTGTTTCAGGACGGCGGGCGCCCCGCCGAGACCCTGTTCCCGCCGGAACACTGGGCTGGGAGCACGGCGCTGGGCGCCTATGCGCACGATCCGCAACGCGCGCGGGAGTTGCTGCGTGCCGCCGGCTATGGCGACGACAATAGGCTTCGGCTCAGTTACAAGACCTCCAGCGACCCGTTTCGGTTGCGCCTGGCAACGGTGATCCAGGCCCAGCTTGCCCGCGTCGGCATCGACCTGAGAATCCAGAGCTACGACTGGGGGACCTTCTTCGGCGACATCAAGGCCGGCCGCTTCCAGGTCTATGGCCTGACTTGGGTCGGCATTCGTATGCCGGACATCTTTCGCTATGTATTTCACAGCGCAGCGATCCCGCCGGACGGCGCCAACCGTGGGCGCTACCGCAGCGACCAGGCCGATCGGCTCATCGAGCAGGCCCGCGCCGAGGCCGATCCCCGGCGTCAGGCAGCCTTGTATCGTGATCTTCAGTCAATGCTGCACGCCGAGCTGCCCTACGTGCCCCTCTGGTACGAAGACCAGATCGTCGCCAGCCGGGCGTCCATTCGCGGCTATTGCCTCGCCGCCGACGGCAATTATGACGCGCTGGAACGGGTTGGGCGATCGCCCTAGGTTGCATTGCTCGAGGGCGCTAAATGTCTGCAGTTGCATCAAATTTTTCGGCGACAACGCGCTTATCCCTCCGAAGCGCCGAGCGCCAGGAGCCTGGCGCCAACAATGCGCATTCGTAATCAACGGCGGTCCTCGGCCCTGTGCGCTTGGCCCGCGCAAAGCAATGCACACAGGCTGCGCAACGCTGCGTCATGCTCTTGCCGGTCTGAGGGGTCGCCCGGCTAATTCACGGACTTCTTGATCCCGTCGACCAACGACCGGCCCTGTTTCAACATCGCCTGCTTCACCGCCTCTGCTAGCGCTGGCTCGGACAGGGTGTTGGCGTTCAGTACCATCTTCGACGGCGACGCGGCATAGGACGACAGTGGATCGCTTAGCGCCATAGCGGTGTCTTCGACCGCGTTGTAGTCATAGTAACAGGTGGCCGAACCGTCGCCGTCTGGCTCCGACCAGCGCAATTTCACAGCCGCTTCTTCGTAGCCGCGGGTCTCGGTGGCGGTCTGGGTCCAGTTGCGCGCGGGCGAATCGCCGAGCTGCACCGCGACCAGGTCTTTGCAGAGGGTCACGCGCACATCCTCGCCGGAGCCTGAACAGGCTGCCAGGGTCAACGCGGCAGCGAGCGCGGATAGGACGCGCGACGGCGCGGAGGTGGTCTGGGATGTGCGGCTCATGGGGGTGGACTCCTAATCCAAGGGGTTTCAATCGAGGAAAGCGTTGTATTGTCAGAGATGGCTCAGCGCGGCGTTGTGTCCTCACCGCGGGCCGCCGGAATAACGTCCAATTGGGAACGAACCAGCGCGTAATCCGAGAGCCGGGCGTCGTTCAGCGTGGTTTCGGTTGCCGTTGCCGAGATGCCGAGTCCCTCCAAGGTCTCGGCGGCGAGGCGCAGGCTGGCCTCGACCGCCTCCGGCAGTGCCCTGTTGGCGCCGGCCCGATAGAGCGCGTCGCAGGCAATCAGGTCGTGGGCGCGGGTGACGATGGTGATGTGCGGCGCGTGGGCGCGGATCAGTTCGGTAGCGTTCACCGCGGCCTGCGTGCTGTCGATGGTGAGAACCACCAATCGGGCTCGGTCGATGCCCGCGGCGTCGAGCAGATGCGGATCGCAGATGTCGCCGTAGAAGACCGGATAGCCGTCGTTGCGCCAGCTCGCGACCAGCGCCGGGTTGCCGTCGAAGGCGATGTAGCGGATACCGTTTGCGGCCAAGATGGCGCCGATGGTATGGCCGACCCGACCGTAGCCGCCGATGACGACCTGTGGCGCGTCGTCAGCGGCCTCGGCCTGGTAGCGGAAATGTTCATGCACATCCGCGTCCGCGTCCGATTGGCGGCTTGCCAATTGATTGCCGAGCTTGGTCAGCAGTGGCGTCAGCAACATGCTGAGCGAGATCACGGATACGGCCATGATGAACACCTGGTCGTCGATGATCTGCAGCGCCTTGGCGGCACCGAACAAGACGAAGCCGAATTCTCCGGCCTGCGCCAACAGGGAGGAGACACGCAGCGCCGTAGCGGGCGGGTTGCCAAACAAGCGGCACAGCAAGTAGATCAGCGTCACCTTGATGCCCACCAGGGCTAGCACGTGGAGCGCGAAGAGCAGCGGCTGGGCGGCCAGCACGCCGAGGTCCACGGACATGCCGACGGCGACGAAGAACAGACTCATCAGCAGACCTTTGTGGGGCTCGACGCTGGCATGAATCTGCACGCTGTAACGCGACCCAGATAGCATCATGCCCATCAGGAATGCACCCAGCGCCATGGACATGCCGGCCATGTCCATGGCCCAAGCGGCGATGAACACCGCCGCCATGACCACGAGAAAGAACGCCTCGCGGTTATACTGGCGCGCCATCAGGTCGAGCACGAACGGGACCAGGTAGCGCCCGCCCACCAGTACTAGCACCAGCATCACGCCGACCACGCCGAGTTGCTCCCAGAGCGGCAGGTCGGCGGGAAGCGGTCCGCTGTCGGCAATGACCGGGATCAGCGCGATCATTGGCACCACCGCCAGATCCTGCATCAACAGGATCGCGAACGCGGTCTGACCGTGGGACGTGGCAATATCGCCCTGGTCGTAGAGCATCTGCATCACCAGGGCCGTCGACGACAACGCCAGGCTGAATCCAATCAGCATGGCCACTGACCAGGAATCGTTGAAAAACCGGAAGTAAAGGGCCAACGCCAATCCCGACAGCAGGATCTGCAGCGATCCGAGTCCGAACAAGGTGCGCCGCATCTCCCAGAGTCGGCGTGGATGCATCTCCAGCCCGATCACGAACAGCAACAGGACCACGCCTAGCTCCGTGAAGTGGCGCAGATCGTCGACATGCCCGGTGACCGATGGCCCAGGTGTGTGCGGGCCGATCAGTACCCCCGCTACCAGTAGACCGAGAATCGAACCCAGCCCGAAATGTCGGAACAGTGCGACCGCGACCGCCGCAACGACGAGCAGCAGGACTGCCGAATAGACAAAGGATTTTGGGTCCATGATATCCGCTGAGACAATGAGTCGGGCGCGTCGCGGTGCGCCGGGGGTGGGCGATAGGGAACAGCCGCTGCTCGCCGTGCCGCGGCGCCGTTTCCCAAGATTGGTGAGGGAGCGGCATCTTCACAAATGAGACCAGGTTTGCAGCGTGTCGATGATAACGCCCGCTCTGGTCGGATTGAAATCGCCGGCCTTGAGCATCGCGACGGTAACGCCTGGGTGCGCCGGATTCATCCGGCTCCTGGGGGCGGGACTTCCGTCGCCCGCGCGCACTATACACGGCGGATCGAAGGCTGCCTCCCTAGGGACTCAAGTCGGCGTATCCGGCGGCGCGGTGGCGAGAACGATGATCAGCGCCAACTCGTGGTACCAAGGCTGTTGGGGGAGCCACGGCGACGCCAGCACCGGGACTGGATTTGTGTCGGCCCCAGCAATGACCCAATATCGTGCGTCTTTCCCCGCAATACCCTGAGCCTTCATGTGTGAACTGTTTGCCATGTCGAGCCGCGTTCCGGCAACCCTCAGCTTTTCGCTAGAACGCCTGGCCCGGCATGGTGGCGCCGACGGCCCCCATCGCGACGGCTGGGGTGTGGGCTTCTACGAGGGGCCGGACTGCCTGTTGTTGCGGGAACCTCGACCCGCCAGCGAGAGTTCGCTGATGCATTTCACCGAGCGCCAGGGATTGCGCACGCGAATGGCTCTATCGCATATCCGGCTGGCGACCTTCGGCGCTCGCTCGCTGCGCAACACGCAACCGTTTGCGCGCGAGTTGGGTGGTCGCATGCACCTATTTGCGCACAACGGCGACTTGCCGGCTCTGCTCGACGCACCGGTGGCAAGCGATGCCGCGTTTCGACCGATCGGCGATTCGGATTCGGAGCGGGCGTTCTGTGGGTTGCTGGCGCGGATGGCATCCTTGTGGGTCGGTCTTTCTGGCGATGCGTTACCCTCGCTGTCCGCGCGCATGGAGGTGATCGCCGACTATGCCCGTGGGCTGCGCGAGATGGGTCCGGCCAATTTCATCTATGCGGACGCGGATGCGGTGTTTGTGCACGCGGACCGGCGCACCCAGTGCGACGGGCGCTTGCGTGCGCCGGGACTCTATCTACTGCAACGTTGCTGCTGGCGTTCAGCGACGGAGTTGCAGGACGCGGGGGTGACGCTGTCGACGGTGCGGCAGGACGTCGCGCTGGTGGCGAGCGTGCCACTCACCGATGAGTTGTGGGAGCCGCTGGCGGAAGGCGAATTGATCGCGCTGTCGAACGGGCTGTGCCACGGTGCCGATGGGTTACCGACGACGCCGGAACGACTCGGCGGGGAGCCACGGTCGGGGCGGCTGGGTCGTGAAACGGAAGCACATTCTCAATCAGAAGGTCAATCGCGATAGAAACTGAAAACTGACTTGCGATGAGTCCAGTGCCGCCCACTGCGTCGGCAGTGGCTCGCGCCGTGACGAACCAGACCGGCGAGACAGCGTGCGCACGTCGGCGTTGCACCGGCTCCGCGTCGGCCGGTCAGACGCAGCCGGTCGGTTTGGGTAAACCGCCCCATTTGCAGATGAGCTTCATGGGCCCCTTCTTGAAGATGCCGTAGAGGTCTTTCGTGCTGACCCCTTGCTTTTTCGCGAAAATTCGGATCGGCGGCACGACGCCGTCATCGTCATACATGGTGCGGGCGTCGCGGATGAACTGCATGACCTGGTCGTTCATCTCGAACTCGTCGGCCGCGGCCATCTCGATTGCAAGTTGCTCGGTCCAGTCATCCCGGTTGACCAGGAAGCCTTCGCCGTCTACGGGTGCGTTAATGCTCATCGGGTTACCTCGTCGTGTCAAATCCAATGTAATTTGTATGTTTTCCGAACGCTAACGTTGCGCTGTGTTTTCCACTCTTCCACCATGTCGTCAGTAAGGTTTTGTGAATTCGTGCAGTATTGCAACTTGTCATGAGGCAGCTCGTTGTCGTAATCGATCATCGACAACGACAACGATACTGATCGCGAACTGTCTTGGAATCTCTGCACTGCTCCATTAGTCTGTTGCGGCAGCCGGCTGTAGCTGGTCGCGGTCGACGGCCATCATGAGTGCGTCCCAATTGTCGAGGGGTTGTTGGGCATCGAGTCGCCGTAATCGTTCGCCGTCGTGCACCGTCAATCCCCAGCGGTCCAGAGAAACGATCTCGGGTGCCCTGTCGGTGCCGCGCCATCCCAGGGCTGAAAAGCGCTTCGCGAGCCGTTCCGATCGCTCCGCGCATAATCGAAGCAAGAGTGCCTGCTCCGCGCTGGTCGACAAGGGTAGCGGTGCAAGTATCCGATCTGCGCCGAACCAGCGGGCAGTGGCAAAGCCGCCGTTGTAGTAAAAGCGCACCGGTTCCAGCCGGTAGAGCCGGAAAGCGAGCTGTTCGGCATACATGCGGCCGTTCGGGAAGTGCCGACAGTAACGCGCCAGCGCGTCCGCATCGGAGTAGGGATCACAAGCGGCGATGCAGGTTAGACGGCGGCCCTGCTGGATGTCGCCCGTCGGGCGGTCGAGCACGGTCAGCGCGCAGCGCGAGTCCGCGACGAGATTGCCACTGTGTTGGGCCAGGTGGCTGAGTAGCAGCAATGGCCGTCCGGTCTGGTCTTGACAGACCGGCACGACCGAGCCGAACGGATAGCCGGGCACGGCTACGGACTGGGTAGAGAGCACGCCATCGAAGCTGCCGTACCAGAGGCGGCAGGCGTCATCGACGGCGGCATGGGGGGTGAGGGCCACCATGTCGCGCCGCTCAGGTGCGGTTGGCGCGCACGGCATCGATCACACCGTCCCAGAAACGGATGCGGGCGCAGATCGCTTCCTCGGCAGCCGTCGCTGCTTCGTCCAGGCGCTTCGGGTCATCCTCGCATAGGGCGTCGAGCATTTTCAGCGACAGCGGGCCGTGAAAATCCTCGTCCAGATGAATGTGCCGGTGCAGATAGGTGTAGAAGGCGGGCGCCTGATCCGCGCCGATGTCCATGCCCTCGAGCAGACGACGGAACATGTCCGGGATGACCCGTTCGCGCCCAACCGCGAGCGCCGCGGCAGCGGCATGGGGTTTGCCTTCTCGGATGAAACAGAAGGTGGTTTCGGTAAAGTAGCGGGCGGGCAGCGGCGTCAGGTCGGAATACAAAGCCGCATCCAGACCACGGCTGCCGACCAACTGCAAAAAGCGTCCAGGCAGGTCGCCGTCCGCACCGATCTCGTTCATCGCCTCGCAATAGTACTCGAAATGGCTACTGTAGCGCGGGCCGGTGTCGGTTTCGATGCAGTCCGATTCCTCTTCGAGCACCAGTTGATTGATGAAGTAGCGCACCTCGGCGTTGCCGCGGGGCATCCAGGGCGTCGTGGTAGGGGCGATCACCTGCTGCAGGTACTTGATCAAAGACATGAAATCCCAAACCGAAAAGACGTGGTGCGACATGAAGACCTGCAGGTCGCGTCGGTCCTTGATCTCGGTGTAGATCGGATGCTGGTTGAGTTCTTGTTGCAGGACTTTGATGGGTTCCAGATTGGGAGCTGCCATGGCGATATCCTCGAGGTGACTACTTGCTGCATGTGCCTCGACTATACGTCCGCTTTGGTCAAACCTGAATGCGCGAGCGCAGCTGTGGGGTCCCGAGCTGTGGGGGCCGATCCGCCGATGTCGTTCTGATCAATGTCATGGCGACCGACGGAAATGCCGGCTATCCTGCGCGCCGGACTCTGGGCAGATCTTCTTTGAAGACGTCATTTTTGCCAGGGGAGTCTAGGGTTGAATAGCGCATACGTGATTGCGCCAGTGGTCGGGCTCTTCAGCGCCATGCACTGCATCGGCATGTGCGGCGGTATCGTCGGTGCGTTGACCTTCTCTCTGCCCGAGCGGGTACGCAATGAGCCGCGGCGGCTGTTGGCCTTCGCTCTTGCTTACAACGCCGGGCGCGTTCTTAGTTACGCGTTGGCTGGCGCCCTGTTCGGTTGGCTTGGGGGGTTGGTGTTCGCCGCCGGCAATGCGGCGGCGGCGGCATGGCTGTTGCGCTTGACCGCGGCCGTGATCACCGTTGCCATGGGCCTTTACATCGCCGGATGGTTACCGCGTTTCGCGCGCTTGGAGCGACTCGGGGAACCGCTGTGGCGAATTCTCGAACCTTGGGGGCGGCGCCTGTTGCCGGTGCATACGCTGGGGCGCGCCGTCCTCTACGGGGCGGTGTGGGGTTGGCTCCCCTGCGGGTTAGTTTACGCGATGCTGATTTCTGCGCCGGCCCAGTCGAGCATGCTAGGTGGTGCGTTGTACATGACCCTGTTTGGTCTCGGTACCCTGCCGATCATGCTTGGTACCGGGATGCTCGCGGGCAGACTGCGCCGCTGGACGGGCAGTTCTGTGCTGCGACAGCTGGCTGGGCTCGGGGTGGTTGGGCTTGGGCTGTTTACGTTGCTCTCTCAATAGATATAATTTCCGTGCGGGATAATCCCGCTCATACGGCAGTCGAGGGGCACCACGGCTCCCCTAAGCAAACCTTCAGGGCGGCGAGCAAGCGATGCAAAGCACGACTGAATACTGTTTTGAACCCTCGTTAGTTGGAGAAGATCCAGAGCTGCGACGGCTGTTGAAGGCGGCGAGGGTCGTGGCGGCGACCGATGTCAACGTCCTGCTGATCGGCGAAAGCGGCACCGGCAAGGAGGTCGTCGCACGCAGCCTGCATCGCTGGAGTCCGCGCGCGACGGGCGAATTCGTCAGTGTGCGCTGCACCGGCCTGGACGAGGCGCCGGATCTCCCCGCCCTTTGCGAACAGGGCCGCGGTCACGGCACGCTGTTTCTTGACGAGGTCGCGGAACTCACGCCGCGTGCGCAGGCGGGCCTACTTCGTTGTCTGGAGACGCTGGAGCTCGATCGTGATCTGCCGTCGCTGCGTGTGGTGGCGGCCACCGCACGCGATCTGGATGCGTCGGTGCGCAACGGCCGTTTCCGGCGGGATCTCTATCATCGCCTGTGCGTCGTGCCCCTGTCGTTGCCACCCCTGCGGGAGCGCGTCGGCGACATCGCCCCGTTGGCTGAGCATTTTCTGCGCACGGCCGCGGCTGCGCATGGGCTGACGGCACCCACATTCAAACCCGCGGCGTTGCGCCAGCTCAAGTGCTATGGCTGGCCAGGCAATCTGCGCGAACTGCGAAACCTCTGTGAGCGCCTAGTCATTCTGCTGCCCGGCGTCGCGATCACGCCGGCCAATTTGCCGGCGGAGGTCTGCGGCGCCGAGCCGTCTGCCAGCGATCGGGCCGGCAATGCCTCGGGGTTTCGATTACCTGCCGGCGGCGTCGATCTGGAGCAACTCGAGATCGAGGCCATTCGTCAGGCGCTGGCGCTCGCCGCCGGCAACAAGAGCCGGGCCGCCCGTCTGCTCGGACTCACCCGCGATACCCTCCTGTATCGGATGCGCAAACACGTCATCCAGGCGTAACAGACCCGACTTCGGTCGGTAAACCGATGGGGCATGCCGGTGTCGCCCGGGCACTGGATACGGGCACTGGGTAGGGTGGACTTCAGGCGTCCGCTTCGTAGCACCAGCGCCAGCGACGGTTGTCGTGGCTCCCAGAGAGGCGGGATGGCTGCCGTGGCTAGCGAACCCTCAGCGGTGCTTGCGGCCAATGTGGTCGACGTGTTCCATCCATGCACCGAACATGCCTTTATTTCCGTGCTGCGCACGACGGCCACGGAAGGTGCCGAAGCAACGTTCGTCTTCCTCGCCAAAGCGCGCGGAACCCACCGCCAGCAGTGACAGGATCGCGAAGGCGTTCAGCGCAAGGCCGATGACTAACAGCGGACCCCGGGTCAAGTAGTTGCCGCCTAGCCATTGCAGTACCGCTTGATGATACTCCAGCGTCCCCCAAACCGACGCGAAAAGCAGCGCAACGGCAAGCAGGGAGAACAAGTCGGCGATGGTCTCGTGGGTGCGCGAGAACTTCTTAATGTCTTTACAGACGAGCATTGGCGGTCTCCGGCGGCTTGATTAGGGGTCGTGTGAACGTGCCGTATCGAGCTGCTCGGCTCGTTTGTCTTAGGGTATTCCTCCAGGAACATTCCGTAAAGCCCCGGTAAGGGGCGGTCATGCGGCGTTTATCGGGTGAGAATCTCCACCGTAGACCTGTATATTAGCGGCCTCCTATCACTCCACCGTTGATGCACTCGGGGGTAAGCAAGCGTGGAATTCGTCTCTGACGCCATTGGTTATGTAAACGGCCTCGTCTGGGGGCCGCCGATGCTGGTGCTGATTCTGGGCACTGGTCTATATTTGTCCGTGGGCCTTAAGGCCATGCCGTTGCGCAAGCTCGGCTACGGCTTTCGGATGCTCTGGAGTGGGCGGCGCGAACAGGGGCAAGGGGACATCACGCCCTTTAATGCGCTGATGACGTCGCTCTCTGCCACCATCGGTACCGGCAATATCGCGGGTGTTGGCACGGCCATCGCTATCGGCGGACCGGGGGCGTTGTTCTGGATGTGGATGACGGCACTGGTGGGCATGGCCACTAAGTATGCCGAGGCGGTGCTGGCGGTGCGCTATCGCGAGGTCGACGACAACAACAATCACGTCGGCGGTCCCATGTACTACATCCGCAACGGGCTGGGCAAGAACTGGTTCTGGTTGGCAACGCTGTTCGCGGTGTTTGGCGGTCTTGCGGGATTCGGCATCGGCAACATGGTGCAAGCCAATTCGGTGGCCGATGCCCTGCAATCCAAGTTCGACGTGCCGTTCTGGATGACCGGCGTGATCATGGCTACGTTGGTCGGGATGGTGCTGATTGGCGGCATCCGGTGGATCGCACAGGTGGCCGGCAAGCTGGTGCCGTTCATGGCCATCGCCTATCTGCTCGCGGGATTGGTCGTGCTCGCCATGAACATCACCGAGGTCCCGGCGGCCTTCATGACCATCGTTCAGGAAGCATTCACGCCGACCGCTGGCGTTGGCGGCTTTGCGGGGGCGTCGGTGATGATTGCGATCCAGATGGGCGTTGCCCGCGGCATCTTTTCCAACGAGGCGGGCCTCGGTAGTGCCCCGATCGCCCACGCGGCAGCCGAGACCGATAGCCCGGTGCGGCAGGGCACCATCGCGATGCTCGGCACCTTTATCGATACCATCATCATTTGCTCGATCACCGGGTTGGTGATCGTCGTCTCCGGTGCCTGGACCTCCGGTGAGAACGGCGCGAGCCTCTCGGCGCTGGCCTTCGGTAACGAACTGCCCGGTGCGGGCGCCTATGTGGTGGCGCTAGGGCTCGCGGTGTTCGCCTTCACAACCATCCTCGGCTGGAGTGTCTATGGCGAACGGTGCGTCGAATATCTGTTCGGCATCAAAGCCATCGTCCCATTCCGCATTTTGTGGGTACTGGCGATACCGCTTGGGGCAATGGTCAAGCTCGACTTCGTTTGGCTGGTTGCGGACACGTTGAACGCAATGATGGCGATTCCAAACTTGGTGGCGCTGCTGCTGCTGAGTCCAGTGGTCTTTAAGATCACCAAGGAGTTCTTTGCTCAACAGCGCGCGGCGACGCCGTGATTGATCAAGCATAGGCCGGGTCGAGGGCAGTTTCGTTCCTGCGCCCCGCTGCCCCACCCGCCGAATCATCGGTGGGTGGGGTATTCCAACCGTGCTCGTAAACGAGGGGAACTGCCGTTGACGGTTCGATGTAGAAACGAATTTCCACATCTTCGCCCCTATGTTTGCGATCTGAGACTATTCGGTCAGCAGAGAAGTGGTCTGAGACTGGCTGGCATCGTCGGATAGCATCGAATCGGAATTTGGTCAATACAAGGCTCGCCCGCCACCGCCGGGCGCTGCGGCCCGTCAGCAAAACTGCATGAGCCGTTCGCGGCTTGGCGATGCGAACTCGAAAATCAGGTGTCGGTTATCCGGTTCCTCGTTCTCGGTTCGGACGCTCCAATCCAGTTATCGCTGTCCCAATTTCAGGTCACAAGTTTCATTCTTCATTCTTCCTGCCCCCCTCGACCAATCCGCCCGCCTCTTCCCGCAGTCGAGTGCGGTCGAATTTGCCTGTCGCTGTGCGGGGGAGTTCACCGCAGATGATATAGCGCGCCGGGGTTTTGTAGGCGGCGAGCCTTGGGGATGCGTGATTGATGAGTTCGTCCTCGGTCAGCTTCACTCCCTGTTTCGGTGTGACAAAGGCAACTGGCACCTCACCATCCCGCGGGTCCTTCACTCCTACCACAACGCACGCATGAACCAGCGGGTGTTCATCGAGAACGTCTTCCACCTCGATGGGAGAAATATTGGAGCCGCGCCGGACGATGATGAGCTTTTTGCGGCAGTGGAACCAGAGAAACCCATCGGCGTCACAATGCCCCAGATCTCCAGTCAGCATCCACCCGTCCCGGAAAAGCGCCTGGGTCTGCTCCGGGCTTTTCCAATAGCCGGGAGTGATGGCGCTCGATCGAAGAGCAAACTCACCCGTTTCCCCAACTGGCACGTCCTCCCCCTGATCGTCGATCACACGAACTTCGAAGCCCGGGGCCGGTTTCCCGATGGATCCCCGGCGGTTGCCTCCGCCCATGGGATTTATCCCATAGTAAGTGCCGGCCTCGGTAATTCCGCAGCCTTCCGTAGGGTCATAGCCCAGAAGTGTAGCGAACCGATCATGCAAATCATGAGGCACCGCGTCGCCCGATGCGACACAGCGCCGGAGACTGGGCAGTGTCTCGGTGCGGCTCTCCAAATACTCGACGAAATCCAGAAAATCGCTCGCGAGAAGTCCAGTGACAGTTACCCGATGCTTTTTGATCAATTCAACCGCCACGGCCGGGGCGGGCCGCATGGAGAGGACAATGTCCGATCCGACGAGAAGCGCCGCGAGGAGTTGAGTCTGGAGTCCACCCGCGTGGCTGATCGGTTTGTTCACCAAAACCACATCCGACCGCGAATATCCATAAGCGTCTCTCGCGCTGTTGGCTCCCTCCCAAACACTTTGATGCGTATGGATGACTCCCTTCGGTTCGCCCGTGCTGCCTGAGGTCATCAGAATGAGCGCCGGTTGATCCTCCTTCGCCCCCGCCGAAGCATAAGCGTAAGCGGCATGCTGAAGGTCCTCAAAAGACTGATCGGCAGTAAAGCCAATGCCCACCGTTCGCATTCGGGGAAATTCCCCCGCCAACTCCCGGACGATTTCAACCCGATCCAGATGACCGACCAAGACTCGGGGGCGGACCTTTTGCAGCACAAAGCTGGCTTCTCGTACCGTGAAGCGATAATTGAGCGGGACGACCGTACATCCGTACAAATAGCAGCCGAGAACGATGGTCACCGCCTCAATGCCATTCGGAGCCATAAGCGCCACCCGGTCCCCGGGTTCGACTCCCAATCCGCTCGCAACCCTATTCGACTGATCCAATAATTCTCCGCCGGTAATAGACCGATCCCCATCGCGCAACGCGACACGCTTCGGATCTCGACTCAGGATGCTGCGCAACGCGCGCTGTAGAGACGTCATTGAGGCCTTGTTCATAGTCTTCAGAAAAGCACTTCGTCCCGATAACCTCTGCGCGACAGGGATAGCTCGGTTCCCGCCAACCGAAAGCGCCGAGGTTCATCAAAGCGGGTTGCCGGCAACCAGAAGACGCGCCAACTCGGCAGGCCGCGACAGCATCACATCATGCCCGGCCGCGATCTCCTCGACTGGACAACCGAGTTTGCTTGCGAATCCCAGGCATTGCTCATATGAGAGATTGCGATCGTGCGTGCAAAGGACGTAGCGCGACTGGCTGCCGAACGCCCGGGCGCTGATTGGTGCCGGATGGAGGTAAGGCTTGAACGGCTGCGGTGTCAGTTGCGCGAACGCTTGCTGTGCGGCAACTTCGTCGAGATCGCTGAAAAAACGCTCGCGCGCGACCACATAGGGAACGGATAAGGACTGCTCGGGCGAGACCTCAGCCAATCGCTGGTATTCGGGCTGGCGTTCACAAGCGATCAAATCGAACGCGCGCTCGCCCTGATCGAGCACAAAGGCGGCAATAAAAACCAGCCCACCGATCCTCCTCTGCTGCGCGGCGGCAATCGTCGGCATCAGAATACCCGCGAGCGAGTGACCGACCAGCACAAGGTTGCGCCAGTCGGCGGCCTCAATCGCGGCATTCACCGCAGCGACCGTCGCTTCAAAGGTGACGTCTGTTCTTGGGGTGTGATCCGCCCCGGCGCCGGGTAGGTCTATTGCGTGCGCGTACCCCCCAAGACGCTCGAGTTCCCGGATCACAGCCTCCCAGCACCAGGCGCCGTGGGATCCCCCGTGGATCAGCAGCCATGTTTTCATCAGTCAGGATGGGTCCGTTGCAGAGATGTGGCGCTCGAATACCCGGGGCGACTCCCCGATCTGCCCCCGTTTCGCAGCGGCCAGCCGCAGCTGGCCGACCGCGCTCGGCCGGCGAGCCGCGCAGCGCCGGCGGGCGGCG